>Ga0066369_10000516_pt1 | contig 16203 bp, 17 predicted proteins | sample Knorr_S7_td_Bott_FD_70972 | JGI IMG/M metagenome (GOLD analysis project Ga0066369, IMG submission 70972) | Marine microbial communities from Southern Atlantic Ocean transect - Knorr_S7_td_Bottom_ad_4513_LV_A | ecosystem: Environmental > Aquatic > Marine > Oceanic | place: Southern Atlantic... | reverse complement strand
TATGTCGCTTCTTTTAGATTTATTTCTTTTATCTTCTTTTTTATCATCTGTTCTTACAGAAGTATAATCTTTATAATTTTTATCTTCAGAAGTAGAAACAATTCTCGATCTTCCAAGACCATTAGGTACAATAGATTCTATACTTGTAATGACTTTGTATTCTACTTGCGCAATAACATCGTTATAAGAAACAATTATTAAAGCAATAACTAATAATAAATTTTTCATGTTGTTGAGTTTTTTAAAATTAAGTGGCTAGTATACATATTTCTTCAGTTTAAAAATTGTTATTTTGTTTATAGGTTCAAATTTAATGACAGGATTAGTTTTTAAATCTACAGGAAGTTGGTACACTGTTAAAACACTTAATGGTAAGGTTTACCAATGCCGAATAAAAGGAAAATTCAGAATAAAAGGTATTAAAAGTACCAATCCTATTGCAGTTGGAGATTATGTAGAATTTGAATTAGAAACAAAGAACAATACGGCTACAGGAGTTATTAATAATATAAGAGAGCGTAAAAATTATATTGTGAGAAAATCTGTAAATCTTTCTAAACAAATACATATTATTGCAGCTAATATTGATCAGGTATTCCTTTTAATTACTATTAATAACCCAACAACATACACCAGTTTTATAGACCGGTTTTTAGTAACAGCTGAAGCATATTCGATAAAAACGATACTTCTTTTTAATAAACAGGACACTTATGATAAAGAGACTTTATTAGAAGTAAAACAGTTAGTTGCCTTATATAAAAAAATAGGGTATCAAAGTATTGTTATTTCTGCTAAAACAGGAGCTAATATAGATACTGTAAGAAAATTAATGAATAATACTGTTAGTATGTTTGCAGGAAATTCAGGTGTTGGCAAATCCACTTTAATAAATGCAATAGAGCCTGGTTTAGATTTAAAAACTAAAGAAATATCATCGCAACATTTGCAAGGAAAACATACCACAACGTTTGCCGAAATGTTCGAATTGAGTTTTGATGCTAAAATTATTGATACGCCTGGAATAAAAGGATTTGGTGTTGTAGATATGGATAAAGAGGAAATTGGCGATTATTTCCCGGAATTATTTAAATTAAAGCAGGATTGTAAATTTAACAACTGTCTGCACGTCCAAGAACCTAAATGTGCAGTAAAAAAAGCGTTAGAAAAAGATGAGGTCGCATATTCGAGATATAAGAGCTATTTGCAGATTTTGGAAGGCGAAGAGGAACATTATAGAACTGATATCTGGGATAATGAGTAAACAGTTTTCAATTTCAGTATGCAGTTTAATTTAAATAAATGTGTAATTAATATTCCCTTTCCTTTGGAGAGGGTTTGGGAGAGGTATGAAAGTCGTAATACAAAGAGTTAGTAAAGCAAGTGTTATCATTGAAGGCAAAATAGTTGCAGTTATTAATAAAGGTTTTTTAATTCTGTTAGGCATTATAAATGAAGATACTCAAGACGACATTAATTGGCTTACAAAGAAGATAGTCAATCTTCGTATTTTTGAAGATGATAAAGGTGTTATGAATACTTCACTTATTGATGTTGGTGGTGAGGCTATTGTAGTCAGTCAGTTTACACTCCACGCAAACACTAAAAGAGGAAACAGACCAAGTTATATAAAAGCCGCCAAGCCAGATATAGCTATTCCTCTTTATGAGACTTTTGTAAAGCAATTAGAAACAGATTTAAATAAAAAAGTACAAACGGGACAATTTGGTGCCGATATGAAAGTAGAGTTGCTAAATGATGGTCCTGTAACTATTATAATTGACACAAAAAATAGAGAATAATGAACATAAAAAACGCACAACAAGCCGTTGACGATTGGATTAAAACAAATGGCGTCCGCTATTTTAACGAACTAACTAATATGGCACAGCTTACCGAAGAAGTAGGTGAAGTGGCTCGTATTATTGCAAGGCGATATGGCGAGCAAAGTGAAAAAGAAAGCGATAAAGATAAAGACCTTGGTGAAGAATTAGCAGACGTTATGTTTGTTGTACTGTGTTTGGCAAACCAAACCGGAATTAATCTTGAAGAAGCATTTAATAAAAAACTTGACCTTAAAGCCAAACGAGACCACGACAGGCATCATAACAATCAAAAGTTAAAATAATTTAGTCCTTTCCTCTGGAGAGGGTTTAGGAGAGGTATGAATATTACACTTCACAAATCTAAAATCGCAAATCACAAATCTGAAATCACGATAACAGGTTCCAAAAGTGAATCTAATCGTCTATTACTTTTACAGGCATTATATCCTGAAATAAATATTGAGAATATATCCAATTCTGATGATTCTCAACTTATGCAAAAAGCATTACAGTCCTCCAAAAGCAGAATAGATATTCATCACGCTGGGACAGCAATGCGTTTTCTTACTGCATTCTTTGCAATTCAAGACCAAAGAGAAATTGTATTAACAGGTTCTGAACGTATGCAAGAACGACCAATTCAAATATTGGTTAAAGCATTACAACAATTAGGAACAGATATTAGCTATGTAAATAAACAAGGTTTTCCACCTTTAAAAATAAAAGGAAAAACACTTACAAAAAACAAAGTTACACTTGATGCTAATGTTAGCAGTCAATATATTTCTGCTTTACTGCTTATCGCACCAAAACTTAAAAACGGATTAGAACTTACACTTAAAGGACAAATCACTTCTGTTCCGTATATTAAGATGACTTTGTGTTTGTTAAACGATATTGGTGTTGCAACATCTTTTAGTAATAATATTATTATAGTAAAACCTCAACCCTCATACCTCAACCCTCAAACCCTTATCGTTGAATCCGATTGGTCATCAGCATCATATTATTATAGTATTGTTGCATTGAGTAAAGTTGGCACAGAAATAACATTGTCTTCTTATAAAAAAAATAGCCTTCAAGGCGATTCAGTTGTTACCGAAATTTATAAAGAATTTGGAGTGGAAACTAGATTTAAAGATAAGTATATAACGCTTAAAAAAGCGTCAATCGAAAAGCGTCAATCGTCAATCGAATTGGATTTATCAAATTCCCCAGACATAGCACAAACCATAGCAGTAACGTGCTTTGCTTTAGGGATTGAATGTTACTTGTCAGGGCTTCATACTCTCAAAATAAAAGAAACAGATAGGCTTTTAGCGTTAAAAACTGAAATCGAAAAACTTGGAGGACAAGTAATAGTCACTGAAGATACACTACACTTATTAGCCTCTAAAACTATAAAAGAAAACTGTACTATTTCAACTTATAAAGATCATAGAATGGCTATGGCATTTGCACCTTTAGCATTAAAAGTTTCAATAGTTATTGAAGAGGCATCAGTAGTTTCAAAGTCATACCCAGATTTTTGGAGCGACTTAAAAAAGTTGAACTTTAAAATATCCCAAAAGGATTTGTAAAACAATTTACAACTATTCAGCACCTAAAGTTAAAAGTATTTAGAGAACTTATTTTTCCTTATTGTCTTTCCCGCTACTTATGCAGAACTTGTTTCAGTAAAGCAGGGATCTTTTAATTTTTATGTTTTATGGTTAATATTAAACAGATTATCAATCATCTAAAAAAAAGTCTTATATCTTTTCTCTTTCAGCGAAGCGGTCTTATATCAATTTTAAATTGTACCAATAGAGTTGATTTGTTAGGCGTAAACTATATGTCTTTTTGGAATTCCATAAATATAAACACTTAAATACTTGACAAAGCATATCTCCAGATTGTATATTTGCAGCTTTCAAAAAATAAACACAAACTAAATGAAACGAGCATGCTAAAATGTTTATCGCTCAAAGGAGTCACTAATAGCGAACAACATGTGACCATTAAAAAACAATAAATATAAACACATGAAATTATCACACTTTCACTTTAACCTTCCCGAAGAATTATTAGCAGAATATCCATCCGAACATAGAGACGAAGCCAGATTAATGGTACTAAATCGTAAAGATGAAACCATAAAGCACAAGCAATTTAAAGACATTATAGATTATTTTGATGAAGATGATGTCCTGATTCTTAATAATACCAAAGTGTTTCCTGCCAGATTATTTGGTAATAAAGAAAAAACTGGAGCAAGGATTGAAGTGTTTTTGTTGAGAGAACTTAATGCAGACCAACGGCTTTGGGATGTATTGGTAGATCCTGCCAGAAAAATTAGAATTGGTAATAAGCTTTATTTTGGGGATGACAATACTTTAGTAGCCGAAGTAATAGATAACACAACATCAAGAGGTAGAACATTACGTTTTTTCTATGATGGTTCGTATAACGCTTTTAGAGCTAAATTAAGTGAGCTTGGTAAAACACCATTGCCAAAATATATTAAGCGCGATGTAGAACCTGAAGATGAAGAACGTTATCAAACTATTTTTGCAAAAAATGAAGGTGCTGTGGCAGCTCCAACTGCAGGATTGCATTTCTCAAAACATTTATTAAAACGCCTTGAAATAAAGGGTATAAATTTTGCAGAAATCACCTTGCATGTAGGCTTGGGAACTTTCAACCCAGTTGAGGTAGAAGACTTATCAAAACATAAAATGGATAGCGAAGAAATAGTAGTAGATACTATTGCAACCCAAATTATTAATACTGCTTTAAAAAATAAGAAAAGAATTTGTGCAGTAGGAACAACTGCTATGAGGGCAGTAGAAAGCTCGGTGTCATCAAATGCAACACTTAACGATTATACAGGTTGGACCAATAAATTTATTTTTCCGCCTTACAAGTTTAGTATTGCTAATTGTATGATTACTAATTTTCACACTCCAAAATCCACACTTTTAATGATGGCTTCAGCATTTGCTGGTCATGACTTTGTTAAAAAAGCATATAAAGAAGCTATTAGTGAAGACTATAAATTTTATAGTTATGGTGATGCCATGTTAATAATTTAAATCTAAAATACAGCATCGATAATCGAGGCTTTCATTTTTTTTCTTTCTTTCGAGATTTATGCTGAATTTAATTCAGCAAAGCAGCAATCCGACGTATTAAATACTTCAATCGTTAATATTGGTAAGACTATTTATTTAAAAAATCGTAAATCGACAATCCTTTTTATATTTTTGTACAACTTATGACGGTAAAAAAGAAAGACATACGCGCACTAACTAAAGATCAATTACGAGATTTTTTTGTAAGCCAGAATGATAAACCTTTTCGAGGTAATCAGGTTTACGAATGGTTATGGCGTAAATCTGCGCACAGTTTTGAGGCAATGACTAACATTTCGAAAGCAACAAGGCAAATGCTTGAAGATAATTTTGTAATCAATCATATAGAAGTCGATACTATACAACGCAGTACTGACGGTACAGTAAAAAATGCGGTACGATTATATGATGGTTTAATTGTAGAATCGGTTTTAATTCCAACAAAAACACGTACAACAGCATGTGTATCATCTCAAGTTGGTTGTAGTCTCGATTGTACGTTTTGTGCAACAGCACGCTTAAAACGAATGCGAAACCTAAATCCGGATGAGATTTTTGACCAGATAGTAGCAATAGATAAAGAAAGCCGATTGTATTACAACCGACCATTAAGCAATATTGTGTTTATGGGAATGGGAGAACCACTCATGAACTATAATAATGTGATTAAAGCCATAGATAAAATCACTTCTCCCGAAGGATTAGGAATGTCTCCAAAACGTATTACACTATCTACGTCTGGAGTACCAAAAATGATTAAAAAACTGGCAGACGATGCCGTGAAATTTAACCTTGCAGTTTCCTTGCATTCAGCTATCGATGAGGTACGAACTTCCATTATGCCTTTTAATAAGACCTTTCCTTTAACCGATTTAAAAGAATCTTTAGAATATTGGTACAGCAAAACCAAACGTAAAATCACCTACGAATACATTGTTTGGCAAGGAATTAACGATACCCAAAAAGATATTGATGCATTGGTAAAATTTTGTAAGGCTATACCTTGTAAAGTCAATATTATAGAATATAATCCAATCGACGACTGCAATTTTCAACAAGCTAATAGTGAAGCCATAAATAATTATATTTATCATTTAGAAAAAAATAGAATTATAGTTAACCTTCGACGAAGCAGAGGAAAAGATATTGATGCAGCTTGTGGGCAGCTGGCAAATAAATCCTAGTTTTACAGCACTATTTTCTTTCTAATAACAGCATTAGATGTGTTGTCCTTTAACTCAATAATATAAATTCCTGAAGCTAAAGTATTTGCTTCTATAACATACGTATTATTAGTAATCTTACCATTTAAAACAGATAAATCTATAGATGCTTTTGTTGAAGTCAATTTGTTAGATAAAATGTGTTGCCCTAATAAGTTATAAATAGTAATACCATCAAGAGTTTTATTAGTAGATGAGAGTTGTAAAACATGTTGTGTATCTACAAATAGCTTAAAACCTGCAAACGAATTATCTTCTATTCCCAATGTTGTATCGAGAACAACATCGTCAAAACTTATAAACCATTGTCCATCAGGTGTGTCGTGGTGTCTAAATGCAATATAAACGTCAGTTGCTCCATCTAAATCAGAAAAGTCATGCATACGACTAACTATTTCTCCATTAGCAGCAGCAGGATCATCACCTAAATTTTCATTAAAACTCCAAGTTGTTGCACCTGTCATCCCCAAGAAATCATTAACAGTATTTCCAGTAGAGACATAAACTGTATAAACTTCGGCAGATTGTCCAGGATAGCCTCCATAAACTTTATATGTTAATCTTAAGCCAGTAGCTCCATTAAGAGGAATTGCTGGAGTAACACAGCATAATTATTAGGATTTTTTTGAAAGCCATTAAGCCATGAAAATGAAGATATTCTATCGCCATTTTATGCAAACTTCATAGGCATGTTAAACTCGTCTACATCACTATCCTCATCATATTGTATCCAAGTTGATTGCCAATTTGTTGTCGCACCCGTAAAATCTTCGCTAAACAATTGAGAATGACTATTAAAACTAAATGCGAAACATACTATAAGAATTAACGTAATTTTTTTCATGATTTTTGCTATTAATATTTTAATAAAACTACAAAGTAAATGTAGTGTTCAACTAAATCATCACTTATTTTTTAAGTAAATTGTTAACAATAGTATTTCACAGGCTTTTTTATTACGTTTGTTATCTTAAATAAACTTTTTGAAAATAGTAGAACAAATAAAACAACCCATTGCCTTCGAAATGGAACTTTTTGAACAGAAGTTTCTTGTTTCGATGTCTTCTAAAGTGGCCTTGTTAAACAGGATTACACACTATATCGTAAACCGTAAGGGTAAACAAATGAGACCAATGTTCGTTTTTTTAGTATCTAAAATGGTGGCTAATGGTGAAGTTAATGACCGAACATATCGTGGGGCTTCGGTTATTGAATTGATTCATACAGCTACATTAGTGCATGACGATGTTGTGGACGATAGTAATCGGCGTCGGGGATTTTTCTCTATTAATGCCCTTTGGAAAAATAAAATAGCTGTTTTAGTTGGCGATTATTTGCTTTCAAAAGGTTTATTACTTTCAATAGATAATGGTGACTTCGATTTATTACGGATTATTTCCATTGCAGTACGAGAAATGAGCGAAGGCGAACTGTTACAAATTGAAAAAGTACGAAAATTAGATATTACTGAAGACATTTATTACGAGATAATCCGACAAAAAACAGCAACACTTATTGCTGCTTGTTGCAGCCTCGGAGCAGCTTCGGTAAAACCAGAATCTAAAGATGTTGAAACCATGCGTAAATTTGGCGAACTTATAGGGTTGGCGTTTCAGATTAAAGACGATTTATTCGATTATGGACAAGAAAAAATAGGCAAACCAACAGGAATCGATATCAAAGAACAAAAAATGACTTTACCATTAATTCATGTACTTAATAATTGTTCCACAAAAGAAAAAAACTGGCTGATTAATTCTATTAAAAACCATAATAGAGACAAAAAACGTGTCAAAGAGGTCATTGCCTTTGTAAAGCAAAATGGCGGATTAGAATACGCTGTTAAAAAGATGAAAGCGTATCAAATGGAAGCATTACAAATGTTGCAACAGTATCCAAAATCAGAATATAGAGCTTCACTAGAACTTATGGTAAACTATGTGATTGAACGCAAGAAATAAAATATCATTCCTGTTTTGACTGTTTTAGGAGTCAAATAATCAAACTATTATTTATGCTTTCTCAATCATTTTTATATTTGCGTTTAAATAGTAACACCTTAACAATAAACGATTTAATATTTTTTTTAACTTCAGGCAACCTTTAGTATAACTTTTGCGTCTTTATAAATAGAAGATTAAAAGAATCCTCTTTTGAAAGTTATTCAACTTTACAAAAACGAAACACAGCTATTAAAAAAGGCTCTGCAGAATAATCGTGAGGCACAACGTGTTTTGTATGAGTTACATGCACCTAAAATGTTGAGTGTTTGTAGATATTATATTAGTGATTTACAGCATGCCGAAGATGTAATGTTCAATGGGTTTTTCAAGATTTTTGCCAAATTAAAAGACTTTAAAAATGAAGGGAGTTTCGAAGGTTGGTTAAGGCGTATTATGATAAGAGAATCTATTTCATTCTTACGTCAGAAAAAGCAACTAAATTTTTATACAGATGAGATTGAGGTTTATGATGAACAAACAAATGATATTACTATCGAAATGGGAGTTGAAGAAATTCAACTTTTAATAGATAATCTTCCTGAAGGTTACCGAATGGTATTCGTTATGTATGTTATTGAAGGCTATAAACACAACGAAATAGCCGAACTATTAAATATAACTGAGGGCACATCAAAATCGCAGCTATTTAAAGCAAGACAAATGCTTCAACAAAAGATAAAAGAATTAAATAAAGTAAGTTATGGCACCAATTAATTTTAAAAATGACTTAAAAGAAAAGTTAGAACAACGCAGATTTCAACCAAGTGCAAATGCTTGGGAAACGCTTCAAAGCAGACTTTAAACTAACCAAGTTAAGAAAAGTAACAAGACCTTTTGGCGGTTAGGTATTGCAGCAAGTTTTGTGAAAATTTTAATTGTTAGCTCCCTATTTTTTAATAAAAATCAAAGTGAAACTATTGAACCAATATTAGTAGATACTGAAGAATTTTAAGAACCCGAAATTAAAAATAAAGTAATTTTCACAAATAATACTGAACAGCAAGTTGTTTCAGAAAAAACTATTAAAGAGAAAAAGACTTCAAAATTCATACAATATATTGCTGAAAAATCTTCTGAATTAAGATTAGTAATACAGCAAAATCAAAAACACTTATTAAAGAAACAAACAAAGAAACCTTGTCTTTAATTGAAACTGAAAAACAGAATGATATAAAAAAAGAAGATAACAAGGCTGTTACTAAATTAAGTTTTGAAGATTTAAAGCTTCTAGGAAGTGGTAGCACAAGTTCAAGAACTTAAAAAAATCAATAATATAGTTAGCGATGCCGAAATCAATGCGCTTTTAGATCAGGCACAAAAAGACATTGCTTTACATAAAATATATAATGAAACAACAAAGAAAGTTGACGCTAATGCTTTATTGCAAAGTGTAGAGGACGATTTGGAACAGTCGTTTAGAGACAGAGCTTTTAAGGCTATTAAGTCTGGTTATCATTATGTAAAAACTTCGGTAGCGGAACGAAACAATTAATAAATAGTCCTTCCCTTTTAAAGGGAAGGTGTCCGAAGGACGGAAGGGTTAATTCATCAATAAAAATTAAAATCAAAAATCAAAAAACGAACAATTATGCAAACCATTATTAAATACTTAGTATTAATCATTCTAAGTTTAAACATTGCAAAAGCAAGTGCACAAGAAGAAATAAAAACAATTAATAAAGAAAAAATCGAGAATTTAAAGAATTTAAAACAATCCATTAAAAATGATGAAAAAGCGTTTTAAAAGTTGAAGTCGAGGTTATTAATCAACGCTTAGACAACCGAGAAATTTCACAAACTGAAGCAGATCGATTAAAAAAAGAGGCTGCTAATACATGCTTTAAATATTGAAAATCGAATAGCAATTGTAGATAATAAAATTACGCTTTTAGAGCGTACCGATTATAATTTTGAACTTGAAAAAGAAAATATAGTAGGAATTTCTATCAGTAATAAATCTTTCAATCTACAAAGAAAAAAAAAGTTAATAAAGTATGATATTCGCACGTCTAATGATTTGTTATTTGTAATAGGATTTAATAATGCAATAATAGAAGGCGAAAAACTTGACGATTCACCTTATAAACTTGGAGGTTCAGGGTTTGTTGAGTTGGGTTGGAATTGGAAAACACGGCTCTTTAAAAATTCAAATTTTGTACGAATTAAATATGGATTTTCATTTATGTGGAATAAACTTGATATTAAGGATAATAAATATTTTGTAAATAATGAAGGTGAAATTACACTTGAAGATCTTCCATATAACTTAAAAAAGGCAAAGTTTAGAACAACTAGTCTAGTATTTCCTTTGCATTTTGAATTTGGGCCTTCTAAAAAAATTGAAAGAAACACTTATTTTAGATATTCTACTCACTAACAATTTAAAATTGGTTTAGGAGGGTTTGCAGGTTTTAATATAGAAACATTGCAAAAACTTAAGTACAAAAAAGACGGAAAAGATGTAAAAGACAAACTAAAAGGTGGTTATAATACTACCGACTTAGTTTATGGTTTAAGTGGATACGTTGCTTTTGGTAATGTTGGTATCTATGCTAAATACGATTTATCACCAATCTTTAAAGATCAAGTAATAGAGCAAAATAATATATCAATAGGCTTGAGATTTGATATGGATTAACCTAACTAGCCACTAATTTTTTCATGTAAACGGGACTAATTGTAATTACAATTAGTCCCGTTTTTATTTCTCATACAATTAATCCAACAACATTTATTCTATATTTAAGTATTCAAATATTGATTATATTTGAGTGTTATTCAACTAACTAAACCAACATGAAAAAATACCTTTCCTTCATTGCCCTTTTCTGCATTTTATTTTCATTAACTGCTCAAGAAGCAGAAACGTATTTCAAACCACTTAAATATAGAAACATTGGTCCATTTCGTGGTGGTCGATCTGTTACAGCAAGTGGTGTTGTAAATGATCCATTAACCTATTATATGGGAACAACAGGTGGTGGCTTATGGAAAACAGAAGATGCCGGTCAGCATTGGGATAACATCTCGGATGGATTTTTTAAGACAGGTTCTGTAGGTGCTGTTACAGTTTCTGAATCCAATCCTAATATTGTGTATTGTGGTATGGGAGAGCATGCTATAAGAGGAGTAATGACATCTTATGGAGATGGTGTATATAAATCTACAGATGCAGGGAAAACATGGAAACATATTGGATTAAAAGCAACACAACATATTTCCAGAATCGTAATTCATCCAACAAATCCTGACATCGTATTTGTCGCTGCTCAAGGCGCAATGTTTGGCTCAACCAAAGAACGAGGTGTCTATAAATCTACAGACGGAGGAAAAACTTGGAAAAATACCTTGTTCATAAATGATTTTACAGGTGCAGTAGAGTTGTCTATGGATATGAACTATCCAGAAGTTATGTATGCTGCAATGTGGCATCATCAGCGCGCGCCTTGGAAAATAATTAGTGGAGGAAAAGGAAGTGGGTTGTATAAATCAACTGATGGAGGAGAAACTTGGAATACAATTCATAAGGGTTTACCCGAAGAAAAAGGAAAAATGGCAATTTCGGTATGTCGATCAAACTCCAATAAAGTATATGCCTTAATTGAAAGTGATAGTAATAAAGAAAAAGGGGGCCTCTTTGTGTCTAATAATGCAGGAAGTAACTGGACTAAAGTAAGTGGTGATCATCGACTAATACAAAGAGCATGGTATTATACCGAAGTGTTTACAGATCCGAATAATGAGAACACCGTTTATGTTTTAAGTGCTCCGGCTTTACGATCTATAGATGGTGGTAAAACCTGGGAACTTATAACAGGAACTCATGGCGATTACCATGATCTTTGGATTAATCCAAATAATTCTAATAATATGGTGATTGCTAATGATGGAGGCGCAGCAATTTCATTCAATAAGGGCAAAACATGGTCTAGACAAGACAATATGCCAACTGCACAAATCTATCGTATTAGTACTGATAATTTATTTCCATACAATATTTATGGAGGTCAGCAAGATAATACTTCAATAAAAATAGCTAGTCTTTCTACGGGACGCAGGAGTATTTCAGAACAAGATTGGACCTATTCGGCAGGAGGCGAAAGTGCTTTTTTAGCTTTTGATCCTGATAATCCTAAATATGTTTTAGGTGGGAGTTATTTAGGTACCATTGAAGCTTTGGATATCGAAGCAAAGGCGAGTACAAAAATAATGGCTGCGCCAATACAATATCTTGGCCGTGAAGCTAGAGACATGAAATATTTATATAATTGGAATGCACCAATTATTTGGTCTCAACATGATACGGGAACGTTTTACCATTGTGCTCAATTGGTTTTGAAAACAAAAGATAATGGAATTACCTGGGAAGAATTTTCTCCCGATTTAACACGAAATCTAGACGACAGACAAGGTAAAGGAGGTGGTCCTTATACTAATGAAGCAGTTGGTGCCGAGAATTATGGAACCATTGCTTATATGATAGAATCTCCACACGAAAAAGGCGTTTTTTGGACAGGGAGCGATGATGGACTGGTGCATATTACTAAGGATGATGGAGTAACCTGGGAAAACGTAACACCAAAAGGATTACAAGCATGCCTTGTTAATGCCATCGATATATCACCTCACGATCCGGCAACAGCATATATAGCAACTACAAGATATAAGTTCAATGATTATGCACCTGCTCTTTATAAAACAACTAACTATGGTAAAACATGGACGAATATAAGTTCAGGAATTCCTTACGGAGCATTTACCAGAGTAGTGAGAGAAGACGCTTCTCGTAAAGATTTGTTATATGCAGGTACCGAAACCGGTATATATATCTCATGGAATGGTGGATTGCTGTGGGAACCTTTTCAATTGAATCTTCCAATTACACCAATTACAGATTTAAAAGTTCATAAAGGTGATTTGGTAGTAGCAACGTCAGGGAGATCTTTTTGGATACTGGATGATTTAGCAATTTTATCACAATATAAAAGGACTAACGAATCGATTAAAATATATAAACCGGAACCGGCATTAAATGGTTTTTGGGGAAGCCCATTAAGTGGAAATAGTGATAAATTTAAGGGTTCCAGTTCTTTTAATGGTATTAATCCTGCAAATGGAGTAGTACTTTATTACGAACTTCCAAAGTTAATAGATTCCGTTGAGGTTACTTTAGAAATTAAAAACAGTAGTAACGAAGTTGTAAATACAATGAGTTCGATTAAAGATAAATCTTATAAAAAATGGGATGGTGGCCCACCTGCAGCGGCTGTGCTTTCAAAAAAAGAAGGCTTGAATAGATTTGTATGGAATATGAGTTATCCAATTATGCCGGGAGTCCCGAATGTTTATATAGAGGCGAATTATAGAGGTCATAAAGTTCCTCCCGGAAACTATAGCATACAATTAAAGGTTGGAAATAAAGTTGTGAGTACTAATGCGATTATAAATGAGAATCCACAATACAAAACTGCTGATGGCCAATATAAAATATACGATGTTTTTATGAAAACGATGGAGCAGTCACTTACAGAAATGCACCAAAAGGTAAATACACTGTATAAGGCACAGCATCAAATTAAAGATATAGTAAAATCTTTAAAAAAGAAACCGGGAAACGATGATTTGGTGAAAGTTGGAAAGGAGTTAATTAATCAATTAGTGAAATGGGACGAAGACATGATACAACGTTTGTCTAAAGCTTATGATGATGTAGAAAATTACTCGAATAAGTTTACTGCAGAATATATGTTTTTAATAAATATGACAGAAAGCAGTATTCAAAGAGTAAACCAGTCCTCTAGAGATAGAAAAAAGGAGCTTGACACACAATGGAAGGTATTAAACAATAGAGCTAATGTTTTAATTAATTCGGCTATTCCTAAATATAATAAGCAATTATGGGATGCTGGTATTGGAGCTATTCAATTAAATTAACGTATGGGTAAGATTCGTCATTAACCATTTTAAGATTCATATACCCATTTACCTCCAACCATTGTTCGCTCTACTTTAATATCAATAATTGAGTTTGGGTCTACCTGTGTAGGATCTTTTTCAAGTACAACTAAATCTGCTAATTTACCTGCTTCAAGCGATCCTTTGATGTGTTCTTCATACGAGGCATACGCGCCATTTATAGTACCTACTTTAATTGCTTCTTCAACTGAAATTTTTTGACTTGGTCCCCAAACATTTCCAGACATATCCGTTCTGGTAACAGATGATTGAATGGCCATCATTGGTTCGAAAGGCCCAGGTGGATAATCGGACGTTTGGGTCACATTTATTCCAGCATCTAAAAAGCTTCTAACGGCAAACATATTTTCCAACCGTTCTTTCCCATAATTAACCATCTTTTCGCCATGAAAATAGACATAGGTAGAAAAAGGACATGGAATTGCATTTAGTTTTTTTATCCGATTTATTAAATCCTTATTAATAACTGTACAATGCTCAATTCTAAACCTAGGATCATTCCGATGGTGTTCCTTTTGTATTCTTTCAAAAACATTCAAAGATTTATCAATTCCAACATCACCATTAGCATGTATACCAATTTGCCAGTCAGCTCTATGTGCTTTAATGGCATAGTTATACAATTCTTCTTCATCCATAACGATAATTCCAAAATCGTCAGGTCTTCCTATATAAGATTTTGAGAGACGAGCCGTTCGCTCTGAAATGGAACCATCGCAGGTCAATTTCATTCCACCGACACGAACCCAATCATCACCATCACCAGTCTTCATACCTTTTGAAATCATTTCCTCGATATTGTAATATGCAATCATACAATAAATTCTGCAAGATAGTTCACCTGAAGCCATTGCATCGTGATAAGCTTTAAGGTCATTTGGTTCGCCATAAGCATCAGTTACCGAAGTCACTCCCGATTTAGACATCATTTGGGTAATTAATTTTACACCTTCTTGGTAATCTTTTTGTGAAAATTCATTTGGAATCAAATGACTCACAAGTTCAACTGCATTTTCTTTTAATAACCCAGTAGGTTCTCCATTATCCCCTCGAATAATCTGACCACCCGATGGATTTGGTGTTGTCTTATCTATATTGGCCAACTCCAAAGCTTTGGAGTTAACATAAGCCGTATGACCACCTCTATGAGTAATTAAAACAGGGTGAATGGTGGTTACATCATCAAGATCGTATCGATTAATATACCTTCCATTGGAGGTTTTGGTATCATCATATTTAAATCCTGAAATCCAATTGCCTGAAGCTGTGTTAATAGATTTATCCTTAATAGCATCCTTTATAGCAGATATTGATCTTAAATCGCAATCAACCTTTCGGAGATGAGATCTTCCAGAATATGCAGGATGAGAATGCGCATCAATGAAACCAGGAGTAATGGTTTTACCACCAACATCAATTTTACGAGTAGATGAACCAGCAAAGTGCAAAATATCTTTATTGTTGCCAATAGCTAAAATTATACCATTCGCTAAAGCCACAGCTTGTGCTTTAGGCGAATTTGGATTAGATGTATAAATATTTGCATTATAAAGAACAACTTCTGGCGAAGACTGCGAACAGGCATTCATTAACATAAGTCCCATTGCACCCATGCCCATGGTATTTACAAATTGCCTTCTATCGATCTTTTCTTTGAGCATATTCTATTTTTTATTAATTTTTATATAAATAAATTATGTAAAAATATTAAAGATTTACAGTTAGACCAATTGCTTATACTTCCCTTTGCTTTTCCTAATCCTGACAGCAACAACTTTATATTCTGGGCACATGGCTTCAGAACAATGTATATCGCCTGTTAAGTTATTTATCATAATTTCAGGAAAATGAAAAGTAGTGCTTAAAATGCCTTTTTTGACTTCATCTGTAATACGCGCTTTTACATCGACTTTACCTCGAGGAGATTCCAGGCAAACATAATCACCTTCAGCAATTCGGTTTTCCTGAGCATCTTCAGGATGAATCATTAAATAATCGTCTTTAAGGAGTTCTTCATTGGCAGTTCTTCGTGTCATAGTACCACAATTATAATGCTCCAACT
>Ga0066369_10000511_pt1 | contig 16278 bp, 14 predicted proteins | sample Knorr_S7_td_Bott_FD_70972 | JGI IMG/M metagenome (GOLD analysis project Ga0066369, IMG submission 70972) | Marine microbial communities from Southern Atlantic Ocean transect - Knorr_S7_td_Bottom_ad_4513_LV_A | ecosystem: Environmental > Aquatic > Marine > Oceanic | place: Southern Atlantic... | reverse complement strand
GCGACGCCGGGGTATCGAATTAAAAGCCATGTCCATCCCGACGAAATGGATACGAGTAAAAATGAATGTGTTTTATTACCCAATTTCAGATTACCCACCCATATTCATTCTCGATCGGCCAATGCAAAATGGCTGACGGAAATCGCCCATAAAAATCCCATTTGGATTCATACAAAAGATGCAAAACGCCTTGGAGTGGACAATGGCGATTTACTTAAAATCACAACAGAAATTGGGTGGTTCATTGATAAAGTTTGGGTGACGGAAGCCATTAAACCCGGCGTGGTGGCTTGTTCTCATCATATCGGTCGATGGCGCCGTCAACAAGATGCGGGAAATCGTCTTATGACCAATACAGTTGATATTAAAAATATGGGTGATGGAAAATGGAAGATGGAGACGGTGAAAGGAATCGAACCGTGGAAATCAAAAGATCCGGACACAAATCGTGTTTGGTGGCGGGATGGTGGCGTTCATCAAAATATTACCCATGCGGTGAATCCTGATCCTATTTCCGGCGCTCATTGCTGGCTGCAGAAAATAAGTATTTCTAAACCAAATCCTGATGAGAAATATGGTGATGTTTTTGTGGATACGAATAAATCATTTGAGCATTTTAAAAAGTGGAACAGCTGGGCAAAAGAGCGTGAAACACATCCGGATGGTTTGCGCAGACCCCTTTGGATGGGACGACCTTTGACACCGCAAAAAGAACAGTTTTATATAAAAGACTGACTATTTGAGGGATTAACCTTTTGCTCTTGAATTTTTTTGAATATTTACTATTGAATTAGTACTGGAAATATTCTGTATAGTTAACTATTCTCAATTTTTCTTTAATTGAATCAATTAATTGATTTGTAGATGCCTTTGTTTTTATGTGAGCGGGTAATTCATCGGATCCCCAAAGTTTAATTAAAAATGGTTTGTATTTTATCATAGTAGGATAAAGTTCATTAATCACAGATAATATTTGAATACCAACACGAACACTTTCATAAAAATCCCTGTTTATTATCATGATTTCAACACCAAAACACGTTTTATTATTATACTTTGGATTTAGAGCTTTTCCAGGTATATCAACGGGTGTAAATACAATGGGATTGAATAAAACCCCGGGGAGATTTTTCTTATTTAATTCTTTAGATAGGGTTTCACCATCAATCCACGGTGCTCCAATCCACTTAAAAGGGTGCAGGGTTCCTCGGCCTTCGCTGATGTTTGTTCCTTCAAGAAGACAAGTCCCAGGATAAAGAATCGCCGTTTCTAGATCTGGAATGTTGGGAGAAGGGCTTATCCATATTAAATCTGTTTCATCGAACCAGAGATTCCTATTCCACCCTTCCATCAGGATAACCGTTAGTTCTGGAGCGGGATCAATCCACTTTTCGGAGATAATCATTGTACCTAGCTCTCCAACTGTAAGACCATAGCGGATTGGGATGGGATAATATCCTACGAACGATTTGTGAGTTATATCAAGAATTGGTCCTTCAATTTGAATTCCGGAAATAGGGTTTGGCCGATCTAATATCCAAATTGGAATTCCTAGTTCGCCTGCTGTTTCCATTACTAGTCCCAAGGTAGAAATATATGTGTAAAATCGAGCGCCAATGTCTTGGATATCATATAATATCAAATCAATTCCTGTCAGCATTTCAGGTGTTGGCTTTTTTGTATTGTTATATAAACTAAAGACTTTTGGGAAATTTAGTATTATGTTAGTGTAGCTGAGTTCTTGTCCAGCAACTTTTTCTCCAAACAGTCCGTGCTCAGGGGAGAATATAATTTTAAGATGAACATCTTCTAATTCCATCAATCGCTCAAAATTAGGAATCCCATTTTTATCAATTCCCGTCTGGTTCGTAACAAGAGCTAGTGAGAATCCTTTGATTTTGGAATGATATTTATCTAATAAAATATCAATTCCATTTAAAATGATTGTTTTGTTTTTATTTGGTGAACTATTAGGGTTAATATTTTTTTCAGAAGGATAGGTCAGTTGAATGAACACTACGAAGACGAGAAATGTCTTAAATTTCATAAAAAGAATATTGGGGATTGAAGCGTTTAGTATAGAATTAATTAGTAAAAGACTTCACTTGTTTTCAATTTTTATGGATTAATTATTTTTCCATTATTTATTGAGATTGGTTAAAAATTTATTAAGTGCTTTTACTCTATTATCTAATTCCGGATATTGATTTTGGTGTACCAGTGAAATGCAAATTCGAACACCCTTTTTCTTACTTCCGGTAATATCAAGAGGTATGCCAGCAAGCCCAAACTGAAGCAGATAATATAATAATTCACCACTGGTTAAATCTCCTCTTTGAATTGTGAAGTAAAAACCATCTCCCAGGGGTTTTCCTCTGTCATCCGGGTAAGCCAGTGTAAATCCGTTTTTTAAAAATATCTCTTTTGCCTTTTTTGCTCTAACTTTGTAAACCTTTAGACTGTCTAAGAAATCGAATTCACCTGTACATGCAGATTCAAAAAATGCTGCTAATGCATGTTGAGTAGTTTGAGGAACCCCTGCAGTGGTTGGATATATACCACCATGAATAAATGCGCTTAGAATTGTTTTTGAATTAAAGTATTTTTTCAAATACGGATATTTTCTCGTCATTAATGATTCAGAGGATATTGTAACACTTATTCTTTGTCCTGCATAACTGAATATTTTTGAGCTTGAGATTATAATAAAATAATTTTCAGTAAACTTTGCTATTGTCGGTTGAAATGGGGATTGTCCTGGTTTGCTATAGTCATAACGGAAATCCATCCCCAAATATGCTGAATCTTCAATCCCAATTACATCGTACTTGGTAAGTAGTTTTCCAATCATTCCTAATTCAGTTTCCGTCAAACAGGTCCATGTGGGATTATTCGGGCTTGACCACAGCAACCCTCCGATTTTCCCGGTAGAAAATAATTCTTCTAATTTCTCACCCAAAGATTTTCCTCTGTAATCACATAAATCAATGGACATGTTTTGCAGTCCTAAAAACTGCGTTTGCAATTTATTTACAGGAAATCCAGGGTCGATAAATAAAATTGTATTAGAGACTTTTTTTCGTCTGCCAGAGATTGCCTGGCTGATGAAACATCCATGCATAGCGCCGACAGTTGGGATGCAATTATTTGGAGAAACATTGATATCTAAAAATTGGTGTACAAATTCAGCCGTTGCCTTCTTTAGTCTTGGAATACCATCGAATGGAGGATAAGTTGAAGGCAGCATTTCATTTTCGGTTAACATTTTTATTTCTTCATCTGGGCCAATAGGGTTTGCTTTCAGACCGGGGATTCCAAATTCAAAACGTAAAAATTCAACTGAAAATTTATCTGCCAGTTTACTTACCAAATTTTGGAGTTCTCTTATACTTATTAAATTGAGATTAATATCGTTTCTATGAATAATATCATCTATGGATACGGAATCCAATGGAAACGGTGTCTCTGAAAGTTCTGAATTGCAGGTTAATCCAATTTTTTCGACTAGTTGATTGGACTGGTAGGGTCCTTTGTCTTTTTTCACAAAATTTTGTTCTTTCAAGTAGGACAATTTCTTGCTTTGGGCTTCATATGCAGAATTGGGGGGATCAGTTTTTTGATTCAGAGTCTTACTGGTTTAAAAGTTAATAAATTATCGAAAACATTATTTTTTTCTTAATCAATAAATTTACCTAATTACTTGCATAGGTGTTTATTAAATCTTTTTTAGAAGAAAAATTATTATAAATATTTTGGACTAAGTAGAAGATTTTGATCTGAAAGCGGATGACTATTTTTTATTATATTTTCGTATAATAATCATGAAAATTTACTACCAAAATTGTGTTCATTACAGTTTTCAAGAAGTGTAAATATGACTGAAAAAAAAGAACAGTTATTTCAGGATAAAATTGATGCTGGATTAAAAATTGAGCCGAAAGACTGGATGCCGGATAACTACCGCAAGCATCTTATTCGGCAGATATCACAGCATGCCCATTCTGAAGTGATCGGTATGCAACCTGAAGGTAACTGGATCACTCGTGCGCCATCTTTGAGAGCAAAAATGGTACTCATTGCCAAAGTTCAGGATGAAGCTGGACATGGTTTGTACCTGTATAGTGCCACTGAAACTTTGGGCATTACCCGCAGCGAATTGATTGAGCAGCTTCAGACAGGGAAGGCAAAATATTCAAGTATCTTTAATTATCCCACACTAAGCTGGGCAGATATGGGCGCTATCGGATGGCTGGTTGACGGGGCTGCAATTGTGAACCAGCAATCTTTGCGCAGAACATCCTATGGCCCCTATTCCCGCGCTATGATCAGGATTTGTAAAGAAGAGAGTTTCCATCAACGCCAAGGCTATGAGATCATGTCTAAAATGTCCAACGGAACTCCAGAGCAGCAGGAAATGGCACAGGATTCCCTGAACCGGTGGTGGTGGCCATCTCTTATGATGTTCGGTCCCCACGATTCAGATTCAGCCCATACATCCAATGCCATGAAATGGAAAATTAAGCGGGGAACCAATGATGATCTCCGCCAGCTTTTTGTGGACAGGACTGTGAAGCAGGCGGATCTCATAGGATTGGAAATTCCCGACCCCGATCTCAAATGGAATCCTGAATCCAAACATTATGATTTTGGTGAAATTGACTGGGAGGAGTTCTGGGAAGTAGTAAATGGTAACGGATTCTGCAATAAAGAACGAATTAATAATCACACCAATGCACACACTGAAGGCAGTTGGGTGCGGGAGGCAGCATTGGCTTATGCAGAAAAAACACAAAACGGAGTCTAATATGAGTGATAAAAATCTGCCAACTTGGGAAGTATTTATCCAGCCTAAAACCGGAGCCTCATTTCAGCATGCAGGAAATCTCCATGCTTCTGATAAGGAAATGGCTCTCCAAAATGCCCGGGAACTCTATACCCGCCGAAAGGAAGGCACTTGCATTTGGGTAGTAAAAACGGAAGACATTGTATCCTCCAATCCTGAAGACCAGGCATCTTTCTTTGATCCAGCTGATGATAAAGTGTATCGTTACCCCACTTTCTTTAAGGTGTCAAAAAAGGCAAAAGGATTATAATGGCAACAGATTTGCTTTATAAATATGTGTTGGGTCTTGGGGATGATGCCCTCATTTTAGGGCAGAGACTTTCCCAGTGGGCTTACAAGGGACCCTTCCTGGAAGAAGACATTGCCCTCAGCAACATTTCTCTGGATATGTTTGGCAGAGCAAATTTATTTTTGGAATATGCTACCATTCTAAAAGGAAATGGTACTTCCGCTGATGAGTTAGCCTTTAAACGCAATGAACGGGAGTTTAGAAATCATATCCTCTGTGAACAACCAAACGGAAATTTTGCAGATACTATGGTACGTCAGTTTTTCCTGGATGCATTTTATAAATTGTTTCTGCAGAAATTGACTGAAAGTAAGGATGAGCAGCTTTCCGCCATCGCCCAAAAATCTATTAAAGAAACCACCTATCATTTACGGCATTCTTCAAAGTGGATCATTCGACTGGGTGATGGCACCCCTGAAAGTCATGCAAAGGTTCAGCCTGCAATAAATAATTTATGGATGTTTACCAATGAGTTATTTGAAATGAATGAGATTGATCATGAAATGGTAAAACAGAAAATAGGTGTTGATTGTCAACCATTAAAAATGGAATGGGATAAAATTATGGATGAAGTCTTCACAGAAGCAACCCTGAAAAAGCCTGAGAATATCCACATGACTACCGGCGGGAGAGAAGGAATTCATACGGAGCATTTGGGGCATTTATTATCGGATATGCAGTATCTTCAGCGGGCTTACCCGGATGCCCAATGGTAATGGAAATTTCTACTGCTGCGATTTGGGAATCATTAAAGACTATTCCTGATCCGGAAATTCCTGCTGTATCTATAGTGGATTTGGGAATCGTTCGGAATGTAGAGTTTAATGATGATCAACTCAAAATTACCATCACCCCAACCTACAGTGGTTGCCCGGCATTTTCTTTTATGAAAGAGGAAATCATCCGACATTTGGAATCGGCAGGAATTTTCAATTACCAGATTGATACTTCCCTGGCGCCGCCTTGGACGACGGACTGGATGAGCGATTCTGTTAAAGCAAAATTGAAAGAAGCCGGCATTGCACCACCTTCACATAAGGTAGAATGTCCCCAATGCGAATCTCAAAATGTGGATGTCATAAGTGAATTTGGATCCACTGCCTGTAAAGCTCTTTACAAATGCAATGAATGCAGTGAAATATTTCATCATTTTAAGCAAATATAATTTAAATGATACAATTTGAAAAAATAGGAGCTGTTGGAAAAATAACCTTGAACCGCCCAGAACAGTATAATTCTTTTGTTCGGGAAATGGCCCTGGCTCTTCAGGGTACATTAAAGAATTGTGCAAATGATGACTCCATTCGTTGTATCCTCATTACCGGTGCTGGCAAAGCATTCTGCGCCGGGCAGGATTTAAAAGAGGCAATCGATCCCGAAGGTCCGGAAATAGAGCAAATTGTTCGGGAGCATTATAATCCAATTATAAAACAAATCCGTGAAATTGAAAAGCCAGTTATCGCTGTGGTGAATGGCGTGGCTGCTGGTGCCGGAGCTAATCTGGCTTTAGCCTGTGATATTGTAGTGGCATCCCAATCTGCAAACTTTATTCAAGCCTTTAGTAAAATTGGTTTAATTCCAGATAGCGGCGGCACCTACTTTTTACCCAGACTTATTGGACTTCCCAAAGCTACGGCTATCATGATGACGGGCGAATCGATCAGTGCTGATAAAGCAGAGCAAATGGGAATGATTTACGCTGTTTATGAAGATGCAGAGTTTGAATCCAAATCATTGCAGTTGGCAAAATCTATTTCTGAAATGCCTACTAAGGGATTGGGATATACCAAAAGATTGCTCAATTACTCCCTCAATAATTCACTGGAAGAACAGTTGGATTTAGAAGCCGAGACTCAGGTGCTCTCAGCCAAATCTGAGGACCATAAAGAAGGTGTCCAGGCATTTTTAGAAAAACGACCCCCGGTATTTACCGGCAAATGAGCAATAAAATTTCTGTAATAGGTGCCGGCACTATGGGATCTGGAATTGCACAAGTAGCAGCATCAAATAGTTGTCAGGTTACTATTGTTGATTCCTTTCCGCAGGTATTAGAAAGTTCCCAAGCCAAACTAAAGTCAATTCTCAACCGTTTGGTTGAAAAGGGAAAAATGAATGAGGACAAAACCAAACATATTTTAGCAAATATCAACTGGACTTCAGAAATGGAAGAGATTGTTGATAGTGATCTGGTAATTGAAGCTATTGTTGAAAATCTAGAAATCAAGCAGAAATTATTTTCTCAAATGGAATCATTGGTATCAGAGGACTGTATTTTAGCTACCAATACTTCATCACTTTCAGTGGCAGGCATCGCATCTGCCTGTAACAATCAAACCAGGATTATGGGCATCCATTTTTTTAATCCGGTACCTTTGATGAAATTGGTGGAAGTAATTCCCACCGAAAAAACAGATGAAAGATTAGTAAAAGAGGTAAAATCCATTTTGGAGGGTTGGGGAAAAACGGTGGTTACCGCCAAAGACACACCCGGTTTTATTGTGAATCGGGTAGCTCGACCATTCTACGGAGAGGCACTGAAAATTTACGAAGATGGCATTGCCGATTTTGCCACTATTGATTGGGCAATGAAGGAGTTTGGCGGATTTCGTATGGGTCCATTTGAACTCATGGATTATATCGGAAACGATATTAATTATTCTGCCACCAAAGCCGTGTATGATGGAACCAACCATGATCCCCGCTATAAGCCCTCTCCTACACAAAGGAAAATGATGGACGAAGGATTGCTGGGTAGAAAATCCGGTAAAGGTTATTTTGATTATTCAGAAAGCGCTGTTAATCCTGAACCTAAAAAGAATGAGGAATTAGGTAGGGAAATATTCAACCGGATTTTAGTCATGCTTATTAATGCGGCGGCTGATGCTTTGAACGGATCTATTGCTACCCGGGATGATATTGACATTGCCATGACTACAGGTGTGAACTATCCCAAAGGACTGCTGAAATGGGCAGATGATATCGGATTAAACATACCCCTTTCTCAATTAAAAGAACTCCAATCTCAATATGGAGATGACCGCTATATTGCCAGCCCATTGCTCATAAAAAAGGTAAGTGAAAATTCTACATTTTATTAATGATTACACTCAAAAAATTTCATTTGCCCCGCCCTTTAGGGCGGGGATTATTTAAAAGACAACAAGTCAGGGGTTTTCCGCCTTCCGGACGGGCAAGAACCCTTTTATTGAGGGTTTCCTTTTATGAATCAGTCCGATACTAATCAGGATAATCAGGAAATTGCTTATTTTAAGGGCACCGTATATCGTACTACCAAAGATTGGTTTTCGGAGGATGAATGAGAAATAAAGACTCCTATATAATTGATGCAGTACGGACTCCTATAGGTAAATTTGGAGGAACCTTATCACAAGTCCGAACCGATGATTTAGCCGCTCACGCCATTCGCTCTTTAATGGATCTCCATGACTTTGATCCGGCGGAGATAGATGATGTGATCATGGGTTGCGCCAATCAGGCTGGAGAAGATAACCGCAATGTGGCCCGCATGGCATTATTGCTGGCAGGGCTTCCATTTTCTGTTCCCGGCGAAACAGTGAACCGCCTCTGTGCTTCGGGGATGTCAGCTGTCATTCATGCCTATCGTGCCATTCAGGCAGGAGATGGTTATCTGTTTATTGCCGGGGGCGTGGAAAACATGACTCGTGGTCCTTGGGTATTTTCCAAGGCATCCAAACCATTCGGCAGGGATTCAAAAATGGAGGACTCCAGTTTTGGCTGGCGCTTCATCAATCCCAAAATGCAGGAAATCTATGGCACAGAAGGAATGGGACAAACAGCAGAAAACCTGGCAGAAAAGTATGACATAAACCGGGAAGATCAGGATAAGTTTGCGTATAACTCCCAAATGAAAGCAGCATTAGCTCAAAAGGAAGGGAATTTTGATAATGAAATAATTCCGGTTGAAATTTCCCAGCGAAAAACTGATCCCATCAAATTCAAAGATGATGAATTTTTAAAGCCCCAAACCTCAATTGAAGGATTGGCAAAGCTCAAGCCAGCCTTCAAAAAGAATGGCACCGTCACCGCCGGAAATTCTTCCGGACTTAATGACGGAGCCGCTGCCATGCTCATTGCTTCAGAAGAGGGTGTTAAGACTCATGGACTAAATCCGTTAGCACGAATTCTCTCATCTTCTGTAGTGGGAGTTGAACCCCGAATTATGGGTATTGGTCCGGTGCAGGCTGCGAATAAAGCCCTTGAAAAATCCGGCTTGAAAATGGATGATATGGATGTCATTGAACTGAATGAAGCATTTTCGGCACAGTCCTTGGCGTGTATCAGAGAATGGGGATTGGCAGATGATGATCCCCGTATAAATCCCAATGGAGGTGCGTTAGCTTTGGGTCATCCCCTGGGCATGACAGGAACACGGATTCTGCAAACCGCTGCCTTGGAACTCCAGAGAAAGCAGAAAAAATATGCCATGGTTGCCATGTGTGTAGGCGTTGGACAAGGCTATGCCACGATCATTGAAAAAGTATAGGTAATGGGGAAGTCCAATATAAATCCTGGGGCTTCACAGAAAATTACGGACTACATTAATAATGTAGGTGGCGAATTTCATGAAATCCTCATTCACTTACGAGAAATCCTCACCTCATCAGAAATCGGATTAGAAGAAGACTGGAAATGGGGCGCACCAAATTTTAATTCTAAGGGAATGGTCTGCTGGCTGGCATCCTTTAAAAATCATGTAGGGCTCAATTTTTTCAAAGGTTCTCTTATCACAGATAAGTATAATCTTTTTGAAAAACAATATGAGGGTCGAATTAACCGCATGATAAAATATACTGCCCTTTCGGAAGTGGACAGAGAGCAGTTAAAATATTATTTATTAGAAGCGATGGAACTCAACAGGCAGGGCAAAAAGCCAAAACCCAAAAAAATTGCAGCAGATTTTCCTGAAGATTTTCAAAATGCGCTAAACGATAATCCAAAAGCACGGGATTTTTTTAATAGTCTGGCACCATCCTACAAAAAGGAATACCTTCAATGGGTAGCAACTGCTAAGCAGGAAGCCACTCGGTTCAAGCGGTTAAATACCAGTATTGAATGGCTCAGTGACGGTAAAAAGAAATCCTGGAAATATGAGAAATGTTAAATGATTTACGAATTTAATGGCTATAAGCCGGTAATTATGGAATCTGCTTTTATCCACCCTCAAGCGACAGTGATGGGGAATGTCATTGTTGGTAAAAAAGTATATATTGGTCCCGGGGCTGCCGTTCGGGGAGACTGGGGTGAAATCATTATTGAGGATGGTTGCAATGTGCAGGAAAATTGTACAATTCATGTCTTTCCGGGAAAGTCTGTGTTGCTGAAAGAAGGTGCTCATATTGGACATGGAGCAGTCATTCACGGGGGAAATATTGGGAGAAATACGCTTATTGGGATGAACTCTGTTGTCATGGATGATGCGGAAGTGGGTGATGAATGTATTGTGGGCGCCCTCTGTTTCATCAAAGGAGAAATGCAAATTCCAAACCGGAAATTGGTGGTGGGTAATCCTGCCATAATTAAGGGAGACATTTCCGATGAAATGCTTGACTGGAAATCTACCGGAACCAAAATTTATCAACAACTCCCGGAGGATTGTTATAATTCCTTGCGAGAATGCGAACCCTTGCGGGAAATCCAAAAGGATCGCCCGTCTCAAACAACTAATTTTAAACCATGGAAAGAGACCAAGAAATAATGAATTATCAAAATTACGCAAGGGGGAAATGGGTGAACGGAGAGGGGGACGGCACCCCTCTTTTTAATGCCATTACCGGAACAGAAATAGGGAGGGCAAGCAGTAAGGGATTAGACTTTTTCCAAATGATGGATTATGCCCGTAAGGTTGGCAGTCCCTTCTTAAGAAAAATGACATTTCAACAGAGAGGTTTAATGCTAAAAGCGCTGGCGCTTCATTTACATGGCATTAAGGATAAGTTTTATGAATTGAGTGCTGCAACCGGCGCTACCAAAATGGACTCATGGATTGACATCGAAGGCGGAATAGGAAACCTTTTTGCCAACGCATCCCTGCGAAAACAATTCCCGGATTTACCCTATTATGTGGATGGCGAGGCTGCCAAACTCTCCAAAGGAGGTTCGTTTATAGGCCATCATATTATGGTGCCGAAAGAGGGTGTAGTAATTCATATCAATGCTTTTAATTTTCCCATTTGGGGTATGCTAGAAAAGATTGCGGTAAACCTCATGGCTGGAATGCCCGCCATTGTGAAGCCGGCAACCCTCACCTGCTATTTAACAGAACTCATGGTACGGGAAATTATTGCAACAGATATTCTACCGGAAGGTGCGCTCCAGCTAATTTGCGGTTCCGCCAATGGAATTTTAGATCATATCATGTGTGAAGATGTGGTAACCTTTACCGGCAGTTCTTCCACAGGACAAATGCTAAAAACCAATCCCAAAATTATTGAAGAAGCAGTACCCTTTAATATGGAAGCGGACTCATTAAATGCTTCCGTTTTGGGTGAGGATGCAACACCGGGAACAGCGGAGTTTGATCTATATATCAAAGAGGTACAGAGAGAAATAACCGTTAAAGCCGGTCAAAAATGTACTGCAATTCGTAGAATAATTGTGCCTGAAAAATTGGTGGACGATGTTCAGTCAGCTTTGAGCCATCGCCTTTCAAAAACGGTCATTGGGGATCCCTCTGTTGAAGGAGTTCGCATGGGCTCTTTAGCTGGACGACCGCAGGTAGAGGAAGTTTCTGAAAAAGTAAATTTACTGGCTAAATCTCAAGAAATTGTTTTCGGAGATGTAAATGAATTTGAAGTTACCGGTGCCGATAAAAATAAGGGTGCCTTCATCTCGCCTATCCTGTTTTTAAATGACAGTCCATTTGAAAGACAGGACTGCCATAATATAGAAGCTTTTGGTCCCGTTTCAACCATTCTCCCCTATAAAAATTTGGATGAGGCCATAGAATTATCCCGAATGGGAAAAGGTTCTTTGGTTTGTTCCATTGTTACTGCGGATAACAATATAGCCAAGGATTTTGTCATGGGCGCTGCTTCTATGCACGGCCGAATTCTGGTGCTGAACAGCGACTGTGCCAAAGAGAGTACCGGTCATGGTTCACCCATGCCGTTGCTCACCCATGGAGGTCCCGGGAGAGCTGGAGGCGGAGAGGAAATGGGAGGGAAAAGAGGCATTATGTACTATCTCCAGCGCACTGCAATTCAGGGGCATCCCACAACTATAACGGCATTGACAAGTCAATACCAATATGGGGGAAAGCAGACAGAATCAAGTCCCCATGTTTTCCGCAAGCATTTTGAAGAAATTGAAATTGGTGAAACGGTGACAACAGATACGCACCTGGTAACCATTGAAAACATCGAAGATTTTGCTGAGCTCAGCGGTGATAAATTTTATGCTCACATGGATGAAAATGCCCTGGACGGTACCATCTTTACCGAACGAGTTGCCCACGGATATTATATCCTGTCCAAAGCCGCAGGTTTGTTTGTAGATCCTCCCAAGGGACCCGTATTGTTAAACTATGGAATTGATGAATGCCGTTTCACCAAACCGGTCTATCCGGGTATGACCATTGCAGTTCGCTTTACAGCCAAAGAAAAAATAGAGCAGGAAAAACGATCAGAGGATGACATTGCCAAGGGAATTGTTAAATTTTTGGTGGATGTCTATGATGATGAGGGTGAGACCGTCATGCTGGCAACCATATTAACGATGATCAAAAAGAAAAATCAGGATTAAATTATGAATCCCTATGTGAAATTAGATATTGAAAATAGAATTGGAACTATCGAGTTTTTCCACCCTCAGAGCAATTCACTTCCCGGAGATATTCTGCAAAAATTAGCGGATACCATAACTGAAGCAGGAAACAATGATAAAATTTTAGTGGTGATTTTAAAATCCGGAGGTGATAGAGTCTTTTGTGCGGGAGCATCCTTTGATGAACTGATGGCAATAGAAAATGAAGCACAGGGAAAACAGTTTTTCTCCGGATTTGCCAATGTCATAAACGCTGCCCGAAAATGCCCCAAGTTCATTATTGGCAGAGTTCAGGGGAAAACAGTAGGCGGCGGAGTGGGCATGGCATCTGCTACAGATTACTGTTTTGCAACCAAATTTTCATCGGTGAAACTTAGCGAACTGGCTATTGGTATAGGTCCATTTGTGGTGGGTCCGCCCATTGAACGAAAAATCGGAACATCGGCTTTCAGTCAGCTCACCATCAATGCAACTCAGTGGCATTCTGCGGACTGGGCAAGAGAAAAAGGATTATTCGCAGAGGTCTATGACTCCGCTGAAGAAATGGATACAGCTATTCAAACGTTGGCTGAAAAGTTGGCAGCATCTAATCCCGATTCTATGAGAGGACTTAAAGAGGTTATGTGGGAAGGCACCAATCATTGGGACAATTTATTATTAGGACGAGCTGCAATGAGCGGAACATGGGTGTTGTCAAAATTTGCAAGGGAAACACTGGAAAAACTTAAAAAAGGGTAAATGGCTCCAAAGAATATTTCTGTTTCTCCAAAAATACTTCATAGAGCGTATGACCTCATGTGTACTGCCAAGGCAATGACGGATATTTACGAAGAGAAAAAGGATGTGACTTCCAAGTATGTGCATGCCACTTCACGGGGACATGAGGCCATTCAGATTGCCGTGGGGATGCAGCTTAAAGCTCAGGATTGGGTGGCGCCCTACTACCGCGATGATGCCCTGCTTCTCAGTATTGGTATGACACCATTTGAACTCATGTTACAATTATTGGCAAAGAAAGATGACCCTTTTTCTGGGGGTCGGTCTTATTATTCCCATCCAAGTTTACGGCGGGATGATATGCCTAAAATTCCCCATCAATCATCAGCAACAGGCATGCAGGCAATTCCCACAACTGGTGTTGCAATGGGAGTTCAATATCTTGAAAATGAGAAATTAGCCGATGACAAAGCGGTGGTGGTTTGCTCTATGGGAGATGGATCCATTACGGAGGGTGAAGTTTCCGAAGCATTCCACATGGCGGCACTGAAACAATTTCCCATTCTCTATTTAGTTCAGGATAACGGCTGGGATATTTCCGCCAGCGCTAATGAGATACGCTCTAACGATATTGTGGATTATATGAAGGGCTATGGCGAAATTGAAGTATTAGAAGTTGCGGGAAATGATTTTAGCGAGTCCTATTTGGTTATTCAGAAAGTTATAAAAACCATGCGGAAAGAACGGCGTCCATTTTTAGTTCATGCAGATGTGCCTTTGCTGAATCACCATACTTCCGGAGTGCGCATGGAATGGTATCGGGATGATTTAGAAGAGCATACAAAGAATGATCCCCTGCCTATTCTCAAATTTCAATTGGAAACAAATGGAATTAAATCATCACAAATTGAAAAAATTGAGAAACAGGCAATTCAGAATGTGAAAGGGGATTTCAAAGAAGCAGTTCAAGCAAATGAGCCCGATCCTGAAGAATTGTTTGAAAATGTTTTCCAACCAACAAAAGTAACAAAAGAAAAAGGAGAGAGAACCCCTAATGGTGCATCCCCAATAATTATGGTGGACTCTGCCCTGCTGGCCATAAAAGAGATAATGGAAGATCACCCTGAATGCTTGCTGTATGGGCAGGATGTTGGCAAGCGCTTGGGAGGCGTTTTCCGGGAAGCCGCTACTTTGGCTGACACCTTTGGTGATAACCGGGTTTTCAATACCCCTATTCAGGAAGCGTTTATTATTGGCAGTACAGTTGGGATGTCAGCAGCAGGATGCAAGCCCATTGTAGAGGTGCAATTTGCAGATTATATCTGGCCGGGATTGAATCAATTATTCACGGAGGTGAGCCGTTCCTGCTATCTTTCCCGAGGGAAATGGCCGGTGAGCTGTATCATCCGGGTTCCCATTGGTGCATATGGCAGTGGCGGTCCATACCACTCATCTTCTGTAGAATCCGTGCTGGCAAATATCAGGGGAATCAAAATTGTATATCCATCCAACTCTGCCGATATGAAAGGGTTGATGAAGGCAGCCTATCATGATCCAAATCCAGTGGTAATGTTGGAGCATAAGGGACTGTACTGGAGCAAAATTAAAGGCACCGAGTCCGCCATTTGTCCCGAGCCTGACCGTAATTATATTCTACCTCTTGGAAAAGGGAATGTGGTTTTGGAAGCAGATAAATTGCAGATTGAATTGGGCAATTCCCTTGCTATCATTACCTATGGCATGGGAGTTTATTGGGCGAAATCAGCAGCAGAGGATTTCTCTGGCCAGGTAGAGATCATTGATCTGAGAACTATTTATCCACTGGATGAAGAATTGATTTTTGAGACAGTGAATAGACATAGCCGTTGTTTAGTGGTTTCGGAAGAACCTAAAGAAAATTCATTTGCCCAGGCATTGGCAGGACGAATCCAGGAAAAATGTTTCAGTAATTTGGATGCACCGGTTACCGTAGTTGGAGCGGAAAATGTTCCGGCAATTCCTTTAAACTCAATTTTAGAAGAAAGGTATCTACCCAATGCGAAAAAGATGGTTAAGGCAATAAAAGGATTGTTATTCAATTAGATAAAATTTCTGAACAAATTGATTCCTCTGGGTAAATCGACGCCCTTTCGCCTTCCAGCCAATTTAAAATAGAAGAAGCTGCGTGAGGCTCATAACCCGATGGGTGGATATTTGAGCTATTTTTGAACTTTGGTTATTAATTAGTATAAGTATCGTTTATTAGATAAAATAATCGATAATGATATGAAAAATAATTGTTCATTAATCGTGCTTATGTTTAAGGCGGAGTGTTGGTTGGATATTGCCTTAATGTTTTGAAAAAATTAAATAAGGCGAAAAATTTTAAAACTTATTAAAAAAACTTAATACTAAATAAAAAAGGATCTAATGGTGAATCTTCTAATTAAGAATATTTCAAAAACCTATCCAAATGGTATCCAGGCATTGAAAGATGTAAATCTTGAGATCAAGAATGGCATGTTTGGGCTTTTAGGACCAAATGGCGCCGGTAAATCAACCCTCATGCGGACTATAGCCACCCTGCAAGAATCGGATTCAGGGGAAATCACTTTTGATGGATTCAATATCCACAAAGAACCGGAAG
>Ga0066369_10000505_pt1 | contig 16447 bp, 12 predicted proteins | sample Knorr_S7_td_Bott_FD_70972 | JGI IMG/M metagenome (GOLD analysis project Ga0066369, IMG submission 70972) | Marine microbial communities from Southern Atlantic Ocean transect - Knorr_S7_td_Bottom_ad_4513_LV_A | ecosystem: Environmental > Aquatic > Marine > Oceanic | place: Southern Atlantic... | reverse complement strand
AAGTGGAGGCGGTGCTCGTCGTGGGTCGCCGGTCCTGCGGCGTCGAGCACCAGAAGCTGCGCGAGTTGATCATGGAGGATATGTTTGACTATTCGTCGGTTCGAGATCAGCTCATCGGACACGATGCCTGCTTCTTTTGCTTGGGTATCTCGTCGGCCCGCATGAGCGAAGATGCGTACCACCGCATCACATACGAGTTGCCGCTCAAGGCCGCGCAGGCCCTACTGGCGGCCAATCCCGGGATGACGTTCTGCCACGTCTCTGGGACTGGCGCGTACAGCTCCGAGCAGGGCCCAATGATGTGGGCGCGCGTGAAGGGCATGATCGAGAACAAGCTGATCGAGATGGGTTTCGGCTCGACTTGGATCTTCCGGCCTGGCTTCATCCAGCCCGTCAAGGGAGTGCGGTCTCGCACGCCGATGTACAACGTCGTCTACGCCTTGGTGAAGCCACTCTATCTGGTGCTGAGCCGCCTCACTCGGCGGTCGATCACGACCACGGAGATGCTCGGGCGAGCCATGATCCGGGCCGCACGGGACGGCGCGCCCAAGACGATTCTTCATAACTCCGATATCAATCGACTGGCGGAGTAGCCGACGTACCCGGAGGGCTACCCCTCCCTCAGAGCCTCGGTGGGAGCGATGCGCGTGGCCCTCCTGGCCGGTACCCAGCTCGCGAGCATACCGATCCCAAGCAGCATGACCGGCAGCAGCGTGAAACTGAGCAGGTTGGTCGCCTCGACCCACAGCATCTACTGGAGAAGCTTGGTGGCGTACCACGCGCCGACGAGGCCGATTGCCACGCCGGCCCCGACTGGCCGGGCTCCTTCACGCAGGATCATGCTCGTGATCTCGCCTCCTTCGGAGCCTAAGGCGACGCGGACGCCCGGGCACTGTCAGGAGCCGGTGAGCGCCCTCACGATGTCGTGACCGAGTGCCTCGTCCAGCTCGCGTACCAGACGCTCTGCGTCGGCCTCAGAGAACGGCATGGGCGGTTTGATCTTGATCACGTTGTGGTCGCTTCCGTCGGTGCTCAGCAGGACGCCTCGGTCCTTCATTCGTGCCACCACGTAGCTGGCCACGTCCGCCGCGGGCTCCAACGACTGCCGATCGCGCACCAGCTCGACTCCGAGGAAGAGGCCGCGCCCGCGCACGTCGCCGATCACCTCATGTGTTCCTGCGAGCGAGCCCAGGTCAGCCTTCAGCTTCCTTCCCACCGCGGCGGCGTGAGCCTGGAGTCGCTCGTCCTCCATCACGTCCAGCACAGCCAGCCCGATTGCCGCCGACACCGGATTCCCGCCGAAGGTACTGAAGAACTCCATGCCGTCGGCGAACGACGCGGCGATCTCGGGTGTGGTCACGACTGCGCCCAGCGGGTGTCCGTTGCCGATCGGCTTTCCGAGCGTGACGATGTCAGGCACGACACCCTGGGTCTCGAAGCCCCACATGTGGCTGCCAACTCGTGCGAAGCCGATCTGGATCTCGTCGGCGATGCACACCGCGCCGTTCGCGCGCGCCAGTTCGTACGCGGCGGCCAAATACCCCTCTGGTGGCTCGATCGGGCCGCCACATGAGATGATGCTCTCGGCGAGGAAGGCTGACGCTGTGTAGCCTGTGCCGGCGAGTTGTTCGAAGCATTCGCCCACATGCGCGGCGTACCGGCTCGCAGCTGCGGGGTCGTGCGATCGGTACAGGCCGCGGAAGACATCCGGCATGTTTGCAGCGGCCACCCAGGGTGGCGCTCCAGCGCTGCCTCGTCCGGCGAACTTGTAGTGGCTCACGTCGATGCACGCTTGAGTACTGCCGTGGTAACCGCCCTCGAGCGATACCACTGCCTCGCCTCCGGTGTGCGCGCGCGCCAGGCGCAACGCGAGCTCGTTGGCCTCGCTGCCGGAGTTTACCAGGAAGCAGACCGAGAGCGCTTCGGGGAATAGCGCCGAGAGTCGCTCCGCGTACTGCAGGATGGCTGTGTGCAGGTAGCGCGTATTGGTATTGAGCACGCCCATCTGACGCCGGCCGGCCCGTACGACCGCAGGGTGCTCGTGCCCCACGTGCGCGACGTTGTTGACGCCGTCCAGGTATTCCCGCCCCAGCGAGTCGTAGAGGTAGGCGCCACGGCCACGCACGACGTGAATGGGCTCGTCGTAGGAGAGACTCAGGTTGGGGCCGAGCACGTCCTTCCGGCGCTGCTCGAGACCGATGGTCTCGACGTAGGTCGTCTCTCCCGGTAGCCGGAGCATGAGATTCGGGTCCGGCGAGAACGACGCCCAAACCGAGCGCTCTCTCGGAAGCGCGACGCCCGGAAACTCTCCTTCGAAGTCGAGCAGATCCGTCATGATCTGGAAGTGCAGGTGCGGGGGCCAATCGCCGTTCTCGGGGTAGGGTCCGACGCGTGCGATCGTCTGCCCGGCCTCGACCGGATCTCCGGGGTCGAGGTTGGCGACCGACGCGCGTTGCAGGTGGCCGTACAGCGTCCAGAACGGCCCGGCGGGCCCCTCGTGCTCGAGGATCACCGTGGGGCCGTAGTCGAGCCGCGTGTCGTTGTCCCGAACACTCTTCACGCGGCCCGCCAGCGGCGCCCGTACCAGCGCACCCGGCTGCTCGAAGAGATCGATGCCGAGGTGGATGGTGCGCCGTTCTCGCGGGTCGCCTTCGCGCCCGGCGAAGGCGTCCGTCAAGTAGAACGCGCGCGGCTCCAGAAAACGCCCGATGCCGAGCGTGATGCCTTGCTCGCGCATGCGTGCGAAGACGCGCACCGTGAAGTCGTCGGTGTCGTCGGTATCGCGACCGGTCAGATCGGGACTGCCCACACTCAGATCGAGCACGCCGATCGCGCCTTCGTCGGTGGGTTGTTCCATCACTGGAATGAGCTCCTGCATGGCCAGCCACGTCCTGAGCGGTGCACTTCGCCGACAGGCGTCGAGGCCGCAGGCGTCTCGGAGGATGCCCGTGGCGATCGCCTCGGGCACCGAATCGAGCGTTCGCAGCATCTGCCACGCCGGCTGCTCGGACACCAGGTGGTATTCGTCTGCGTTGCCTTCCTTCCGCCGCCATGCCGCGATGCACACGCTCTGCCCGAGGCGGGCCCGCACGAGCGACATCGTGACGTCGACCTCCTGTTCGAGCAGTGGCAGCGTCCCATGGTACCCCCGGGTCAGCGCGGCTGCTGCGGCAAATGGATCGGGGGTCCCGAGAATCGAGTAGGCGATGGCGATCGCGAGATCGAACGCGCGCGGCGCGGAGTGCGCGTCTCCCAGATCGATAATGCCCGCGACTCGGTATTCTTCTCCCTCCGTAAGCGATACCAGCACGTTGTGATCGTTGACGTCGCCGTGGATCATCTGGGAGCCCAGGCCGAGGAACTCTGGTTCCTTGGCACGGAAGGAGGAGATGACTCTTTCGATCAGCGCGCGCTCTTCGCCCTCGAGCAGAGCGAGTCCGCGTTCCATGACGTCGCCGGCGGGTCCCAGGGCCCAGTCCAAGTCGATGCGGGCTGGAGGGTGGTCGGGGATCGCGCCGAGCGCGCTGGCAAGGTCCGCCATGCGTCGCCCGATGTCCAACATGAGTGCCTTGCTACGAGGACGGACGGTTGCGAGAACGGTACCAGGCAGGAAGTGGAGGATTCGCAGGCGGTGGGTCGAGCCCGCGGGGTCCACGTGCTCGACGAGTGTCGAACCTGAGCGAGCCGCGACGAGTCCCGGGACCAGGCCGTTCGTATCTTCCGCCAGCCGCTCGATCATGCGGTTCTCGAACTCGAGAATCGTCTGAGGTTGGTCCGGACAACTCACCTTCACGACGTAGCGTACCCCGCCTTCGACCTCGAGCAGAAAGTTGCGGTCTCGGTATCCGGGCAACGGAGTCAGGGTACCGTCGAGACCGTAGTGCTCGCGGACTGCTTCGAGGGCTACGGCTTCGTCGAGATCGGGACGGCTATGAATGCGGATCATCCCGTGAGGATACCCGGGCTCGACACCGCCGGCGACCTCAGTCCGCTTGCAGAGCCTCCCGTGGATCGACCCGGCTCGCTCACCAAGCCGGTAGAGAGCCCGCCAAGATGGCGACCGCCAGAAGTGCCGCGGCAACCGCGGCGTAGACAGACGGGTCGCTCGCGGAGACCCCGAAGAGAAGCGGCTCGACGAATGGCGCTGCCGCGAACGCCGCCGCGAACCCGATTCCCACACCCACGACCATCAACGCGCGCTGCATGACGAGGTGAACGATTCGCGATACGCCAGCGCCGAGCGCCGACCGCGCTCCGAGCTCGTGCTGCCGCAGCGCAATGTCGAATGGGAGTACCTAATAGAGGCCCCATCCCGCGACGATCAGCGCAAGAACGCCGAAGAGCGTGAACATGAGCGCACCCAACCTCCAGGATCTCAGATGTGGCTCGATGTATCGGTGAAGCGTGTGCACGTTCACGAAGCGAATGAGCCCGGATACGCCGCTCGCTTCGGCGCGTAGCGAAGCAATGTACTCGTCCGCGGGACCGGTAGTGCCGGCCATGATCGCCTGCGGCGGTCCCGAGAAACTCGGATGCCACTGGTTGACGAAATAGAGAAAGTGATCGTCCTCGACGAGTTCCTGGCGACGGTGGTTCTCGACTACGCCGACCACCTCTGAGCAGGGCACATCCCCGTCTTCCGCGCGCCCAATCAGCAGGCACTGCCCCAGTGCGTCAGCCTCTGGCCAGTAAGCGGCGGCCATGCTCTCGCTGACGATCGTCACCGGCGGTGCATTCTCGGCGTCGGCGGCGGGCTCGCACGCTCGACCCCTGACGATCGTGAGCCCCATGGCTTCGAAGTATCCGGACCCGACCTTGTTCACGTAGGGACCTCCCGAAGGGTGCCCCGGAACCGAGCGTGAGGATCGAGAGAAGCACGAGCATGTCGCCAATGCTCGCGCCCGACCTTTGGGCGTCCTTCCGGGAGAGCGTCATGAGCGGGGTCCGAGACCCCAGCCGACCTCGACGTCCCTAAACTGCGGGTCCGGCTTGGCGGAATCGTAGACGCGTGCGCGTCCGTTGGGGTGTGCGGCCACCAGCTGGTAGACACGGCTGTTCGAACGCACGAAGCGGATGCCGGGGATCCGTACCGGCACCTCGTCCAAAGTGCGAGGTATGCGACCGTGCCGAGCCCGGAACACTTCGATTTGCCGTGCTTGCATCTGTAGCGCGGCGACGACGCCTCGTCCACGCTCCGTGCTCGAAACCTGCGGGAGTGGTGCTCCGGCCAGCCACGGGGGCGGGGCGAAACCGATGTAGGCGGAGAGCCCGAGCACGACCAACGACAAGGGCCCCTTCCATTGGCCCGTTCGGCGGCCCTGCTTCGAAGGTTGCCGGTAATTGGCCTCTTTGGTCTCGGCGTGCGCGATCGCCTCGGCCAGGAGTCGGTTTCGATCCTCGGGAGAGCTGACTCGTTCAGCTGGTGGGTCCAGATCTTTGATTTTCACAGGCGCCCCCCGGCGTGCATCTCGTCCTCCGGCCGCTCTCAATAATACCTCGCTGCGCGTGCCCCGTTCAGTCCCGGACCAATTTGCGGTATTTCAATCGATGCGGTTGCACCGCCGCCTCGCCCAAGCGACGGCGCCGGTCGTCTTCGTATTCGGTGTGGTTGCCTTCGAACCAGATGACCTGAGAATCACCCTCGAACGCGAGAATGTGGGTCGCCACCCGGTCGAGGAACCAGCGGTCGTGCGAGATCACCAGCACGCAACCGGCGAAGTCCAGGACGGCGTTCTCGAGCGCGCGTAGAGTATCGACATCCAGGTCGTTCGTGGGTTCGTCCAGAAGCAACACGTTTCCGCCCGACTTCAGCAGCTTGGCCAGGTGCAGGCGGTTGCGTTCGCCCCCCGACAATACCCCGGCCTTCTTCTGCTGGTCTGCGCCGCGAAAGGCGAACCACGACAGATAGGCACGAGCGTTCACCTCCGCGCGCCCGAAATAGAGAATGTCGTGGCCCCCACTGACTAGGTCGAAGACGCTCTTCTCGGGATCGAGCTCATCGCGCGACTGATCGACGTAGGCGAGCTCCACGGTCTGGCCCAATTCGAGCGTGCCCGCGTCGGGCTGTTCTTCGTCGACGATCATCCGGAAGAGAGTCGTCTTGCCCGCGCCGTTACCGCCGACGATGCCGACGATTGCGCCGGCCGGCACATCGAAAGAGAGATCGTCGATGAGCAACTGGTCGCCGAAGCCTTTTCGCAGGCCGCTCGCGGTGATCACCGTGCGCCCTAGCCTCGGACCCTTTGGGATCAATATCTCCGCGGTCCGCACCTGTTCGCGTTCGTCGCGATCAAGTAGCTCTTCGTAGGCCGTGATGCGAGCCTTGCCCTTGGCCTGCCGCGCACGAGGCGACATTCGCACCCACTCCAACTCGCGCTGCAGAGTCTTTTGGCGGGCTGACTCGCCTTTCTCCTCCACACGCAGCCGCTCACTCTTCTGCTCGAGCCAGGAGGTGTAGTTGCCCTTCCAGGGAATGCCTTGCCCGCGGTCGAGCTCCAGGATCCACTGCGCCACATTATCCAGGAAATACCGGTCGTGGGTGATCGCTACGATGGTACCCGGGAATGCCGCTAGGTGGTGCTCCAGCCAGGCGACCGATTCGGCATCCAAGTGGTTGGTCGGCTCGTCGAGCAGCAGGATGTCGGGCTGCTCTAGCAAGACCCGGCAGAGCGCTACCCGCCGGCGCTCACCGCCCGAAAGTGTAGTGACACCGGCGTCGCCGGGGGGCAGGCGGAGGGCGTCCATCGCGATCTCGATCTTCCGGTCCAACTCCCACGCCCCTACCGCCTCGATTCTGTCCTGCAGTTTCGACTGCTCTTCGATGAGCGCGTTCATCTCCTCGTCGCTCGAGATCTCACCGAACGTGAGACTGACTTCCTCGAACTTGCGAAGAAGGTCGTGGATCTCGGCAACCGCGAGCTCGACATTTCCCTTCACGTCCAGGGACTCGTCGAGCTCCGGCTCCTGTGCCAAATACCCGATGCTCGTGCCCTTCGCGGCCCACGCCTCACCCAGGAAGTCGGTATCGATGCCTGCCATAATGCGCAGGAGGGAGCTCTTTCCTGATCCGTTCGCGCCGACGACGCCGATCTTGGCACCGGGATAAAACGAGAGGTTGATGTTCTTGAGGATCTCCCGCTTTGGCGGGACGATCTTCGAGAGCCGCTGCATATGGTAGATGAACTGCGGTCCAGACATGCGGGCGGGGGGCTAGAAAGGAGTAGGGCGCGCCGCGGAATGTAACGCTGCGCGCCCTTCGTGATCCCTTCGATTATCCACCGAGGCCGGCCACTTCCACTCTCGCGTCGAGCTCACGTTGCAGTGCCGCGACGTGCTCCTCACTCGATCCGTAGGTGCTCAGACACAGCCCGACGTGCGGCCATTCCAACTCCACGAAGAGCAGGCTGTCGTCCAGATCGGCCAGCGTGCCGGCGAAGTGGTAACCGGGTCGAGCAGACACGATCTCGCCCCCGTGTGCGGTGTCGAGTCGTAGGTCGAACGGTGCGCCGGGGGCAAAGCCGGCGGCAGCCGTGACCAGCGCTCCCCCAAGCAGGCGATCCCAAACGACGTCGCGGGCGAAGTCGGTGGCCACCCTCTCCGGAGCTAGAGGTTGCGGAGAGCGTGACGGAGCTGCTTCTCGTCGTAGACGACGACCCCTCAGTGCTGCAGGTCGCCAGCAAGGTGCTGAAACGGGGGGGGGCTATGAGGTCCTCAGCGCAGGTGGAGGCGCCGAGGCTCTCACGATGGCGGAGGCGAATGAGGGACGAATCTCACTGCTGCTCACGGACGTGGTGATGCCCGGGATGGGCGGGCACGAACTCAGTGAGATTTTCCGTGCGCGTTACCCTGCGGTGCGAATCCTCTTCATGTCGGCCTACACCGAGGACGAGATCATTCTTCAGGGTGTGCGCGTCGCCGAAGTGGACTTCATTCCCAAGCCGTTCACAGTGCAGGGGCTTAGGGACAAGGTCCGCACCCTGATCGATCGCAACGGCGCAGAATAGCTGAATTGTCTGCCGTGTCGGGAGGTACCGGCGCGTACCGCGCCCTCCGAGGGCCCGGCGGGCAGCTAGCCGCTAGTTTCCACCGCCCCCCGGGCGCCCTCGCGCGAGCGCCCTGTAGTACTCCTCCACGAGCTCGCGATACCCGTCGGGCACCTCGTCTGAGCCTGTGAGCGCCGCACCTTGCTCGGGCTCGCCCTCCACCTCGCGGCGTAGCCCGAACTCGAGACGCTTCAGGCTGTTGAGAAGGTCCTCGTTGAGCGCTGCAACCTGAGCGGGGTCAGCATAGATGCCTTCCCGCTCGAGTCTGGCCATGGCCTCCAGGACTGCTTGGAGATCCTGAGCAGATCCTTGCTCGGCCTCGCGTAGCCGGTCCTGAAGTGAGCGAACCTGATCGGTGCGTTGACCGAACTCACCACGCAGCTGTCGGATCTCTTCATCGGTGAACGGGCGCGGGTCTCCGCGTACGGCTCCGCTGTAGTACGAGCCGTCTCGTCGGTCTGACGAGTATCCGTCGGGCCCGCCGCCGCCTGCCTGGCTGTTCTGCCCTCCGCGCTGGCCACCTTGGCCCTGCTGGCCCTGGCCTCGCTGACCGTCTTGACCTTGCTGGCCTTGGCCCTGCTGGCCTTCCTGACCTTGCTGGCCTTCTTGGCCCTGCTGACCTTGGCCTTCTTGTCCTTGCTGCTGGCCTTCTTGACCCTGCTGCCCCTCCTGCCCTTGCTGTTGCCCTTGGGCGAGGCGCCTGTCCATCGCTTCCAGGCTGCGAACGAGTTCGCGGGCTTCCTCGAGCGCCTGCTCGAGAGGGTTCACTTCACGCTCGCTGGAGGCACCTGCCGCCCGCTCGAGCTGGTCGCGCAGGGCTTGCAGGTCCGACTCGATGTCGAGCTCGAGGGTGACCGCGGACTGCGGGTCCCACTGCTCGATCGTGCCGCGCGAGTACTGCAGCTTCTCTTTCAGCTTGGACTCGCGGATTTGCGTCGCGGCTTCCTGGAGCGCGCGCGCGGCTCCAGGATTGTCGGCCCGGCTGTTCGCGGCGGCCTGATCCAGTTCGCGCTCGAGGTCCTGGACCGTCTCGTGCATCTGGTCCTTGCGTTCGCGGAGCTGGTCGATGGTTTCCCTCCGCTCAGCCCCAGTCGCTGGAAGCCCCCGCACGTCCCGCTGGACCTCTCGCTGTTGCCGCTGTAACTCCGCGACTCGCTCGATCGCGTTCTCCGCGTCGCGCAGTGCGCGATCCGCACGCGCCTCTTCGAGTTGGCGCCGCACGTCCTCCAATCTTCTCTGCGCCTCCGTCGCCTGACTCTGCCCGGCGGTGCCGCCTTGCGCTGCTGACTGCCGCATCTGTTCGGCCGCCTGTTGCAAATCGCGTGCGTTCTGCTCGAGTTGCGGGTCATTGTTCTCGCGCGCCAAGCGCTGAAGCTGCCTCGCGGCCTCTTCGACCTGTTCCGCTAAATCCCTCTGGGCTTGGCCGCCACCAGCCGAACCCTGCTGCGCCTGCGCCCGTCGTCGTTGCCTTTCAGCCTCCTGCTCCTGCCGGCGCGCGAGCTCCTTCAACTGCTCGATCAGCTCATCGACCTCGTTGTCGGACTCTTGTTGCTGCCCGCGACGGACGATCTCGTATTGGTTCTTGAGCTTGTCGAGCTCGAGTTCGAAGAGGTCGGCAAGGTCTTCGGCCGCTTGTTGCCCGGCGCCTCCTCCGCCCCCCTGCTGATTCTGTTCTTGCTGCACGTAGCGCTCGTAGGTCTCCTCAGCCTGCTGAAGGAAGCGCAACGCGGTTTGCTCGTCGGGCAATGCAGCGCGCAACTCCTGCGCCGCGAGATCCTCCTCCGCCTTGCTCATCGCCTCCACCGCCTTCGGGAGGATGGCGGACACGTCTCGGAAGCCTGGATCTGTGCGCGTCAGCCCACGGTTTTCCATGCGCTGCAGGAGTGTGCCGACTTGCTCCTTCAGTCGTCCCTGGGCGAGCGATACGCTGACCACGTTCTCGCTGAACTCGCTCGCGCCGTAGCTGTCCTCCTGGCGGATGAGATTGAAAGTGGCCGAGATCACCTGCCGTTGCATCTCGGACAGCGCGGTCTCCTCCTGCTGCCCACCGCCGCCACCGCCGCCACCTTGCTCAGCTTGGCGATACGCACGCTCGAACGGGCGGACGCTCAGGAAGAACATGTCGCTCGAGACCGGCTTGCCACCGGAGCGGGTTCGGTTGTCCCGCACGAGCGCGTAGTAGGACACCAGGTCACCGACCTCCAACTCCGAATCCTCGAGAAAGAGCGTGTGGCCCGTGGAGACTTCAGACAGCGAGGCACCCGATCCTTCGAAGATCGACAAAGTGTCCTCTTCACCGCCGTTGACCGAGTAGACCAGGCGGATGTCTCCGATGCCGTAGTCGTCGTCGGCGCGCACCTCGAGGTACACCTCCTCGATCGGCGAGGCGGTGATGTCCCGCCCGGGGTCCGAGAACCGGATCGACGGTGCCCGATCAGCGAGCACGTCGATGTTGTATTCGGGCGACGCCGGCACCATCTCGCCGTTGTCTCGGGCGAGCACTATCGAATAGAAGCCGGGCTCAGACACGGTGAACGAAGCGAGCAGCGTACCGTCGGCTTCTACCGTGAGGTCCGTTACAGGCGCCCCGTCCCTGAGCAACTGACCGCCTGGCGTCGCCATGGTCGGGTGAATACGAACATCGACGCGGGTGCCTGCGAGGGCCGCGACATCACCGCCGTCCTCTCGCGTCCGGGGATCGAGGCCCGTGTAGCGCGGGAAGTAGTAGGTGAGGTCGAGTCGGTCCACATGGGGAAGGTCTGCGACATCGATCGAGAACGTGGAGGATCGGATTCCAGCGGACTCGACGAAGTATTCGGTGCGGTCATCCACCGCCAATAGCATGACTTCGTAGCCGTCGATCGGGTCTCGCAGCATGCTGAGTCGCTGGAATGTCTCATCGGACCCCGAACGCATGAACACCGACACGTCTCCACCGTCGAAGCCCTCGAGCGTCGCGGTGACCATCTGATCGGAGCCCCGTGATATCGTGGTATCCCCAGGCAGCACGCTGATGGAGTAGGGGTTTACCGAGGCGGCGTCCATGGTCGGGAACAGCAGCGCCGCCAGCCCGTATCGCAAGCTGGATGGGCCCATGAGCGCGAAAGCCAAACCGAACATGGCCACCGCGGTCAGCGTACCTGCGAATCGGTAGAGCGCGGATTGCTCCACTCGGCGCCCGAACTCGATTTTGCGCACTCGGTCGAGCGCGCTTTGCACCAACTGTTCTCCCAGGGCCGGTGAGAAGCTGGCGTTATCTGCGTCGAGCGCCGACACCACTGCGTGCTCAAGCGCTGGCTCGTGCTCCTCGAGGTAGAGCGCCACCTGCTCGTCCGTAACCCGTCTGAGCAACGGTCGCACGATGAACCAGATTGTGGTCAAGGCCAAGGTGCCCCAGGTGAGCACACGCAGCCAGATAACGGCATCGGCGGAAAAGCGCATCTGTTCCAGGCCGATGGCAGACAGGAAGAGGACGGCGACCGATAGGACCCCTACCCAAGTGAGTCCCCGCAGAAAGATCCGCGTGCGCCAGCGCCACCGAACGCTCGAGACCAGCTCGCGTAGCCTGTTGTTCGCCATCCGCCTGTCAGAGTCCTTCATGTTCCACTCCTTCTGCATCCCATGCCCAAGCTAGGGGGCGTTTCAACTCGTGGCCACGCCAGGTACCCCTGCTTTTCTGGATACCCAATTCGAGAGCAGTGTTTCGCTAACGAACAGAGAGAACGCGGCGAGCAAGACCCACCGCCACAGCGACTGCCTACGTTCCTGGTCCACCATGCGCATCTCAGTTGCCTGCGCGAAGTCCGGTCCGTCTTCGGGCCCTACCGTCGCGGTGCCTACCTGCGCCACCAGTTCCTCTACGTCGATCCTCGCCAGGTTCGACTCCTCGAGCTCGACGTTCACGGCGATCACGAAGGGTCGGTCCGGATCCGATCCGGGAGGTCGCACCATATAGAAGCCGCGCTCCTCGAGCAGCAGGTAGCGGGGCCCGTCTCCGGCGGGAAGTCGCACGGACTTCCCAGAAGGCGTCAGCGCCACCTGATCGAGTCCATCCACCAGACCCGCGGCCTCCGCAGAGACCAGCCCGGCGGTTTGCAGAGCCTCGGGGTCGGCGAGGTTTACGACCTGCCCGACGGTGAACCACGGCAAAGCCTCTGTGCGTCCGCCCACGTACTCGGAGATCCGGTGCACGAACGGCAAGTAGACCGGCTGAAGCGCCAGATCATTCCAGAAATTGTCCAAGGTCGAAGTCCAGACCAGCACGGTTCCTCGCCCATACCGCAACTCGGCCAACGCGACCGAGCCGTCGTCGAAGCGAGCCAGCACGGTGGCGGAATCCGCGGGCGTGAAGTCACGGGCCCGGAAAAAGCGTGCTCCAGTGAAGTCGCCGCTGCGCGGGCCCGCGAAGGGCTCGAAGACCGGGTGTCCGTACTCGAGGAACCCGAGCCGTCCACCGCGACTCTGGAGACGGTCCTGAACCTGCCCGATGGTACCGGGCAACATGTCCGCAGCGGAGTTTGGCCAGCCGGAAGCTTGGCCGAGCACGAGCAGGAGACCACCGCCCGCGTCGACGAAACGGCGTAAACGCTCCGCCGAAGCGCCATCGATGTTCGCGTCGTTGATGATGACGCCATCCGTGCCAACGAGGTCCTGCGCCCGCACCACACTGCTTCGACGGAAGTTGACGTCGAAGGGGCGGCGCTCGGAAATCGCCAACGCACGTTGCAGGTAGAGGCTGGCATCGCGCGCGGCGGCGCCACCTTCGACGACGAGCATCGAGAGCGCGGTTCCCGGCGAGACGACGAAGTAGTGCGCATTGTCGGCTGACAGGTCATCGCTGGGTACGCGCACTGCGCCACGGGTGTGAGGCTGAGAGAGCGTGAACGGCTGGAACGCTACGGTTGCGGATCCGTTCGGCGGAATCGTGACCGGGCGTGACTGGAGTTCTTGCCCGTCGATTTCGAGAGACACCATCACCTCTTTGGCCTGTTCTCCGCCGCGGCGCGTTAGTCGCGCGGTCGCCGTCACTCTCTCGCGGCCGGAAACCGCTTCACGGGCGAGAGCGACATCGGCGACCTGGATGTTGTCTGAAGTCTCGTCACCGAGCTGGACCGCCGTGACCTTGGAGCCTGCAGGCAGTTGGATGCCTTCGTCGCCGGTCCATGCGTTACGCTGGAAGTCGGTGAGCAAGAAGACTTCACCGCTAGGCAGCTCGGACTCTTCCAGGATTGTCTGTGAGACCTTCAGGGCCGGACCGAACCGCGTAGCTGAGGAGCTGATCTGGACAGTGTCGAGGGCTCGCGTGAGCTGCGAGCGATCCGCGGTCGAGCGCGTGACGACGCGGGCACCTTGCCCGAACATCACCAGGCTGGCGCGATCCAGAGGGCCGAGCTCGTTGAAGATCCTGCGAGCTTCGTCGAGCGCGCGGTCGAACTGGTCCGCGATCTCCATGCTGTACGATTGGTCGATCAGGACGACGACCTCCTGCGGGCCGGATGCCGCTCCCACACCTGATGTGTCTCGCTCGAAGAATGGACGCGCGAACGCAACAGCCACCAGCGCGAGCGCGGCCGCACGCAGCGATAGCAGGAGCCAATAGTGAATCCGCCTTCTGCGCTGCTCCTGATACGGGATGCGCTCGAGGAACATGAGCGACGGGAAGTGCACCACGTTGCGCCGCTGGCGGCGCGTGAGGTGCAAGACGATGGGAACAACGACGCCTGCCAACCCGAGCAGAAACAGCGGGACGAGAAGCGCCAAACTCATCGTTTCCGACTCGAGTGTTCGCGGGCCAGCAGGTACTGGAAGAGTGCCAGGTCGAGCGGCTTCGAAGTGTCGAGCAACGTGTAGTCGATGCGGTTGTCGGTGAAGCGACGTTCGAGCTCCGCGAGATGATTCTTCACCAGCCGGATGTAGTCGTCCTTCAGTCGGTTCGGAATCACCGGGATCTGTTCTCCGGTCTCGAGGTCCTCAAAACCCGATGGCTGATCGAAGGGGAAGCCCAGCTCGGCGGGGTCCATGACGTGAAAGGCGATCACGTCGTGGCCGCGGCCCCGCAGCGGCGCGATCGCTGCCAGTACAGTATCCGGATCTTCATAGAAATCCGAGATCACGACTACGATGCCCTTTCGCCCCAGCAGCTCCGCCATCTGCATCGCGGGCTCTTTGAGGCTTCCGGCGCGTCCGGCCTCGGCCTGGTCGAGCACGTGCAGGATCGTGTCCATCCGCTTCATGGACGGGGGCACGTACTTTACGATTTCTTGATCGAACGTGACCAAGCCCACTCTGTCGCGCTGCCGATGTGAGAAGAAGGTCAGACAGGCTGCGAGGTACCGCGCGTAGTCGAGCTTCGTAACTTCGTGACTGCCGTAGCTCATCGACGCGGAGACATCGAGCAACACCATGAAGTTTGTGTTGGTCTCGGCCTCGAAGAGCTTGATGTAGTGACGGTCTGAGCGCGCGAAGAGCTTCCAGTCGATGAGCCGCACGTCGTCGCCTGGCATGTATTGCCGATGCTCGGCGAAGTCGGTGCTGAAGCCGAGGTAGGGCGAGCGATGCAGCCCGGTCAGGAAGCCGTCGACCACCGTTCTGGAGAGCAACTCGAGGTTGCTGATGCGGGCGAGCACTGCGGGGTCGAGGAACTGGGTCCCGCCTCTGGCAGAGGCCTGAGCTCGCGCGCGCGCCATCATGAACGCCTCCTACATCCCCGACGCAGGGACCGGCACCGCCTCGAGCAACATATCAACCAACTGGCTAGCAGTTTTTCCTTCTGATTCCGCGTGGAAGTTCGTGAGCACGCGGTGGCGCATCACGGGCTGCGCGAGGGCACGGATATCTTCGAACGAGACGTGGTAGCGGCCCTGCGTGATCGCGCGAGCCTTCGAGCCCAGCACGAGGTACTGCGCCGCCCGGACTGAGGCACCGTACGCGATCCACTTGTTCACGAAGTCGAGCGCGTCGCCGTTGGCGCTGGGGCGGCTCGCGCGCGTGAGCGCCACTGCGTATTTGAGCACAGACTCCGAAACCGGCACGCGCCGCACCAGCTCCTGGAACGCGACGAGGTCGGCACCCGTGATTGCGTGGCTGAACTCCGGGTCGAGAATGCCGGTCGTCGTGCGCACGACCTCCATCTCGTCGTCCTCGTTCATGTGATCGATGATGATCTGGAACATGAACCGGTCGAGCTGTGCCTCTGGCAGTGAGTATGTGCCCTCGAGCTCGATGGGGTTCTGGGTGGCGAAGACGTAGAATGGCTCCTCGAGCGTGTACGTGCGGCCCTGAACCGTGACCCGGTGTTCCTGCATCGCTTCGAGAAGCGCGGACTGTGTCTTCGGGGGAGTCCGGTTGATCTCGTCGGCGAGCAGGATGTTCGTGAACACCGGCCCTTCCGAGAAGACCATCTCACGGCGTCCCGTCTCCGAATCTTCCTGGATGATGTCGGTGCCGGTGATGTCTGAGGGCATCAGGTCCGGCGTGAACTGGATGCGCGAGAACTTGAGATCGACGACCTGCGCGATCGTGTGGATCAGGAGTGTTTTGGCCAACCCGGGCACGCCCACGATCAGGCTGTTGCCACCGACGAAGAGCGTGAGTAAGACCTCCTCGATCACGTCCCCCTGACCGATGATCAGCTTGCGGAGCTCGCTCAGGATCTGCTCACGGCCGTTCTTCATTTTGTCCGCGAGTGCCACGTCGTCTGGGCTGTCGAGCACAACCGTGCCGATCACGTCATCCACCAAGGTGTTCTCCGGGTCTGGGGGCGTTGAGGGCCAGCATTAGTCGTTCAGTAAAGCCTTCTGCGCAATGCTTGTGCCGGATCTAGTGCGTATGCGCGTACACGACATAGTTGACACCGAGCTTGTACGCCTCGTTAGCCAGGTCGATGGGGAAGTATCCCATGTCGCTGTACTCCCAGTACTCCGCGATGTCGTTGTTGAAATTGAACATGACCAGCATGCGCTTCTCAGGATTGTTGTCCTCGAAGATCCCGTAGTACTGAGCGTCTCGCGGTCCATAAGGGGGAATCACGGCTAGCGGATCGACACGGAAGAACGAGTCGAAGATGTCGTGGTCATGATCGAGGGTAACGAGCGCGAGCCCTGGCAGCGCTCGCTCCATGTGAGCGGCGAAGTTCCTTAACTCGAACCCTCGCTCGTCGCGAGTGTCGTCCACGATCAGGAATCCGCCCTTCAAGAGGTACTCACCGAGCGCCCGTACCTCGTCGTCGCTCGGGTTCCAGTAGCCCACCTCCACGATGTACGCGATGGGATACTTGAGTAGCTCCGGGTCGTCGAACGTCAGGACGTTCGAACCCTCCGCCTGCGTTCCCAGGTAGGTCGTTTCCTTGAGGATCTGCAGGAAATTGTACTCGGCACGGGGATAGTCGTGTGACCACGTTCCGCCGC
>Ga0066369_10000504_pt1 | contig 16449 bp, 14 predicted proteins | sample Knorr_S7_td_Bott_FD_70972 | JGI IMG/M metagenome (GOLD analysis project Ga0066369, IMG submission 70972) | Marine microbial communities from Southern Atlantic Ocean transect - Knorr_S7_td_Bottom_ad_4513_LV_A | ecosystem: Environmental > Aquatic > Marine > Oceanic | place: Southern Atlantic... | reverse complement strand
ACCGCCGACGCGGCGGGCCTCTGTTTCAAGTCCGGCAACGCAACGATTCTTCGCGGCGGCAAGGAGGCCATTCACTCGAACCAAATCATTGCAAAGATCATGGTCGAGGCAGCGGCCGGAGCCTTGCCTGCTTTCCCGGCGGACGCCATACAGGTCGTGCCGACGACCGATCGCGGTGCCATCCCCGAGCTGCTTTCGCTCACACGCTTCGTTGACCTCTGCATTCCGCGCGGCGGCGAGAGTCTCATTCGTGCCGTGACAGAGTGCTCGCACGTGCCGGTCATCAAGCATTACAAGGGCGTTTGCCACGTTTACATCGACGCCGACGCCGACGCCGCGATGGCGGAGGAGATCGTCTTCAACTCGAAAGTACACCGGCCCGGGGTTTGCAACGCCGCCGAGACGCTGCTGGTTGACAAGTCCGGCGCCACCGACGTGCTGCCCCGCTTGGCCAAGCGCCTGGCCAAGGCCAACGTCGAGTTGCGCGGCGACAAACCGACGCAAGCCTTGCTCGACGGCAGCGGCGTCGAGGTCACCCCGGCCTCCGCCGCCGATTGGGACGAGGAATACCTCGACCTCGTGCTGTCGGTGAAAATCGTGGATGGCGTCGGCGAGGCGATCGAGCACATCAACACGCACGGCTCGGGCCATACGGAAACGATCGTCACCGGCGACTCGGCGGCGGCGAAACGTTTCCAGACCGAGGTGGATTCCTCGACGATTTTCTGGAACGCCTCGACCCGCTTCAACGACGGCATGGAATTCGGCATGGGCGCGGAGATCGGCATCAGCACCGACAAAATCGGCGCGCGCGGCCCGATGGGCTTGGAGGAATTGACCAGCTACAAATGGCTTGGTGTCGCCGACGGCTTGATTCGCAAATGACAGTTCGTGAGCTCATGGACAAATGCGTTCGCCTGCTTCGACGGGCTGGGATCAAGTCGCCACGGGCCGATGTCGAGTGGCTGGCCTCTGACGTTTTCAAGTACCGCCGCTCGGAACTCGCCCTTCATGGGCACAAGATGCCGACTCGCGAGCAGGTCGATCGAATGCGGAAAAACATCAAGCGCCGGCTGGATCGCGAGCCGTTGCAGCATATTCTCGGTATCGGCGATTTTTACGGCTACGAGTTCCGGGTAAGCTCCGCCGTGCTGATCCCCCGCCCGGAGACGGAGACGCTGGCGGAGTTGGCCCTGGGGTTTCTGCAGCCACTCCCCTCCCCGGTCGTCTTCGATCTTGGCACCGGCAGCGGGTGCATTGCCATCACGCTGGCCAAGCGATGCCCCGGCGTGAAAGTCATCGCCTCCGATGTGTCCGAGTCGGCGCTCAACCTGGCCAAGCTCAATGCCGAGACGCTCGATGCGATCGAGCAGGTGGAGTTCCGCGAGGCCGACGGCTTGGCCGCCTTGGCCGAGGGTAAACAAGTCGACTTGATCGTCTCGAACCCGCCGTACATTCCGTCCGGTGACATCGCCGGCCTGCAACCCGAGGTTCGGCACTACGACCCGCACCTCGCGCTGGACGGCGGCGAGGATGGCCTGCAGTTTCACAGGCTGCTCGCTGCCGAGGGACAATCCCGCCTGAAGCCCGGCGGCAAACTGATGGCGGAGTTCGGCGACGGGCAGGAATCGGCCATCGAGGGCTTGTTTGCCCAAGCCGCCTGGGCAAGCGTGGAAATCACCAACGACCTGACCGGCCGGCCACGAATCGTGATTGCCTCCGCCGGGCAATAGCGCAACACTGCGCGCCGACAAACGCTCATGGATTGCCTGGTCATCAAGGGAGGGACGCCGCTCAAGGGCGATGTCAAAATCAGCGGCGCCAAAAACGCCGCCCTGCCACTGATGGCGGCGACGTTGTTGACGAGTGATGAGTGCGTTTTGCGCAATCTGCCCAACCTCAGCGACGTGCAGTTCATGGCGCGGATCTTGGAATCGCTCGGCGCATCAGTCGAGATGAACCGGGGAACGATCCGTGTCCGGGCAAGAAAAATCAACGGCTTCGGCGACTACGACTTGATCCGCAAAATGCGCGGCTCGATCTGTATTCTCGGGCCGCTCATGGGCCGCCTCAACGAGGCCAAGGTCTCGATGCCCGGAGGCTGTGTCATCGGCGCGCGCCCGATCGATCTGCACCTCAAGGGCATGCGCGCCCTCGGCGCAAAAGTCCGCGTCGAGGGCGGTTACGTGCACGCCAAGGCCAAGAGGCTGACCGGCGGCGAGAGCTTCCTCGGCGGCCGTTGCGGCCCCACGGTTCTCGGAACAGCCAACATGCTGATGGCCTCGAGCCTGGCCAAGGGCAAAACACTCATCCACAGCGCCGCCTGCGAGCCGGAGATCGAGGACTTGGCCAAGTTCCTCAACGCCATGGGTGCAAAAATCTCCGGCGCCGGCAGCCCGACGATCACTATCCAAGGCGTGCGACGGCTCAGGGGGGCGGAGCACCGGGTGATCCCCGACCGGATCGAGGCGGCAACCTACGCCCTCGCCGGTGCAGTGACGGACGGCGACGTGACGCTGCACAGTTGCCACCCCAGCCACCTCAGCGCGGTGCTCGACAAAATGCGCGAGGCCGGCGTGCGAATCGAGGCCGGGCGCAACACCCTTCGCGTCCGCCCCGCCAAACAGTTGCGCTCTGTGGACATCACCACCATGCCGCACGCCGGTTTCCCGACCGATGTGCAGGCACAAATGATGGTGCTCATGCTCAAGTCGCCCGGGATCAGCATCATTACCGAGCGGATTTTTGAGTCGCGCTTCATGCACGTGAACGAATTGGCACGGATGGGCGCGGACATATCGATCGAGGGGCCAAGCGCCATCGTCAAGGGCGGCCAACCGCTCAGCGGCGCGGATGTCATGGCGAGCGATCTTCGCGCCTCTGCGGCTTTGGTTTTAGCCGGCATGGCGGCCAAGGGCGTCACTCGTGTGAATCGCGTTTACCACATCGATCGGGGCTACGAAAACATCGACGGCAAACTCCGTGCGCTCGGCGCGAACATTTCGCGCGAGCCGGGCCAGTGAGCGTCAAGCACCCGATACCAGCCGCCAAAGAACCGGTCACCCTCGGAAAAGGCCCGGTACGGCGAACGTCAGCATAATTCATGGGAGACGGTTCAGCGCAGTCATGCGATCACAAACGGCTGCTGCGTTGCCTCGGTCAACCGTATCGGCCACGAAGCCCCGGCCGGCAGGGACGGCATCGAGTTTTGGGGGCAAAGTTTTATCGCCGACACGTCGGGAGAAACCATCGCCAATGCCGGCCAAGAAGAAACGGTCTTGCTCTGCGAGGTCGACTTGGCCAAAGTGGATGTGACCCGCACACATTGGCCGTTCCTGCGCGACCGGCGCATCGATGCGTGCGGAGATTTAACCCGCAGATTGATCGATGAATGACACACTCGATGAAACAAAACCGCTCGCTTGGATTACCGGAGCCGGAGGGCTGATCGGCAGCCACATCGCACGCGCCGCTGCAGTGCATGCGCCGGGCTGGCGGGTTCGCTCATTGATGCGTGACGACTTCGATTTGACGGACTTCCCGGAAGTTCAACGGCAATTCGAGGCCGACCTGCCGCAACACGTGATTCACTGCGCCGCGATGAGTGACCCCACGGTTTGCGAGACGCAACTCGCTCAAACCCGGTTCGTAAACCGGGAGGCAACATTTTTCCTTTCCGGCTTGGCACAGGACATCCCGATGATCTTTTTTTCGTCGGATCTCGTGTTCGATGGCAAACACGGGCATTACACGGAGGAAGACGAACCGTCGCCGCTGACGGTGTACGCCCGCACTAAGGCGGAGGCGGAAGCGTTGGTTCTCGCCAATCTGCTGCATAGCGTGGTGCGCACATCGCTCACCGTCGGCAAATCGCCAAGCGGCGATCGCGGCATTGAGGAACAACTCAGGCATCGCTGGGCCAAGGGCGACACCGTGAAGCTGTTCGCCGACGAGTATCGCAGCCCCATCCCGGCAGAAGTCACCGCCCGCGCAACTTGGGAACTCGCCTTGGCCAAGCGCCCCGGCCTGTACCACTTGGCCGGCAGCCAGCGGATGTCGCGCCTCGAAATTGGCCGGGCCATCGCCGAGAGAAATCCAGAGTGGAATCCAAAAATCGAGTCGTGCAGCCTGCGTGACTACGATGGCCCGCCAAGGGCAGCCGACACGTCGCTCGATTGCAGCAAACTCCAGCAACTTCTTTCGTTCCCGCTGATCGGGTTGACCGAATGGCTTGGATCCAGCGCAACACAACCCGCATGAAGCCGTATCGCGGCCGCGTCGCCCCAACCCCCACCGGTCTGCTTCACCTTGGCCACGCGCAGACGTTTGGGATCGCCCACCAACGCGCACGCCAAGCCGACGGCAAACTGGTGTACCGGACAGAAGACCTCGACCCACAACGGTGCAAAACTGAATTCGCGGATGCCGCGCTGGAAGATTTGAAATGGCTGGGCATCGACTGGGACGAGGGGCCGGACTGCGGCGGCGAATACGCGCCGTACATCCAAAGCCAACGGATCGAGCGTTACCGTGAACTCCTCGAAACGCTGAAAACCCTCGGCTTGGTTTACCCGTGCCGCTGCTCACGCAAGGATGTGATTGAAGCCGTAACGGCACCGCACGAAACCGGCGAAGAGCCGCTTTACCCCGGAACCTGCCGCCCCGCGCTTGGCCAAGCGGCCACTTTCAAAGCAGACACCGCAGCCCGAGTCAACTGGCGATTTCGCGTGCCAAGCGCAGAGGCGGTTGCATTTGAAGACGGCCGCCTCGGGCAACAGTCATTCACCGCCGGCAGGGACTTCGGCGACTTCGTTTTTTGGCGTCACGACGATGTGCCCAGTTACCAGTTGGCCGTGGTGGTCGACGATCACGACATGGGCATCACCGAGGTTGTTCGCGGCGAAGATTTGCTCAAATGCACCGCCCGCCAACTGCTCATTTACCGCGCACTTGGCTGGGAAGCACCGGCGTTCCATCATTGCCCGTTGGTCACCGATGAAGACGGCGAGCGCCTGGCCAAGCGCCACGACTCACTCAGTTTGAAAGCCATGCGCGAAGCCGGGCTTACACCGGAAATGATCCGGGCAAAATTCATTGAATAGCGCTCCACACCTACAAGTCGTTGGGTTGCTATCTGGCAAAAAGGTAGGTTGCGGAAACGAGAGTTCGCGGTAGCATTTCAGCAAGGGCGAACGCCCAAGCCTCTTGGGCCAAACGAGGTGATACAATGAAACAGTCTTCGACGATTTACGCGTTAGCGGCGGTGACGACGATCATTGCCGCGCCGCAGGCCAAGTCGCTACCCACTCCGTCGCAACGGTTTGGGGGCGAGGCAAATGGAGAGGTGGCGAGTGTCAGGAAGCACGTGATTCCACTGCTTGGTGTCCGGGGCTGAACGGGAGGGAGTGCCACGGCTCCTTCTCCGACAAAGGCGATTTTCAGCTCTCGCTCTTCGGCTACGAGTTCGACAAGGATCACGAGGAGATCGTTCGCGACGAGGACGAGATTAGCGTCAACCGCGACCAGCCAGAAAACAGCCTCATCCTCGTGTAGCCCACCACGTAGGAAAAGCACAAGGGCAAACTGCGTTTTGAAAAAGACAGCTGGGAATATCGGCTGCTTTTGAGTTGGATAAAGGATGGCGCAAAAAACGATTCAAAACTGACCCCGGAATTCGAGCGTCTCGAAATCGTTCCCCCGTCATTGCGCTTCACCGAGTCCGGGCAAACGCAGCGGCTTCAGGCAATCGTCCACTGGAAGGACGGTTCAATCGAGGACGTCACCCAGTTGACTCGGTTTCGCAGCAACGATGAATCGATCGCCACGGTGAACGAGATCGGTATCGCCACCGCCACCGTTAGCGGTGACACACACATCATCGCCTTTTACGACAACGGCATTCAACCGGTTCCGGGTTACCGGCCCGTCTCCGACAAACTTGGCGACGCCTACCCCGAGGCCGCCGCCACAAGTGAAGTGGATCAATTAATCGTGGCCAAGCTGAGAACGTTGGGGGTCGTACCGTCCGAAGCCAAGTGCGCCGACAAGTATGCCATTCTTCGAGGCGTCAACCACACCTTGGCCGCGCATCGGTTGGGCGCCGAATACCTGATGACCGGGAACCGTCCCCTGCCCTCGCTGAAGTATCCGACTTACGGCGCCGTGATCAGCAAGGAACTCGGTGGCCCAAGGGACATACCCCGTTCTGTGGCCATTCCCAAGTGAGCCGCAGCGCCGACCGGTTTTCTCGGCTTGGAATATGGCCCGCTCGAAACCGGGGCCACACCCAAGGCCGGTCAACCGATGAACATCCGTGGCCTGTCACTCTCCAATGGCCTGACCTTGGCCGACATCGACCGCAGAGACAGCTTGGTCAAGCGGTACGACACCGCTTTTGGTTCGCTCGCCAGGGAGGACAAGGTGCTGAGCGGCATGGATGAGTTCAGCCAAAAAGCCTACGAGATGATACGCTCCGGCCGCACCCGTGAGGCTTTTGACCTGACGCGCGAGCCCGCAGCCATTTCCGGTTTGTTCGGCGACGGCAATTTCTCCCAAAGCTGCCTGCTGGCCACTCGCCTCATCGAGGCCGGCGTGCGCCTGGTTTCAATTCAATTCGGCGGTTGGGACACCCACCGGGACAACTTCAACCGGCTCAAGGACAACAATCTGCCCAACCTCGACGACGGCTTGGCCGGTTTGTTCAGGGCGTTGGACTCGAAGGGGCTGCTGAACTCAACCGCCGTGTTTGTAACCGGCGAATTCGGCCGGATGCCCAAGATCAACCAACGCGGCGGGCGCGACCACTATCCACGCGCAATGTTCTGCCAGCTCGCCGGCGGCGGCATGCAGGGCGGCCAAGTGGTCGGCGCCTCAGACGCCAAGGGCGAGGGTCCGAGGGATCGCGTCATCTCACCCGATGACGTTGCCGCGACGTTTTACCACGCGCTGGGCGTTGACCACACAAAGGAATACCACACGCCGACCGGCCGACCGGTGATGATCGTCCGGCACGGCAAACTGATCCAGGAGTTGGTGTAACACCCGAAACCACAAACGCTTTTCCCCGTGCTTGGCCAGGCGGTTTTTGCTTGGCCAAGTTTTTTGTCTCGCAAAACCGGAAGAATCTTGTCTTCAATTCCCGCTTTTCAGCGGCATGAACGAACAGATTGTCATCCTTGATTTTGGTTCCCAATACACGCAGGTGATCGCCCGGCGCATCCGAGAGTGCAAGGTTTACTCCACCATTGTCCACTACAACACGCCCGCCGCCGTCATCGCGGAAATGAACGCCAGCGGGATTATTCTCTCCGGCGGCCCGTCCAGCGTTTACGCCAAGGATGCCCCGTTGCCGGACAAGGCGATTTTCAAACTGGGCATCCCCGTTCTCGGCATCTGCTTCGGGTTGCAGGTGATGGCCAGGTTTTTGAAGGGCAAAGTCGAGCGCGGCCAAAAACGGGAATACGGCAAGGGAACGCTTCGCGTGAAAAACACCCAGTGCCGACTCTTCGACGCCTTGCCAAGGGATCTGCAGGTTTGGAATTCACACGGCGACAAACTCACCAAGCTTCCGGACGGTTTCAAGGCGGTGGCCACCACTGATAACTCCGGGTTTGCGGCAATTGAAAATGCCAAGGCCCGTTTTTACGGCCTGCAATTTCACCCAGAAGTCGTCCACACGCCCAGGGGCAAAAAAATCATTTCAAACTTCGTGCACAAAATCTGCGGCTGCGGCCGCAAGTGGACGATGCGCAGCTATGTCAAGCAGGCCGTCGAGGAGATCCGAGTCCAGGTCGGCAAGGAAAAAGTGATCCTCGGCTTGAGCGGCGGTGTGGATTCCAGCGTGGCGGCGGCGCTCATTCACAAGGCCATCGGCAAGCAGTTGACCTGCATCTTTGTGAACAACGGCGTGTTGCGCGCCAACGAGGCGAGCGTTGTCAAAAAAGTTTTTGGTCGCAATTTCAAGGTCAAGCTCCACTACGAGGACTCGACGAATTTGTTCATACGCAAACTGCGTGGCGTCACCGATCCTGAGTCAAAGCGCAAGATTATCGGCAACACGTTCATCGATGTTTTCCAGAAAGCCACACGTAAGGTTGGCAAGGCAAAATTTCTCGCACAAGGCACGCTGTATCCCGACGTCATCGAGTCGATCCCGATCGGTGGCAATCCGGCAGCGCTGATCAAGAGCCATCACAACGTCGGCGGCTTGCCGGAGAAAATGAAGTTCGAACTGATCGAGCCGCTGCGCTGCCTGTTCAAGGACGAGGTTCGCGAACTCGGCACTGAACTGGGCCTGCCGAGGGAGATCGTCATGCGCCAACCGTTCCCCGGCCCCGGCCTGGCCGTTCGCATCCTCGGTGAAGTCACGCCCGAACGCTGCGAGATTCTCCGCAACGCCGACACGATCGTCATAGAGGAAATGAAGTCCAACAACCTGTATTACAAAATCTGGCAGAGCTTCGCGGTTCTGCTACCGGTGCGAAGTGTCGGCGTGATGGGCGACGAACGCACTTACGATTACACGATTGCCGTGCGAGCAGTGGAGTCGAAGGACGGCATGACCGCCGACTGGGTGAAGCTGCCGTACAAGGTGCTCGAGACACTCTCGAGCCGGATCATCAACGAGGTCAGCGGCGTGAACCGCGTTTGTCTCGACATCTCCAGCAAGCCGCCGGCGACCATCGAGTGGGAGTAATGCTCAACCGGCCAAGCGCGCCGGCATGTCGACGCTACGCGATTCCAAGTCCGGTTGTTGCTGCAGTTTTCGGGCGACCAATCCTCCAGTCGCAGATTGAGCGCGTCGATGCTCCACCGTCCCTCTTCCTGCATCAAACTGATGGCGCACCAGATCCAGTGTCCGCCGTCGAAAAACAGGTAGGCGTCCAGCACGGCGCTCGTTCCGTATCCATGGCCAAGCCGAAATGTGACGCCGTCGAGAGCGGCGCAACGGAAGATCGTTCTGGATCATCTCGCGGAGTTCGCCCGTGGAAACTCCCTGCCAAGCCGGCGACATTTTAGACTTGGCCTCGCCGTAATTTCCGGATCGCACCGCCTTGAAAAAGTCGCGGGCCGTTTCAGTGAACAGTTGGTGCAGAAGAAGGGTCTGCAGCGAATTCCTGATCGTTTTGACTAATGCGAATGCCTTTACTTTGTTCTTCCCGAATGGATTCTGAATCCAAAAAGAGTATCGACGGTGCCCCAAAAAACTTTAGTCGGAACTTTTCCGCCCGTTGACTGTGCTGCTGATCTCGCCGGCGTGGAGGTGTGTCCGCAGCATTTGGCCGGGCTTCGCATTTTTGGCATCCCTCAAAACCACGCCCGTCGCCGCGTCGCGGGTGATCGAGTAGCCGCGGGCCAGGACGGACTTGGGCGAGAGCAAGTCAAGGCGGCTTGCTGCCTGCTCAAGGCTTGCAGTGCATTCACCCAGGGCACGGCGCGGCACCTCGGCCAAGCGGCGTTGCAACCACCCAAGCTGATCCCTCCGCCGGGCAAGCAGAGCCATTGGCCGGAGTGACACCAAGCGTTGCCTGGCCAAGCGCAGGCGGTCTCGCCGAGCCGCCACCCCCTGCTTGGCCAAGCGGTTCAAATCGTCGAGCTGGTTGTCGAGACGCTGAAAGGAGTCATTGAGCGCCCGGCGCGGATGCGCGCGGCCAAGCCGGTGGGAGAGGCTCGACAACTCCCGCCTAGCCGACTCCACGCCGCCCTTGGCCAAGCGGCGCAAATACGCCGCTGTCGAGACCAAATCCCCGCGCGATGCGAACACGTCCTCGGTGATCAACTCGCCGGCGACACTCGGCGTTGCTGCCCGGACATCGGCCACGAAGTCCGTGATCAAAACATCAATCTCATGACCCACAGCGGACATTACCGGCAGCGCCGACTCGTACACCGCACGAGCCAACACCTCCTCGTTGAACGCCCAAAGATCCTCCAAGCTGCCGCCGCCGCGCGTCAGTAAAATCAAGTCCAGCGGCTCGCTTTGCCCAGCGCTCCATTGGTTCAATCTCTCGACCGCCTTGGCCATTTCCGCTGCGGCGGTTTCGCCCTGCACGAGGCACGGCTCCAGCACGATTTGCAGGGAGGGGTTCCGCCGCGAAACGACATGGAGCACGTCCCGGATCGCCGCGCCGGTTGGCGACGTGACAAGCCCGATCCGCGCGGGAAAACCGGGCAACGGCCGTTTGCGACCGGTCGCGAACAACCCCTCGGCCTCCAGCTTACGTTTCAGTTTCTCAAACTTGACCTGCAACGCCCCCTGCCCTCGCAGTTCCACCTTACGAACGATCAACTGGTACTGCCCCCTTGCCTCGAACAGTGTGATTCCCCCCTGCAGAAGTACCTGCGTTCCGTCCTCGAGCAGCGAACGGTTCTCCGCGTCGGCCCCCCGGAACAGCGCGCAACTCAACTGCCCCCTCTCATCCTTGACGCCGAAATAAATGTGCCCCGAGGACTGTCTCCGCAGCCCGGTGACTTCTCCCTCCACCCAGACCGTTCCGAGTTGGCCCTCGAGCAGCCCCTTCACCTTTCGGTTCAGCTCGGCTACGCCATAAACCTTGCGCGCCTCTTCTTTCTCGGACGAGTCACCGAAGTCCCACAGGCTCTGCTGCTCTCGGCTCATTTCTCAATTTTTTCGTCCGGCAACAACTCGGAGACACGCTCAATGGAAAGCGCCTTGCCGGTTTCGTCGTCGATGTTGATCAAGGCTCCATTCAGGGTGACACGCTTGGAGGCGACGCCAAAACGCTGTGGCCGGTAGGTCGTGAACCGCCGCAGGATCGGCTCAATCTCGCGCCCAAGAATGCCCTCCTGCGGCCCCGAGCAACCGGCGTCACAGAGGAACGCCGTCCCGCCCGGAAACACCTGCTCATCAGCGGTCTGCACATGCGTGTGCGTCCCCACCACGGCGCTCACCCGGCCGTCGAGAAAGCGTCCCATCGCGATTTTCTCGGACGTCGTTTCCGCGTGCATATCCACAAAAATTATCGCCGTCTCTTTGCGCAACTCCTCCACCGCCTTGTCGGCGGCAAAGAAGGGATTATCGATCGGCTTCATGAACGTTTGCCCCTGCAAGTTCAGCACCCCCACCGGCGGGAGGCCTTCTTTTCGCGCCACGCAAAAACCCTGTCCCGGCGTGCCGTCGGGGTAATTTTGCGGCCGCACAAAACGCGGTTCGTCGTGCAGCAGCGACTCCACCTCGCGTTGATCCCACAAATGATCCCCGGACGTCATCACATCCACCCCCGCCTCGAACACCTCGCTCGCGGTCGCCGGCGTTATGCCCGAGCCACCGGCCATGTTCTCCCCGTTGGCGACGACGAAATCGATCCCAAGCGACTCACGGAGGCGCGGTAAAAAATACCGCACCGCCTTGCGCCCCGGTTTCCCGACGATGTCGCCGATAAAAAGCAGCTTCACGGGCCGCACGTTACGACACCCACCCGCCCGCGCAAAGCCCAACGGCAAATCGCCGCCAAACTTGAAGAGTGGCCCGCTGCGGATTATGACTTTGGCGTGCCGCTGAAAATCAACGCAGCCTCCATCCACCAAACTCAACTCAAGACGCGCATGCCGTTCAAGTACGGCATCGCCACGATGAGTGAGGTGCCGATGGTGTTTGTCCGGGTCGAGACCGAGGTCGATGGTCGGCCGTCGTGGGGCATCTCCTCCGACCTGTTGCCGCCCAAGTGGTTCACCAAGGTGCCGGACGACCCGCTCGAGCAGGAAATCGCCGACATGCTCCGCGTGATTCACCATGCCATGTCCCATTCGCTTGGTGTCGAGGCACCGAGCGCCTTCGCCGCTTGGCGGACGATTTACGAGCAGCAGGCCGCTTGGGCCAAGGCCGAGAACATCGCGCCGTTGCTGGCTCACTTTGGCACGTCGCTGGTGGAGCGCGCATTGATCGAGTCGGTTTGTCGCGCCGCAGCCAAGCCGCTTGGCCAAGCGTTGCGCGACGGCACGCTCGGTTTTGAGCCGGGTGCGATTCACCCTGTCTTGGCCAAGCGCTCCGCCGCTGAACTGCTCCCGCAACAGCCCTTGGCCAATGTGCTCGCCCGGCACACGGTTGGCTTGGCCGACCCGTTGACCGCTGACGCCATCCCGGCCGGTGAGCTGCTCGACGACTCGCTGCCGCAATCGCTCGACCAGTGCATCCGGGCTTACGGCCTGCGCCATTTCAAAATCAAGATCAACGGCAACCTTGGCGACGATCTCGAGCGGTTGCGCCGCGTCGCTGCCGTCATCGGGCAACACGCGCCAAGTGACTACGCGTTCAGCCTCGACGGCAATGAGCAGTTCAAGTCCGTGGGAGATTTTCGCAGCCACTGGGCGAGTCTCGCCGCTGACGCGGAGTTGGCCTCGTTTTTCGAGCACCTGCTTTTTGTCGAGCAACCGTTGCACCGCGACATCGCGCTGGACGATTCCGTGGGCGACGGGTTCGCCGACTGGCCGGATCGGCCGCCGGTCATCATCGATGAATCGGATGCCACGCTCAAAAGCCTGCCGCTGGCGCTGGCGCTTGGCTACGCCGGGACGAGCCACAAAAACTGCAAGGGCATTTTCAAGGGGGTCGCCAACGCATGTTTGCTCAATACGCGGCGAGAGGCCGGTCACACGTCCGTGATGAGCGGCGAGGATTTGTGCAACGTCGGCCCGGTCGCCGTGATACAGGACTTGGCCGTGATGGCGGCGCTTGGCATCGAGAGCGTCGAGCGCAACGGACACCATTACATGGCCGGGCTGTCGCAGTTCCCGGAGGCGGCACAGCGGCAGGTGATCGACGCGCACGCCGGGCTTTATCGTGCGAGTGAACGGGGCTGGCCGACACTCGACATCCGCGACGGCCGGATCGACTTGGGGAGCGTCAACGGCCAGCCGTTCGGCACCGGCTTCGAGCTCGACCTGTCGGCGTTTGAGGAAATTTTTGACCGGTGATTTAGCAGTGCAACGCATGACTTTACAATTTTTATGCGTTCTCCCTCACCCCGGCCCTCTCCCGCTGGGACAGGGAGCCGAGGGGAGCACACGCGCCCCGCGTGTGGATTCCGGCGCCTCGCCGGAATCATCGAGCGTCAACTTATGGCACGGGACTTGGGCGGGGGCGCCCAAGCCAGCACGCGGGGGCGCGTGCGCTCCCCGGGAAATGAACAGCGAGGCATGAAAAAGCATCCCCTTGCCAAGCTGGATCAGCAACATTTGTGGCATCCGTTTACGCAGATGCGCGACTGGCTCAAGGGCGAACCGCTGGTCATCGAGCGCGGGAAAGGGGCGCTGCTTTGGGACGTGCGCGGCCGGGAATATATCGACGCCAACTCGTCCATTTGGACCAATCTTCACGGGCATAATCATCCGAAAATCAACACCGCCATTCGAGGGCAACTGGGCAAGGTGGCCCACACCTCGGCGCTTGGCTTGGCCAACGAACCGGCCTCGCTGCTTGGCCGGGAACTGGTGCACTTGGCTAACCCGCGAACCGGCTTGGCCAAGCGGCAGCCGCGCTTGGCCAAGGTGTTTTACTCGGACGACGGCTCGACCGCAGTGGAGGTGGCGCTCAAGCTGGCTTATGAGTTTGCACGCCGCACCGGCCGCGCCCGCAAGCCAAGGTTTCTCTCGCTTGACGGCGCGTATCACGGCGACACGGTCGGGGCGGTTAGCGCCGGGCACATCGACCTTTTTCACAAGGCGTACTCCGGCATGCTGTTCAAGACGGACAAGGTGATGTCGCCGTACTGTTACCGGTGCCGGTTCAACAAGGCCAAGCCGGAACGCGGCGACGCGCGCGACACCCGCAAGTGCAACTTCGAGTGCGTTGACAAAGTGGAGCAGCGGTTTGACGCTCGCAAAAAGCGCGGGAGCAACTACGCCGCGCTGCTGGTCGAGCCGGGGATGCAAGGGCCGGCCGGGATGATCGCGCAGCCGAAGGGATGGCTTGGCCGCGTCGCGCAGATTGCACGGGAACACGGCACCCAGATCATCGCCGACGAAGTGATGACCGGCTTGGGCCGTGCTGCCGACCGGCATTTTGCCAGCCACGACGAAGGCGTGCAGCCGGATTACCTCTGCTTGGCCAAGGGGTTGACCGGCGGCTATCTGCCGATGGCCGCGACGCTGACAACGCGGGAAGTGTTCGATGCGTTCCTTGGCGAGCATAGCGAGTTGAAGACGTTCTTCCACGGGCATAGCTACACCGGCAACCAACTCGGCAGTGCCGCGAGTCTGGCCAGCCTCGAGTTGCTGAAGGCCGCCGCAACCAAGCGCAAAAAACTTGCCGCGAATCTTCGCGCCGAGGCCAAGCGGCTTTGGGCGTTGCCGCAAGTCGGCGACATCCGGCAGGCGGGATGCGTGCTGGCGGTGGAACTGGTTCGCGACTGGCAGACACGCGAACCGTTTAAGTTGGCCGAGCAGGCTGGGATCCGCGTCTGCGACGGCTTGGCCAAGCGCGGCGTGCTGACGAGGCCGGTCGGCAACGTGATCGTTGTCATGCCGCCGTTCTGCACGACGCAGCGGCAGGTTCAAAAAATCTTCGCTGCGTTGCATGACTCGATCGACGAAACCTTAACCAAAAACGGATGAATCCGCAGATCACGCAGATTTCCGCAGATAAAAAAGAAAAAAATCTGCGAGCATCTGCGTAATCTGCGGATAAATAAAACTGAAAACCAGCATGAGTGATTTTGAAAATATTTTTGCAATTGTTGCACTTGGCTTGATTTTGCTTCGCTATTTTTTTGAGCTTTGGCTCGATGGTGTGAATGCCGCGCACGTGCGGAAACACGCCGACGAAGTGCCGGAGGCGTTTCGGGAAATCATGGACGCGGCGACGTACAAAAAGTCGGTGCAGTACACCTTGGCCAAGGCCCGCTTCGGCACGGTCTCGGACAGTTACAGCACGGCGGTTCTCTGCGCCCTGCTCTTTAGCGGTTTGCTGGCATCGCTCTTTGCCCAAGTCGTGGAGCGGGCCGGGCAATCTGAGTGGGGACTGGCCATCGCCTTGTGGGCTGTGATTCTGCTGATGTCGCTTTTGAGTCTGCCGTTTTCTTGGTGGTCACAGTTTCGGATTGAAGAGCAGTTTGGCTTCAACAACTCGACTCAACGCACGTGGTGGTCAGATCAGGTCAAAGGGGTCTTGCTGAGTTTCGGCATCGGTGTGCCGCTGCTGGCGTTGATCATTTGGCTGGTAGAGGCTAGTGGCGATTATTGGTGGCTGTGGGCGTGGGGCGTTGTTGTGGTTTTTCAACTATTGATGAGTGTGTTGGCGCCGATTTTTATTCTCCCACTGTTCAACAAGTTCACGCCGTTACCGGAAGGCTCGCTGAAAGACCGGTTGAACAATTTGGCCAAGCGCACGGGGTTCATCAACGCGGGCATCCAAGTGATGGACGGTAGCAAGCGCTCCAAGCACTCGAACGCCTTTTTCACCGGCTTGGGCAAAGGCCGGAGGATTGCGCTGTTTGACACGCTCGTGGAGCAGATGAGCGATGCGGAACTCGAAGCCGTCTTGGCGCATGAGATCGGTCATTACAAACTCCGGCACGTGCCGAAAATGATCACGTGGTCATTCGCCACCACGTTGGCTGGTTTTTGGGTGTTGAGTTTGCTGGCGGGGCAACCTTGGTTTACGGGCGCATTTGGTTTCGGCGGCGAGAGCGGGATCGCCCCGGCGTTTTTGCTGTTCGGACTGTTGGCCGGGACGGTGACGTTTTGGCTCTCGCCGCTGTCGAGTTTGTGGTCGCGCAAGTTTGAATACGAGGCGGACGCCTTCGCCTCGGGCGCCATCGGGACAAGTGCCCCGATGATCACGGCGCTCCGTAAACTCAACCGGGAGAACCTGAGCAACCTCACACCGCACCCGTGGTACAGCGGCTTTCATTACGACCACCCACCGCTGCTGGAACGCGAATCAGCGCTGAAAGAGTGGAAACCGGCGGGCGGGGCCAGATGATATTCGGCTTTTGCCGCTTGGCCAACCGGGGTAGTTTCCCGCGCGCCCTTGTGGGAGGCACGACTTTGAATTCGATATGCGATTAAAATTATCCATCACATTACTGGCCGGGTTTTTGGCACTTGGCCAAGCGGTCACCGGCTTGGGGAGCGACCCGTTCATCAGCGAGATTGTTGCCGCTAACGACAAGACGCTGAAAGACAACTTCGGCGAAACCTCGGACTGGATCGAGCTGCACAACCCCGGCAGCGAACCGGCAAACCTGCTGGGATGGGGGCTGAGTGACGAATTGGAGAGTCCGCTGAAGTGGACGTTTCCTGATGTGTCCATTCCCCCCGGAAAATTTCTGGTGGTGCATGCGTCCGGGAACAATATCGCAGATGCGGATCGTCCCCTGCACACCAGCTTCAGGTTGTCGCGGGCGGGCGAATTCCTCGGCTTGGCCAAGCCGGATGGCAGTTTTGCAGACAAGTACGCCCCCGGTTTCCCGGCGTTGAACGACAATCAAT
>Ga0066369_10000502_pt1 | contig 16508 bp, 12 predicted proteins | sample Knorr_S7_td_Bott_FD_70972 | JGI IMG/M metagenome (GOLD analysis project Ga0066369, IMG submission 70972) | Marine microbial communities from Southern Atlantic Ocean transect - Knorr_S7_td_Bottom_ad_4513_LV_A | ecosystem: Environmental > Aquatic > Marine > Oceanic | place: Southern Atlantic... | reverse complement strand
CGTAAACAGCACTTAACCCATCATATATTTCACTACTCTGAAACACGTAACCATATTCTTTTGCATGAGAAATTACCTTCTTAAATTTATCTTCTTGATTTACCATGATGCAAAAATAGAAATTTAGCTATTGTATTGGCTTAATTTATCTTATAATTTAAGGGCAGCTCTAAAAATGCCTTCGCATCAAAATTTTCAGAGCTTTTCAAAGACAAGAAAAAGTTTTGAAATACTACCCGCCTGAATGACAAAGTCGGGCAGGTCGAGATAATGTGATGAATTTTGAAGCAGTATTTGGAAATCTCTGAAAACCCGATGGGAACAAATATAATAAACAATCTGACTGCGTTATATTTTTTTTCAATAGCTATGGCTATTCAAAAAAATATACCTTGCATCTTATTCATTATCTTTGTTTTTTGAAAGAAATGAGTTTTTAGAGGTGCCCTTAATATCTTAAAACTCAATTTATACAATTTTCTTTATTTAATAAAATATGTTTAAGATTCTGTTGAACTTATTCTTTCCAAAAGTATGCTATGCTTGCAGTCATTTACTGACTGATAATGAACTCCATATTTGTACGACTTGCAGACACAATTTGCCTGTTACCAATTATCATTTTGAAAATAATAATACTGTAGAAAAAGTGTTTTATGGACGTGTTAAAATAGAACATGCTACAGCACTTTTAAAGTTTGAAAAGAAAGGAATTGTACAGCAATTAATTCATAACTTAAAATACAAAGGACATGAAACTATAGGTAAACTTTTGGGCGAATGGTTAGGGAATGAACTTAAAACTGTTGATGCCTACACTACTATTGATGTTGTAATTCCAGTGCCACTACATAAAAATAAACTACGAAAAAGAGGTTTTAATCAGGTTGCAAAATTTGGAATTGAAATTGCTAAATCTTTAAATGCAGAGTATATAGATTCTGTGTTAATTAAAACAACGGCAACTAAAACCCAAGTGTTTAAAAAACGAATAGCACGATGGAACGATGTTAATGAAATTTTTTCCGTAATCAATACTAACCTTATTGAAGGCAAACATATTCTTTTGGTAGATGATATTATTACATCTGGAGCTACTATTGAAGCCTGTAGCAATATGTTAAATAAAGCAGACAATATTAAAATAAGTGTTGCTACAATGGCAATTGCGTAAACCCTTTTTCGTTATACTTTTTAGCATACAAAATTACCTATATTTGTGAAAAATTTTAATAAGAAAATGCCTAAGAGTCTTTCAAATTTAATTTTTATCGTTGTTGTAAGTTTCGTTTTGGTTAATTGTGCAAATCGTGGTACACCATCTGGAGGCGAAAAAGATGTTACGCCTCCCGTAATTTTAAAATCTATTCCTGAAAACTATTCGGTTAATTTCAATGCAAAGGAAATAAAAATATATTTTGACGAGTATATTAAAATTAAAGACTTGCAAAAACAACTCATTATTTCTCCTCCAATGGATCCAGAACCTGAAATTACACCTTTGGGTTCGGCAAGTAAATACATTACAATTAAAATTTTTGACACACTACAACCAAATACAACCTACGCCTTTAATTTTGGCGAAAGTATCGTAGATAACAACGAGGGTAATCCTTATCCATTTTACAGATATGTATTTTCGACAGGCGATTATATCGATTCTTTAAGCGTAAAAGGAAAAATAGTTGATGCTGTAAACCGAAAACCTGACGAGTTTGTTTCGGTATTATTGTATGAAATAGATTCTACATTTACAGACTCCATAATTTACAAACAAAAACCAAAATATATTACGAATACATTAGACAGTACAACGACTTTTAAGCTGGAAAATTTAAAGGCCGGAACCTATTTAATGATAGCTTTAAAAGAAGAAAATAACAATTATACGTTTCAGCAAAAAACAGATAAAATAGGATTTCTAAAAGATTTTATAAGCGTTTCTGCCGATACTTCGGCTGTTTATACTATAAAGTTATTTAATGAAGAAATCGATTTTAAAGCGACTAGACCTAAACTAATTTCTGGGAATAAAATAGCTTTTGGATATGAAGGCGATTTCATAAACATGAAGATTAATCTACTGTCTGAAAAACCAAACAATTATAAAAGTACAATAACGAAAGACCAAAAAGCAGATTCGTTATTGTATTGGTACAAGCCAAAATTTGAAACCGATTCGTTATTGTTTAAAGTTAGCAACACATCCTATGCAGATACGTTAACGGTTAGGTTAAGGTCGCTTGAAAAAGATTCTTTAGTTATTACTTCTATTCAAAGTAGAAAAAGTCCTTTTATTGAAGATTTTAAAATTGAAGCTAATATCCCAATTATATCAATTAACGAAAAAAAGATAACCATTCTTGATAAAGATTCTATGCAAGTGGATTTTTCTACAACTTTTGATGAGCTTAACAACCGATATACTTTTTCTTTTCCAAAGAGGGAACAAGAACGATACAAAATACAAATGTTACCTGAAACGTTTACTGATTTTTTTGGAAACAAAAACGATACTTTAAATTATTCAGTTAGTACAAAACAATTCTCCGATTATGGTAATGTTAGATTGACTTTTCAAAATGCTACTTATCCTTTAATTATACAGTTAATTGACCAAAATGGTGAGGTAAAAGAAGAACAATACACTACCAAACCAGAAGTGTTAGATTTTTTAAATGTAGATCCAGGTGAGTATTATGTTCGTGTCATATTTGATGAAAATGAAAATGAAAAATACGATTCTGGAAATTACCTTTTAAAAAGACAACCAGAGCGTGTAAGCCATTTTGAAATAGAAGCAGTAAGAGCAGGCTGGGATATTATAGAAACATTAGTGTTTAAGGAATAAAAAAGAGGTCTTTATCGTCTAAAAATTTTAATTTTTCTTTAATAGTTGTTAAATGTGTTTTAGACAAAGTTGTAATTTCTATCATTTCTTCGTCTTCTTTAAAATTGGATAGCTGTTTTCCTAAAGCATCATAAACTACAGAATGTCCAGGATATTCGTTATTACTTTCGTCCTTTCCTACTCGATTTACACCAATACAATAACTCATATTTTCTATAGCTCTTGCTTTAAGTAAAGCGTCCCAAGCTTCAATTCTTGGTTTTGGCCAATTGGCAACATAAATTATCACATCGTAATTTTCCGCATTTCTTGACCAAACTGGAAAGCGTAAATCGTAACAAATTAAAGGACAAATTTTCCATCCTTTATAATTTACAATCAGTTTTTTAGTTCCTGAAGCAAATACTTTGTGCTCTCCTACAAGAGTAAAGGTGTGACGTTTGTCATAATATTCAATTTCTCTTGAAGGATGCACAAAAAACAATCGGTTATAAAAGTTGTTGTTTTCTTTAATAATAATACTTCCTACAATTGCAGCTTGTTTTTTAACAGTCAGATATTGCATCCATTTTAAAGTATCTCCTTCCATGGTTTCGGCAACCGCTTCGGCATTCATTGTAAAACCTGTTGTAAACATTTCTGGAAGAATAATCAAATCAATATCTTCAGGAAGTGCTTCAATTTTTACTAAAAAAGGATATCTGTTCTTTAATGGATTTTCCCAAACCAAATCGGCTTGAATAATTGCTATTTTCAATTCATCTTGCATTTTATAAAAGTAATTAAATCTTGTTTAATATTTCAGCGGCCTTTTTTAAAGTATCATCTGTTTTGGCAAAACAAAAGCGAAGCATTTTATTATCTAAATTATTTTCGTTAAATACTGATATTGGTATTGAAGCAATCCCTTGTTCAATTGTTAATCGCTTTGCGAAATCTAAATCATTCTCTAAAGTAATTTTTGAATAATCCAATCCTTGAAAATAAGTGCCTTTTGAAGCTGTAAACTTGAATCTAGAATCTTTAATCAAGTTTAAAAATAAATCTCTTTTATCTTGATAAAATTCTGATAATTCTAAATAATGATTAGGCTCTTGTAGATATTCGGCTAATGCCTTTTGTAATGGATGATTGACACAAAACACATTAAACTGATGTACTTTTTTAAACTCATCCATCAATTCTTTTGGTGCACAACAATAACCCATTTTCCATCCTGTGTTATGAAACGTTTTACCAAAAGAAGCTGTTATAAAACTTCGTGATTTTAAATTTGAGAACAAGCAAACGCTTTGGTGTTTTTCGCCATCAAAAATAATATGCTCATAAACCTCATCGCTCAATACAATTATCTTTGTGGCTTTGGTTAATTGTTGAAGTTGAAGCATATCAGCTTCAGAAAAAATGGTGCCACTTGGATTTTGAGGCGTGTTAATGATAATCATTTTGGTTTTATCATTAATCTTTTGTTTAACACTTTCCCAATTAACAGAATAATCTGGAGCTTCTAATTGTATAGATATGGTTTTCCCGCCATTAAGTTCTATAGTCGGTTCGTAACAATCGTAAGCCGGACGAAAAATAATCACTTCATCATTCTCTCTAATAAACGATGAAATTATTGTGTAAATGGCTTGTGTAGCGCCTGCTGTAACAGTTATTTCTGTTTCCGGATGATAACTTGCATTATAAAGCAATTCAAACTTTTTTGATATGGCGACTCGAAGTTCTAAAATTCCGGGCATAGGAGCATATTGGTTATAGCCAGAATTCATGGCTTTACTAACTAAGTCAATCAATTGCTGATCGCTCTTAAAATCTGGAAACCCTTGAGACAGGTTAATCGCATTGTGTTTATGCGCTAAAGTCCCCATTACCGTAAATATGGTGGTCTTTACATTTGGAAGTTTAGATGAAATATTCATAATATCTTTTTATAAATATAAAAAATCCATATGAAAATTTATAATGAATTGTTTAAATGAAATATTATTCTTTTAACTCAATAGCATCTAACTTATTAAAAACAGAAATAATAATGTTTACCGCTTCTTTAAAAAATTCAGGATGAATGTTTTCATAATCATCATTAGGCTTATGATAATCTTTATGATCTTCTACTCCAAAATATAGAAAAGGGATTTTCTTTTTATGAAAAGAGCCATGATCGGAAGAGTTTGTCCAGTTTTGTTTGCCGTCGGCGCCATCATGACCAATTAATAATTTTATATTTCCTGATACTTTAAAGTTTTCAATTAGAGCTTTCAATGTCTCGTTATAACGTGTCCCAACAGCAAATAATTCATTCTTGTCACTGCGACTAATCATATCCATATTTATATTAGCTTCAATATAATATAAAGGAACAATAGAATTATTTACAAAATATTTAGAGCCTTTTAAACCCAACTCTTCGCTATCAAAAGCTGCCAAAATTACTGAATGTTTAGGCGGATTATTTTTAAAATACTCTGCAAAAGCAAATAATGCACTTACTCCAGACGCATCATCGTCTGCACCATTGTATATCTCGCCATTTTTAATTCCTTCGTGATCGTAATGGGCACTAATCACAATATATTTATATGGAAAAGTAGTTCCTTTAATAAATCCTAATACATTAACACCATTGTACATTTTACCTCTGCTTGTAAAAGTAAAATCTTGTGTGAAGGTTTTGCCAAGAGGTAATACTTTTAATTCCTTGAATTGATCAACTATATATTGTTTTGATTTTATTGCTCCTTTGGTTCCGGTTCTCCTTCCTTCATAATCATCTGAAGACAATGTTTTTATATGTTGGAGTAATTGGTCTTCATCAAAATATGCTTGGTCTTCTGAAGATTTTTTCGAAACTGTTTGTGCATTACATGGAATACTTAACAGAAAAATTAGTATCCCAAGGGTTATTATTTTATAGTTCATAAAGTATAATTATATTAGGGGATCAAATCTAAATAAAAATCCCAAACTATTGCCTGAGATTTTTTATTTATGATAAGTTTATATGTTCTTACATTACTTTAAACTTGCTTTAATAAGCTATCCATTTATTGTTTTACAATCCTCTTTGTAATCTGTCCTTTATTTGAATATATATTAATAAAATACATGCCACTACTTAAGTTGGTTAGTGAAATATTTTCCTGACTTTTATTTCCTGATACTACAATATCTTGTAAAACCCTCCCATTTATATCATACATAATTATACGTTCTAATATGTTATTACTTTGTATATGTAGTATGTCTTTAACCGGATTAGGATATAACAAAATGCTTCCTAACTCATTATCTTCTAAACCTAATACGCCACAAGTACCACTAAATAAACCACCATCTGTAATTGTCCAATTATCACCACCAAGTAAAAGTATATCAGTCATATGTGTCCTTGCAGTTTGAGCAGCCATAGTATAATATTGAGAGTTACCTCCATCAAATGATTCGCTGGGTTTAAGATTTTGAGCATCCCAACCAATTAGTAAGGCATCATAATTAGCGTCTGATAGTGTTACTCCATTAAACATAAGTGTAAAATCGGTAATGCTCGTTACATTAGCTGTATTCCAATTAAGAGGTTGCCCTGCATTATTAAAGTCTGTGGTGCCGGAAAACATAACATTCATAGATACAACGGAAGATACATCCAAACCGCTAATGTCTTGATTAAAAGGGGTGTTAAGAAACATAGCAGTCATATTGGTGATTAAAGAAGTGTTAAAAGTACTGATGTCCTGGTTAAAAGCTGTATTACTAAACATAGCAGTCATATCAGTTGCCGCTGGAGTACTCCAACTTAGTGGCTGCCCACCGTTATTGAATGCCGTACTACCAGTAAACATTAAATAAAAATTAGTGACACTATCTACATTCCAGGAACTGATGTCTTGGTTAAATCCACCCGCTAACCAAAACATATTACCCATATTTGTTACATTACTTGTATCCCAAGAACTAACATCTTGATTAAAAGCAGTTGCACCGCTGAACAATTTGTTAAAGCTTGTTGCACCTGTTGTAGTCCAGTTTAAAGGTTGTCCACCGTTATTGTATAAAGAGGCTTGGCTAAACATAGCTTGTAGGTTTGTCACATTATTTAAATTCCAACCACTAAGGTCTTGGTTAAAGGTTTCTCAATTCATAAACATATTTGACAAATCTGTAGCTGCTATTGTATTCCAACTTAAAGGTTGCCCTCCATTATTAAAGGCAGTATTATTAAAGAACATAGAACTAAAATCTGTCGCTTTTTCTACATTCCAAGCACTAATGTATTGGTTAAATGCTGGATTCCATGCAAACATTTCTGACATATTGGTAACGGAAGATGTATCCCAAGAACTAATGTCTTGGTTAAATCCACCCGCTCCCCAAAACATAAATAACATATTAGTTACTGCAGATGTATTCCAGGTTAACGGCTGTCCTCCGTTATTAAAAGCACCAGTTCCCAAAAACATTGAAACCATGCCTGTCACTTTACTTGTATCCCAAGCACTAATGTTTTGGTTAAACACCCAAGCGCCATTAAACATACTAGACATATTCGTTGCTTTTGCAGTATTCCATCCACCTATCTCTTGGTTGAATACTGTAGTTATATTAAACATCCAGCTCATATCTGATACCATGGAAGTATTCCAGCTTAATGGTTGCCCGCCATTATTAAAAGCACTTGTATTATAAAAAAGATAACTCATATTCGTTACTGTAGAAGTATCCCAAGCACTAATATCTTGATCAAAAATAGTAGCTAAACCAAACATAAAGCGCATACTTGTTACACCAGATAAATCGGGAGTATCAGTAGCATTGCCCATTAAATTAGAAGCTCCGAAAAAAGCTCTATCCATAGAAGTCCAAGCGTTGTTTCCCCATTGGTCTATGGAGATAATTTTTCGTCTATCGCCTTGATTATTAAAATAAATACGTGGAAAAGTGCCTCGTATACTAAAGGTGTAAGTACCAGATGTATTAAAATCGTGGGTGACGTTTCCAGTAATACCAATCTCGTCAAAATTGCCATCATTATCCCAATCTACATCATAATTATATCCTCCACCAATTGTTGGAATGGTAATGGATGTACTGTTTGAAGTTCCTGGGTTGTCTGTTTTCCAGGTGGTAATAAACTCGTTTTGCGAAAACACACAAGTACTAAAAATAAAAAAGGTAAATACTGTTAAAAATTTAAGGGTCGTGTTACTGTAAAATAATTTTGATCTCATACTCATATATTTAAAATTAAAAAATAAAGCATAACAAACTACAGTTTAATTTTTCAAAGAAACTTAAGTATTAGTAATATAGTATTTGGGAACTTAATTGCTATTAAACGGAGTGTTTAAAAAATGATTGTTTTTCATTTCTTATACCTGTATAAAACAGATACTATTTCATACATTCAGTAATTAAACACCTACAATATAAGAGTATTTTTTTAAATAGATAAATTGAGTGTTATTTAAATACAGATTTTAAGTAACTATATTACTTTAAACTTGCTTTCATCAATTCTCTATTCATACGAGCAATGGTATCTAACGAAATACTTTTAGGGCATTCAATTTCGCAAGCTCCTGTATTTGAACAGTTACCAAAGCCTTCCAAATCCATTTGTGCTACCATATTCAACACACGATCTGCAGCTTCAATTTGCCCTTGAGGCAACAATGCATATTGAGATACTTTAGCGCCAACAAACAACATTGCTGATGAGTTTTTACAAGCTGCCACACAAGCACCACAGCCAATACAAGTTGCTGCATCCATAGCTTCATCGGCGGCATGTTTAGAAATAGGAATTGAATTTGCATCCTGTGTGTTTCCAGAAGTATTTACAGAAATATATCCTCCAGCTTGCTGGATACGTTCAAAAGACATTCTGTCAACCACCAAATCTTTAATAACAGGAAATGCTACCGCTCTAAATGGTTCAATAGTAATAGTTTCACCATCTTTAAACCTTCTCATATGTAATTGGCAAGTAGTAACTCCTCTGTCTGGACCATGAGCTTGCCCATTGATGTACATAGCACACATACCACAAATACCTTCGCGACAGTCGTGATCGAAAGCAACAGGGTCGTCTCCAGAGTTTACGAGCTGTTCATTCAATACATCCATCATTTCTAAAAAAGACATGTGTTCTGAAATATCAGTCACTTTATAATCGACCATTTGACCCTTTGCGTTGGCGTTTTTTTGCCTCCAGATTTTTAGTGTTAAATTCATTTTGTTTTTGTTTATAAAAAGCTACTTAAAAGAATTCATATTTTTACAATTAATTTAAATAATATCATATAGATAAAAGAGAAGAGAGAATAGAAAAAAGAGAGGTGTCTGTTTTTAAATTCTATACTCTTTATTCTATTTTCTTTGTTCCAAAAATTACTTATAACTCCTCGTTTTCAACTCAATATCTTTAAACTCTAATTCTTCTTTATGCAAAACAGCATCAGCAGGTTCGCCTTGGTATTCCCAAGCTGAAACATACGCATAATCTTTATCGTTACGTTTTGCTTCTCCCTTTTGTTCTCCTTCTAACTCTACTGATTCTTCTCTAAAATGTCCTCCACAAGATTCGTTTCTTGCTAAAGCATCTTTTGCAAATAATTCTCCGAGTTCTAAAAAGTCGGCAACACGACCTGCTTTTTCCAGTTCAGGATTCATTTCGTTTTCACTTCCCGGAACATTTACATTTTTCCAGAAATCTTCACGAATGGCTTTAATATCTGCCATCGCCTCTTTTAAGTCTTTTTCGTTACGAGCCATGCCTACTTTGTTCCACATTACGGTCCCTAATTTTTTATGAAAATAATCTACAGACTTGTTCCCTTTATTATTAATGAATAAATTAATACGTTCCGAAACTTCTTTTTCAGCTGCTTCAAATTCCGGAGAATCGGTTGAAATTTTCCCTGTACGAATATCATCAGATAAATAATCACCAATAGTATAAGGCAATACAAAATAACCATCTGCCAAACCTTGCATTAACGCTGAAGCTCCTAAACGGTTAGCCCCATGATCTGAGAAATTAGCTTCGCCAATACAATATAAACCAGGAACGGTAGTCATTAAATTATAATCTACCCAAATGCCTCCCATCGTATAATGAGTTGCTGGATAAATCATCATTGGAGTTTTGTATGGATCCTCGTCAACTATTTTCTCATACATCTGGAATAAGTTTCCGTATTTTTCTTCTATAACTTCCTGACCTAATTCGTATATTTTTTTTTCGGAAGGATTAGAAATACCATGAATTTTTGCCTGCTCTTTTCCGTAGCGAATTATGGCTGATTTAAAATCTAAATACACCGCTTCTCCTGTTTTGTTTACGCCATAACCTGCATCGCAACGCTCTTTAGCGGCACGAGAAGCCACATCACGAGGAACAAGATTTCCAAAAGCCGGATAACGACGTTCTAAATAATAATCTCTTTCTTCTTCAGACAAATCGGTTGGTTTTTTACGACCTTCTCTAATTGCCATGACATCATCCATATTTTTAGGCACCCAAATACGTCCATCATTACGTAAGGATTCAGACATTAATGTCAATTTAGATTGATAATCTCCCGAACGCGGAATACAAGTAGGATGAATTTGAGTATAACAAGGATTTGCGAAATACGCTCCTTTTTTATGCATTTTCCAGGCTGCTGTGGCATTAGAACCCATTGCGTTTGTAGATAAGAAATATACATTTCCGTAGCCACCGGATGCAATAACAACTGCATGAGCCGAATGTCGTTCTAACTCACCTGTAATTAAATTACGTGCAATAATTCCTCGTGCTTTCCCATCAACAATAACTACATCCAGCATTTCATGGCGGTTAAACATTTCGATTTTACCACGAGCAATTTGTCTATTCATTGCCGAATATGCTCCTAATAATAATTGCTGGCCTGTTTGACCTTTAGCATAAAAAGTCCTCGAAACAAGAACTCCACCAAAAGAACGATTATCTAATAAGCCTCCATATTCACGTGCAAAAGGCACACCTTGAGCTACACATTGGTCAATGATATTTCCAGAAACTTCTGCTAAACGATACACATTTGCTTCGCGAGATCGATAATCGCCTCCTTTTACGGTATCATAAAATAATCTATAATTAGAATCACCATCACCTTGATAATTTTTTGAAGCATTAATTCCACCTTGTGCTGCAATAGAATGTGCACGACGTGGAGAATCTTGATAACAAAATGCTTTTATATTATAGCCTAATTCTGCTAAAGTTGCGGCAGCCGAGCCTCCTGCCAAACCTGTACCAATCATAATAATATCAATGTTACGTTTATTGGCAGGGTTCACTAAATCGATATTATTTTTATAATCTGTCCATTTATCTTTAATTGGACCTTGAGGTACTTTTGAATCTAAAGTCATAATTGTATAAGATTAATGATGATTAAAGTGATGATAAAGTGCTATAAAAATAAATCCCAGAGGAAGAATTATAGAATATGCTATGCCAATATTTTGTAATGTTTTCTTTCTGCCTGCTGTAACTCCCATAGATTGGAACGCTGATGTAAAGCCATGTAACAAGTGTAATGCTAAAAACACAAAAGCTACTACATAAGCTCCAACTCTAACAGGATTTAAAAAATTTTCCTGAAGCTCATGGAAATATCTGTAACCATCTACACCTTCATGTAATCCAGACCAATCCCCTTTAATAAATTTTGTATTAATTTCCGGAAACCAAAAATCTATAAAATGTAATATGATAAAAGCTAAAATGGCAACACCAGACCAAATCATATTTCTACTCATCCACGAAGAATTAGCAGCACTCTGGTTTTTAATATACTTTACTTTTCTTGAACTCAAATTTTTGAATTCCAATATAAACCCCATTACAAAATGAAAAACAACACCAAAAATTAAAATTGGTTGTATTACAAATTGTATTATGGAACTTGTTCCCATAAAATGTGACACTTCGTTAAAGACATCTGGATTAAAAACCGATAAAATATTGATTGCAAAATGTTGAAGTAAAAAGATCATGAGGAAGAATGCCGAAAGTGCCATGGCTACTTTTCTTCCTATTGAAGATTTAAAAAATCCACCCATTATTTTGAAGTTAATTAAATGTTAGGCAAAAGTAGTGCTTAACGTAATTTTAGGCAAACTTTGAAAGTTTTTTATTAAAAATCTTATAGGGATATTAGAAATTAAACCTAGGGTTTACTATAGTGTTATATATAGACCCAAATGAATAACTTAAACCTATACTAAAAAAGTAGTTATATCCTGATTTTAATTGTTGTTGTCGTAATAATAAATCTTCTAAAGACACATCTCCTGCTGCCAAATTAACTTGGTTTCTGTTTATACTATAACTTCCATGAAGATTTAAGCTAAACCCTTTAAATAATCTAACGTTTGTACCAATAAAAAATGATAATGAATATAAACTGGTATCATGTAAAAATTGCTCTAATGCTGCTTCACCAGATATACTTCCCCATTTTTGATTTACACTTCCTCCCAAAGACAGCTCGTGCTCCCATAGATATTCACTGTCTTCCCCAAAAATAGTGCTTTCAATATAGTTATTATAAACAATCCCGTTTCTATATGATAATGTTAACTGTTTTTTTGCGGACTCATCATATTTAAAAAAGTTGTATTCAATTGCAGGTTTAAAAGACCAATAAAAATCTTTATTACTAAATACAGAAGAACCTAATCTTCCAAATGCGCCTATGGACCAATGATTATTTAAACTAATGACATCGCTTACTCTGACAAATTTTGAGCTTTGGATTGATACAATCTCATCATCCTCAAAACTAAATGTAGATTTACTTTCATTAAACCCTAGCCTGATAGAAAACTTATTCTCTTCTGTAACTCGTTTTGCAGACAGGTTAATATTTAGATTGCTAAACTTACTTGTTTCTTGTCCATTAAACCGTCCATTTGCACCTATACGAAAAACCCAATAATTCCATGGGTCAACTACTTTTTCTTTAGGTTCTTCATCTTTTGGGTTAGGAATGCTTACCGATACCTCACCAATTGTATTTTTCTCTATCCAAAAACGAACTAAGCCAAGTTTAATATACTCTAAAGTATGCTTTCTAATATCATCGTTAGTCATATTTGTATCAGTAGAAAATTCCAGCTTATAATTAATCGCTTCAAATTCATTTTTTCCAATAAAGTCTATCTCATATTCTCTCCCTCCACTTCCATTTCTTTGTGTAACAAAAAACAAATGCACATCGCTGAAGCTTTGATCTCTTACAAATTGTACATTCCCTAAATTCTGTTTCATATACTTAGTATCACATCTATCACAATCTAAAAATATTTTTAAATCGCTATTAGAAACTTGAGAAAAGGATGAAAAAGTAAAGCAAAAAAATAAAAGTGTAGTAATTGCTGATTTTAACATTGATTGATGGTTTTGTTAACTTAGCCAAATTAGCCTTTACAAAACGACCTAAATACTTTTTTAGTTTATTTTAACAAAAGGATTTCTAATTTAGAACGAGTCTAATAAAATTCCTTTTTTATTAATAAATTATTTCACTTCTAAAGCTGTTTTTTCAGAACCTATTTGGATGGTATATTTTCCTTTGGGTAAATAGTAATTTCCGTTTTTAGCCTTTTTAATTTTAATATCGGTATTTTCTTTTAAAAAAGCTTTTCTTCCTTTTTCAGTGATGGTTAAATCATAATCGGTATAATTAAAGCCTATATCTGTTTTTACTGATATTGTATTTAGTTCTATTCCACTTTCTGATACTATTTTAATAGTTAGATTTTCAGATGTATTAGCATAGAATTTAAAAGTTGTGGACGGCTCAAAAGCTTGACTCCATTTGCTGCGAGAACTTCCCCAACGTGAAGAATATCGTACACTTTCAGTTTTGAAAAGTAGTATAGATGCATTCATTTTTGATGCATTCATTTGTTGTAAAGGTGCAATATTAGCTTTATAAATGCTTCTTCCGTGAGTTCCTAAAAGAATATCTTTTGCTTCAGCCTGTACAGCAATATCATGAACAGCTACATTTGGCAATCCTTTACTAAAAGCTTCCCAAGAAATTCCATGATTAAACGATACATAAGCACCATTATCTGTTCCGAGATATAAAAGATTTTCATTTTCAGGATCTTCTCTAATCACATTTACTGGTGACATTGGAATATTAGAGCTAATACTTTTCCATGTTTTTCCATAATTTTCACTAACATAAACATAGACTTTAAAATCATCCCAACGATATCCATTCAAGGTTACATAAACACGTTCTTTTTTATATTGTGAAGCTACAATTCGAGACACCCAAAGATCCTTTGGAAATGAATCAGAAACAATATCCCAATTTCCTCCACCATTTTTGGTTATATGTAATAATCCATCATCACTTCCTGTGTATATTAACCCAAATTTAAATGGAGATTCGGTAATACTAGTTATAGTTCCATAAGCTACATTTCCTTTCTTTCCTCCTTTGGTTAAATCTCCACTTATAGCTTCCCAATCATCACCTTGATTCATAGATCTCATTAATTTATTACCTCCTAAATACAAAATGTCCTGGTTATGAGGTGATAACAAAATTGGCGTTTGCCAATTAAATCGATATGGATTCTCTCCTAACTCGTGCTTTATAGATAAGCGCGTTGTTTTATTAGTTTCCCTATTAATTCTAAAATAATTTCCAAATTGAAATCCAGTATAAACAATATTGGCGTTTCGAGAATCTACCTGGACTTGCATACCATCTCCGCCCATAATACCTTCCCATGGATATTGACCTCGAGCATGCCATGATTTATTTTCTCTGGCATTATTTGCGCCAACCCAAACACCATTATCTTGCAAACCTCCATACACATTATATGGTTTTTCATTATCAACAGCAATTGCATAAAACTGCCCAACAGATGGTGCATTGTTTTTAATCCAATTTTCTCCATCGTCATAGGTTATGTTCACTCCACCATCGTTTCCATTTATTAAATGATTAGGATTGTTAGGATTTATCCAAAGAATATGATGATCGCCATGAACATTTTCAGCACCAATCGATGTAAATGTTTTGCCACCATCTTTTGATTTTAAAATAGGCACGCCATAAACATAAATATTATTTTCATTATTTGGAGCAACATAAATGTGTCCAAAATAATAACCATAACTATAATACAATCCGTCTAAAAAGCCGTCATGTGTTTTACTCCACGTTTTGCCTCCATCTATACTTTTATAAATTTCGGCGCCAATAACAGGAGTATCAAACAGCATAGAATTCGCATCTTCTAAATATTTAGCAAGGTCAATAGGTTTTACACTACCACTTCTTACCATTTGTTTAACATTTTGGGCGCGATATTTTTCTTGAAAACCATTCGTTTTTAAAAATGTATTAAGCTTTTTATCATCCAGACTTAAAAGTGTTTCGGTACTCATTGTCTTAAAGTCATCTTTAGTTAAATCTTCAGATTTTTCTTTTTCATCTTCAGAAGATCTTCTAAACTGATTGTCGTGAATAGCATAAACTATATTGTAATTGTAAACAGCAAAACCAATTCTACCAACACCTTGTCCTATTGGGAAACCACTTCCTTCTATTGAAACTTTTGTCCACGTTTCTCCAGCATCAGTACTTTTATAAATAGCTGAATTGTTTCCGCTTCCATCAAAATCCCAAGCTTTTCTATCTTTTGTCCAGGACGACGCAAACATCACATTAAAATTATTCGGTGAATGTTGCATATCTATAATCCCACTTATATCATCTATAAAAAGTGTTTGCTTCCAAGTATTACCTCCATCTGTAGTTTTATAAACACCTCGTTCGTTATTTGGTGAATATAAATGTCCTGTTACACCAACCACAACTTCGTCTGGATTGTTAGGATTAATTAATATTCTCCCTATATGATGCGAATCTGTAAGCCCAACATTTTGCCAAGTTTTACCATTATCGCTAGATTTTAATATTCCAATTCCTGCATAAGACGAACGTGAGGAATTATTTTCTCCTGTCCCAACCCAAATAGTTCTGCTTTTCCAATCAACTGCAATATCACCAACATTTTGCGTGTTTGAATTATCAAGGATTGGTGTAAAAGTTGTGCCATTATTTACAGTATACCAAACACCTCCAGAAGCATAGGCCACATAAAACTCGGATGGGTTATCAGGATTAACAGCCAAATCGGTTACACGACCACTCATAATAGTGGGGCCTATATTAGTAAAAGGCACATTTTTTACTATTGAATTTTTTTGCATTTCTTCTTTTTGTTGCAATGCGTTTTGCACTATATCTGCAGTAGAAGCAGCTTGTTGTGCATTAGCTTGTAAAGTAAAAAGAAGACTTAATGATAAAATTAATTTTAGGATATTCATAAGTTAGTTAGTTTAAGGTTTGAAAGTAAACAAATGTCATTGTTTCACAAAATTTTACTTCCGTATTAACGTCTATTGCTTTAATTTATTTTATTTTTGAAGCATTACGAAAACCTAATATATAATGAAATACAATCTAATAGATAACGCCTTATTTATAAAAAATCGAAAAAACTTCATAGCTCAAATGAAATCAAACAGTTTGGCTGTTTTTAATTCTAACGACATGTACCCAATAAGTGCGGATAGCACCAT
>Ga0066369_10000500_pt1 | contig 16564 bp, 16 predicted proteins | sample Knorr_S7_td_Bott_FD_70972 | JGI IMG/M metagenome (GOLD analysis project Ga0066369, IMG submission 70972) | Marine microbial communities from Southern Atlantic Ocean transect - Knorr_S7_td_Bottom_ad_4513_LV_A | ecosystem: Environmental > Aquatic > Marine > Oceanic | place: Southern Atlantic... | reverse complement strand
ATACATCGTCGCCCGTCCGATCCCCAATTCCACGGCCGCACGATCCACGTTCCTTTCGCACAGGCGATAGGCGCGTTCGACGGCTCGTTGTTTGAGTTCTTCGAGTGAAACGATTCCACCTTCCCCGTCTTCCAATGAAACAGGGCTTTCCGGGGAAACAGGGTTTCTCAGGTCGTCTTCAGACGATGGTGTACTGACTGAGGGGGAGTGAGGTTGCGCTACCCGGGGAGTCGGCGACTTGAAACTTGTCTCGGCGGCCTGCGCAAGTGTCATTCTTTCGGCCCACGGAGAAATCGGATTGATGTTGGCGATCATCAGATCGGCGACGCCGATTTCGGGTGTATCGGAGAGTAAAATGGCTCGCTCGATGGCACTTTTCAGCTCCCGAACATTGCCGGGCCAGGGGTGCGCTTCGATTGCGCGTCTTGCAGCCGAGGATATCTTCATGCCCTTGAATTCGGGATGAGCTTGCGAGTACTCCCGGAAGAAGTAGTTGGAGAGTAGGAGAACATCCTGTCCGCGCTCTCTGAGTGGTGGAAGCGGTACTGGAAACTGGAAGAGACGGTAGTAGAGGTCTTCACGGAATCTGCCGTCCCGTATCATCTGGACTACGTCCTTGTTGGTTGCGCTGATTACGCGGGCACTGAATTCTATCGTTTCACTACCGCCGACGCGGGTAAGTTCACCTTCCTGAAGAGCACGCAGCAGTTTCGCCTGCAGGTCATGGTCCAACTCGCCGATCTCGTCAAGAAATATCGTGCCGCCATCTGCCTGCTCAAACTTACCAATTTTGCGAGCATGTGCTCCCGTAAACGATCCTTTCTCGTGTCCGAAAAATTCGCTTTCCATCAAGTCACGAGGAATCGCAGCACAGTTTACTACTATAAACGGCCCGCGTTTTCGGCCAGAAGAGTAGTGAATTGCCTTGGCCACAAGCTCCTTCCCCGTTCCGCTTTCCCCTTGAATTGCAACGGTCAGATCGCCTCGCGTGGCTTTCTGAATCATCCGATAAACTTGCTGCATGGCCGGTGATTCACCAATCATGCCTTTGACCTGATACTTTTCGCTGACCTCACTGCGAAGGCTTTCGACTTCTCGCTCGAGAGAAACCTTTTCCAACACGTTTCGAACGATTGCGTCCAGCTTGACGAGATCGTCCTGTCCTTTCGTGATGTAGTCGTAGGCCCCGATCTTCATCGCTTCGACGGCCGTATCGATGACACCCTGAGCAGAGACCATAATCACAGGGACTTCCGGCATGCGGGTAGTCATCTGGCGGAGCACTTCGACCCCATCGACACCCGGCATCATGATGTCGAGCAACATGAGATCGGGCTTTTCATCAAGGTTTTTGAGCACCTCTTCGCCACCGTGAAAGACCTTCACCTCATAATTCGCATTCTTGTCCAGGCGGTAGCTCAGCATCCGAGCATAGTGCCTATCGTCATCGACGACGTATATGCGATACTTCATTTGAAAGCCCTTTATTTGATGGTTTGTCAGAATCTGGCGTGTGCCGATGACCTCGAATGGTCAAGCCACCATTAGCTTATCGGGTGAAAACCTCAATTCTTAAGGGGTTTTTTATCAAAATGAGACGCCAAATCCGTCTAAAAGGGTCAAAACAGGCGTATTACGACGATGTCGACCCAATTGGATCGACTGAACAAATCATCGATGGTCGGGCGCCCTTTAGAGGAGCCAGAGCGCGACGCCTCCAACGGTGAAACAGTAGACGGCGAAGAGGTGAAGGCGGCCGCGGCGAACAAAATCCAGCGCGACGCGAATGGCCAGGATACCGGAGATAAACGCAGTGATGGTTCCAGCGATCAGCACCGGCCAGTTCGCCGCCCCCGCCTCGCCAACAGCCATCGATACCTTCAGTAGAGTCGCGCCGACAACAATGGGCAACAACATCAGGAAGGAGAAATCCGCCGCCTTTTCCGGCTCTACGTCCTGGTACAGTGCGGCGCAGATGGTCGCGCCCGAGCGAGATATGCCCGGAATCATGGCAACGGCCTGTGCCAGGCCAATCAGAAGGCTCTTCCCGGCGGTGATGGACCCCTTCGGATTACGCCGGAGCAGGGTCAACGTGAGCAGCACCCCCGTGAAAATGAGCATTCCTGCAGCGAGCCGTGGTGACGAAAATGCCGCTTCGATGGCGCTTCCCCAGAGCACGTAGACCAATGCGGTCGGAATCATGGTTATCAGGATCTGAACACCCATGCGAAACTGTTCGTCCTCTCGATACGCACTGCCCCAGATGCGGGGCTGAACAGACGTTCGAGCAAAACTTTCAATCAGCCTGGCAATGCGTGTTCGATAGATGACAACGACACTCAATACAGTGCCAAAATGAACCATGACTTCGAACAAAACATCACCGTTCCCCGAGTTCAATCCAAGCAAATGTTGGCCCAGAACCAGGTGTCCTGAGGAAGACACGGGTAAAAATTCAGTCAGGCCCTGAATTAGTCCAAGAAGAATTGATTCCCACCAGGTCATGCTGCTATTGATTCAGGAATGAATTGAGTCGGCCCGAAGTTACGGGGGATTTTCGAGCCGCGGTAGCCCTATTTAGAAGGAAGACCGGGTTCGATGAGAATTACTTTTTCACGTTCCACGATTACCGTTCCCGGCAAACTTTTTCGAGGTTTTCTGACATATTTACGTTGAGTGATGATCACGGGCGCCAGGCCGCTCGTTCTGGCCTTACTGTGCCAGGCCGCAATGGCCGCGGCCTGTTCGAGGATCCTCCGCGGCGGCGTATCGGTCCGCCCCTTGACGCGTAAGACGGTGTGCGAGCCAGCGACGCCTCTTGCGTGAAGCCACAGATCAAACTTTCGGGCGACCTTGAGGGTCAACTCATCATTCTGTTTCGCATTTTTACCGACCCAGACTTCATAACCATCGGCCAGTGTATACCTCCTGAACGGCACAGAATCGGGATCATCGGGCGCAGATTTCAGCGATTGTAGTCTGGAGGCGTATTTGGCCTGAAATGTCTTCACAGACTCTACCGTATCCAGACCCAACGCCGTCTCCAGTAAGTCGGTAACATCTGCACTCTTTTCCTTTAGTCCCTTCAGGCGTTCATCGGCAGAACTGCGCGCTGCACGCGAATTTTTTGCCTTTTCGAAATAGCGCTGAGCGTTTTCGAACGGATTGAGACGATGGTCGAGTCTTATCAGTACCTCCGAGTCGTCATTCAGTATATCAGCCATGAGGACTTCAGGCGCGCCGTTTTTTACCAGGTGGGGCTGTGCCATGAGCAGATGTCCAAAATGCTCGTGCTTGTCTGCCCTGGAGGGGCTGCCGAGTTCATTTTCCACCCGTTTCATACTCCGATCCGCCTGGTCCCGGCGATTCCTCAGCATCCGGATCAACGGATTGTAGGTACCTTCAAAAAGACCGATCGCGAGCCTTCGACGGGCACATATTCTGACTGCCTCGTCCACCGTATCGAACCGCTCCTCTCGATCAGATTCCCGTCCGAGAGGAATCATTGAAAGAAGGGGCTTCCTGTTTTCATCCCAGTAAATTCTGGGCACAGGCTCATCGAGAAGGCTGGTGATGTGCTGCGCCGCCTCGATAATTTGTACCGGATCATCAGTTCCTCCAGTCCGGGAGCGAATTTCCGACATCAGGGGAGCGGGAAACAGTGGAAAGGCGGCGTCCAGTGACCTTCCAGATTGCAACACGCGTTTCAGATCCTCTGCCCCGAGAGGTGTTGTAATCGCTCTTGCCTCGGGTACACTCCGGGTCTGGGTCCCCTTGAACGTGCCTACCAGATTTCCATGTTGGTCGATGTGGTATACATTCGCCTTCGGACCGAATGCAGCAACCACCAGCGCGGAACCCGACTCGAACCGGAAGGTGATCAGCCGATCCCCGTCTGCAATGGATACATCCGTCAGAACTGCCTCCTTCAGAGACGAGAACTGATCGACGACATTTTTTCTCGACCGATTTGAGCCGCCGTACATGAAAAAGTGTCGGTTCGGCGCCTGGATAGAAATATTTATCGACCAGGTTTCACCATTTCCCTCCTCGAAAACGAGGATCAAGCTTCCCTTGTGCTGGGAATAGGAGTCGATGAGCGAAGCGCCAACGAGCCGAGGATGCCATTCGCGAACGAGCGCGCGAAGTGTATAGTAATTGGTCAGCACGAACTGATACAGCCTTACGCTTTGCTGCTGCTTCTGGGCCGCCTGGACTCAGCAATTGTCGACAGAACCCATATTGCTGCCCAGCCTGCCGCGAGAAGGAGAAGGTTTGATAACATGAGTAAAACCACGTTCGCTCCAAACAACAGGTGGTAGAACCAAACCGGGACATCATCGGCCTTGCGCTGAACCGCATTGGCAATTCCTGAGAGCGCAAATACTTTCAACAACACCATCAAGGGGGTGTAGATGACAATAATCCACCATCCCCATGTGGCTCCGTTGAAATAAAAGATTGCGATAACAGCGGTTATCGCCAGGTCGATCAACGCGTTTTTTATCCAAAACATCATTCTGTGGGATTGGTGCAGCGAAGATACGGATCCCCGAAGAGATTGGTTCGCTCCCACCCGCACAAACGGCCGCCTCGCTAGCGCTTGTGGCATCCCCTACCTACAAGCTTCTGTCATTCTTTTTCATTGGGACCCTTGCTGGAAGCCATTTATTGATTTATATTGGTAACCATATGGTTACGAATGCACATCATCTCGACCTGACGTTTGGCGCCCTTTCTGATGCCACCAGGCGGTCCATTCTGATGAAACTCGCAAACGGCCCCGCAAGCGTCGGTACTCTTGCCGAGCCCTTCGAGATGTCGCGACCGGCTATCTCGAAACACCTGCGAGTATTGGAACGGGCCCTCCCAATGCGCAGGACGCGCGACGGCCGCATCAGCAGGTGCCAGCTCGACGCTCGACCCATGAAGGGTGCCGCAGATTGGGTGGAGTGGTACCGAAAGTATTGGGAGCAGCAACTCGATCAGCTTGCCAGTTACTTCGACAAACAAAACACACCAGATACAACACATTCCGGGAGGGAATCAAATTGAGCACAACAACCGACACTGTTCTACGCGTCTCCAAAATAGTCGCCGCCCCTCAAGACGAGGTTTTCGATGCCTGGATCACGCCTTCAATCATGTCGAAATGGTCAGCACCGGAAGGAGTTGGGCGTATTGAATGCAAAGTTGACCTGATGGTGGGCGGCGAATATGAGATCAAAATGATCAATGACGAAGGACGCGTACACACCGCGCACGGGGTTTACCGAGAAATCAGTCGCCCGTCTAAACTCATCTACACGTGGGACTGGCGCGAAGACGACATCCGAATGGATACTGCAACCCTGGTCACCGTCGAGTTTGTTGCCATGGATGGTGCCACAGAAGTCATCGTTACCCACGAGCAGTTTCCCAATCTCGAAATTCGGGATGGGCATCTTCAGGGGTGGACCAGCTCCATCAATCGACTGGCGGGATTGTTCGAGTAAGATCCTGACCTATTGCTCAGCCAGCATGTTGAGCTGCCACAGGTCCTGGCTGGACCATTTCAATATGGGCTCGATGGCGAGCAAACCTGTTTTCCCAATGGCTTTCTCCAGGTAGGCCATCTCCTCGAATTTTGCCCGGATAACCTCGTCAGGTTTAGGCTCAAAGCCTGCTTCTCGCATCATCAGTAGTCCTTTCGCTCGAATTGAAAGCTCGACACGTATTCGGACGAGGCATAACATATCCGCCACTATCGTGCCTTTGAAGTGTTCTTTTAGCGATGTCAGGTACTCGCCAATCCTGGATTTCGAAAACTCCCCACTCATAAACAGCTTCATGAGCTCCTGATCCGTGTCAAAACCGGTCCCGAGCCAGGTGCGAGTCTGATTTTCACTTTGAGTGAACACCAGCGAAATCAGTATCGGAGCGATCACAATGAGCGATGCCGCCAATATGAGGGGTGGGATTTGGTAGATGGCGTGATTGTACGCCGAATGCAGTAGGTAGGCCATTGCAAAAGCGATGATCGATGCCGTCCACCGGCCTCCGTTCTCCCGTTGCTTAAGCGATTGTAATATGATGGCGAATACCGTCGTGGTCATGCCATGCATAATCGCCGTCCCGAAACCGCGGATGATCCAGGTCAGCGTGCTTGCGTCCAGAGCACTCAAATAATACAGGTTTTCAACGACCGCGAATCCGGCTCCGATTCCAAAACCCAAAATTGCAGCATCCACTGTGAAACCGACGCGATCCGAATAGATCAGGTACACAACCCAAATACACTTTAACCCTTCTTCGGTGAACGGCGCTACGTATTTAGAATAATCGGAGTCAACCAGACCAGAACCCTGCAACAGCCACCCATTCAGGAAATAGGACACTGTCGCCGCAAGAAACCCTGCAGCCAGAGCAAACAGAACGGCTTTCAAGCGCACTAGCTTATAGCTGTCGATCAACACCAGGCCAGCCACGTGCCTGCATCGGCTCCAGGGTATGAAATAAAAAAGGGCGGCTTCCGAGTCCGGAAGCCGCCCTTAAAAGATCGCTAGGATATCTCAGCCGATGTGCATCTGCAGTTCTTCTCTGCGGTGCTTCTGACGCAGCTTTCGCAGTGCCTTTTCCTTGATCTGGCGGACACGCTCTCGGGTGAGGTCGAAACGCTGTCCAATCTCTTCGAGCGTGAGCGGATGCTCGCGTCCGATACCGAAATACAGGCGTGTAATTTCTGCCTCGCGTGGATGCAGCAGGCTCAAGGCACGCTCAATATCAATCTTGAGCGACTCGTCCATGAGCATATCATCCGGCTTGGTGTCTCCGTCATCCGGAAGAACGTCCAGCAGGCTGTTGTCATCGTCTTCGTTGAACGGAGCATCCATTGAGAGATGGCGACCCGTATGCTGAAGAGCCTCACGTACTTTGTCTACGTCGACTTCCAGCTCGACAGCGAGCTCTTCGATAGTGGGCTGGCGTTCGTGAACCTGCGCCAGTCTCGCACTGGTCTTACGTATTTTGGAAATCGTTCCAATTCTGTTCAACGGCAAACGCACGACGCGGCTCTGCTCGGCGAGCGCTTGAAGAATCGCCTGGCGAATCCACCACACTGCGTACGAAATGAACTTGAAACCACGGGTTTCATCAAAACGCTGAGCGGCTTTGATCAATCCGTAATTTCCTTCATTGATCAGGTCCGCCAGAGTTAGACCCTGACCCTGATATTTCTTTGCAACAGAAACGACGAATCTCAGGTTCGCTCTGGTCAAACGATGCAGCGCGTCCTGGTCGCCTTTCTTAATTTTTTGCGCGAGATCAACTTCTTCCTGCGGCACTAGTAACGGGATCTGACCTATTTCCTGCAGGTACTGATCCAGCATTCTTTGCTGGCGTGGGACGTACATACTCCCCTTCCTCTATCCTAATTCTTAGTAGCGATTTTCTCTGGCATCTTCCACGTAGCAGATTCGGCCTTTTCAAACTCAACCTTAAAACCGAGTGGCAGCGGTTCCGCTTTTAAAAGCGGCTCCCGTTCACGCGGGTAGTGGGTGGTTGTTCCCCGAGAACCCGGTTCTAAAACCCTTTATATCATCTGTTTACGTATTGTTTCCCGAAATTCTCAAAAGGGCGTCAGCTATTTTTCGATCCTCACTCATTCTGGGTACTTTTGTCTGAGCGCTCACCCTCTTTCTGGTCTGCTGGAGCCATTCAAAAAACGTCCCACGACTCATTATTGAGATCCTGGGAGCCCGAAATGCCTCAGATTCTCTTCGTATCACGTAATGTCGATTGACTTCCTGAAGATGCCCATCGATGACGGCAGCAAAGAGGTGTATATCGTCTGGGGGTGTTTCAAATTCTACCAGCCACTCGTGCCCGGGCATGGAGTTCTCTGATAGAGCAAGCGGCGAAACGTGGTAGTGGATCACCTTCGCACCCGTTTTTTCGCTTGCAAGCTGGATGGATTTTCTGGCTTCGTCTCCATAAACCGCCTCACCGTAGCTGTCCAGCATTTCATTCGTCCTCCCGGCCACCACGATGCGGTGAGGGGAGATCGACGTGAACTTGATGACATCTCCCACTTCGTAGCCCCAAAGACCACTGCAAGTGGAAACATAGATTCGATATCGAATCCCCGTAACCACACTGTCGATCGCCACCCTCGGCCCGGATCCATCGATGGGTTCAAATTCGAGGAACACACCCGTGTCGAGATGCAACAGCATGTCAACCACATTGGGCTGATCTTGAAACGAGATATAGCCCTCAGATGCACCATAATTCTCTACGAAGTCGATGGGGCCGCCAATCTTGGATTCGAGCAGAGTGCGATATGAGGAGAGGGCAACTCCTCCGGAAAAAAACACCTCCAGATTGGGCCAGATCTCTTTTACCGTAGTAACCCTCGTGTTCCAGACTCGATTATGGTGCTCTATCAATTTTCGAAAGAGGATCGGAGCCCAGGAGGGTACCATGGCGATCGCCCTGATATCCATCTCGTGGGTGTGCTCAATCATCGCATCCAGCTTCTCCTCCCAATTGGGCAAGAACAGAATGTCCTGGGGAACCGCCTGATAAAACTTCTTGACAGCCCAGGGGGCCACCAGATACTGCAGACCGGAGACCTCTCCTATCATCGTTCCGGGATGATCTGGATCCTCTTCAATTCGACCGGGCACTGAAAGTAGTTTGCCAAAAAGAAAGCTCGGATCGCCGATTGAGTCGAAATACGAAAGGGCGACGCACAGCGTGAACCGACGGTTCAGGTTCAGCATCTCAGTAGAGAGAGGAATGATCTTTCCAGCCGAAGCGGTACCGGAGGAGATCGCGAAGTGTTTAAACTCACCAGGCCAGAAAATATCTCTCTCTCCAGAGCGGACCCGAGAGACATCCTCTCGATAATCATCGTACTGGTGAACGGGCACGCGTTCCTGATAAAGTTTTACGGGGTCTGTCGAGCGGGAAATATCCTCGAAGCCGAATCGGGCTCCCCATTCTGTGCGCGCCGCCTTCTTCATGAGCTTGCGCAGCAGACCCACCTGCGTTTCGACGGGGTTCTCGAGGAATGCTCGGACAACGTTTAGCGGACTGACCGGAGGAGGCCAGCGCGATTCGTCGAAATCTGAAAGTGTCAGTGACATACTGCGGAGAACGGGTGCACTACCAAGGTAGCAAAAGGCAATCGCACACCGCTAGTTTCCGCTCAGATTAGCCTTGGAACAGGCCAGGTCGGGTTTTGGAATATTAGTTTAACCTGGCTAGAGGCCTCCTTGTAATCCTGAATGCACCAGTTTCCTGACTATCTTTAATGCTTTACTGCGTTATGGCGAAATCGTGTCGACTGCAGTTCTCGTTTGTTTTCCCGCACCATCGCTGATGGCACCCCCTGCCAATACTGAATGAGTAACAGTCCCTTCATTCTCCGCTCAGGCAATCTTGAACTGGATTGTCGGGCAACCCGTGACGGCGCGGCCCACGTCATGGGGATTTTGAACGTTACCCCCGATTCGTTTTATGACGGTGGGAAATACCTGGACCCGGCACTCGCCCTGGCGCGAGCGGTAGATATGTCGAAGCAGGGCGCGATGCTGATCGACATCGGAGGTGCATCCTCGCGACCTCGCGGAAAAACGTATGGAGAGGGAGCGGCGCTGATAAGCGCCGCTCAGGAAATGGACCGAATTATTCCTGTGATCGAATGCGTATCCGCCTCCCTGCCCGATCTGTGGATTTCAGTCGACACGTTTCGAAGTGACGTGGCCAGAGAAGCACTCGCCGCCGGAGCGCACATGGTGAACGACATCACGGCCCTTCGATTCGACCCCAGTCTGGCAGCGATCGTCTCCGAAGCGAACGTGCCTCTCATTCTGATGCATTCGGTAGGAAATCCCGGCGAAATGCCCCACGTGGCCGAGACAAATGATATTGTGGGACTTGTATTGGATCAGCTTTCGGAAGCGCGTGATATCGCAAGTGAATCGGGGTGCCGGCAAGTGATTCTGGATCCTGGATTCGGATTCGGAAAATCGACAGCCGACAATCTGCGATTAATCGCCGAAATACCCCGCCTCGTCGCCCTCGGATCGCCGGTACTTATTGGAGTATCAAGAAAAAGCACGATCGGCGAACTTGTGGGAAAAGGAGACGATATTGCACCGGTAGATCAGCGGCTGGCAGGATCGCTCGCTGTCACGGGACTCGGCGTCATCGGGGGGGCGACAATCGTGCGCACACACGACGTTGCCGCGACTTTCCAGTTCTTATCCGCCCTTGATGCAACCATGCGCACAGGAGGGAATTAGATACCGTATAATGCGTTCAGCACGAACGCCTTAAGACAAGCTACTTTTACAGAACGACCGTGACACTCATTCCCTGGGTCATACCGATTCGACTGGTCGATCTTCTTGAGATCGCGCTTGTTGCGTACATCCTGTACAAATTGTATCAGCTGATGCGCGGCACGATCGCCGTGCAGATTTTTGCTGGAATAATGGCGCTGTACCTGATTCAGATACTGGTTACAGCGGCCGACATGACGATCCTTGGGACGCTCTTTGGATCTATTGCCGAAGTGTTCGTCCTTGCCGTGATCATCCTTTTTCAGCCGGAAATCAGGAGACTTCTACTTCTGCTCGGCCAGAATCCGCTGATCCGACGATTTATGAGCTCCCCCGCGCAACAGGAGCGTATTGAAGAAATAGTGGCCGCCGTTCGGGATCTGAGTGACCGGCACATCGGCGCCCTCATTGTCTTTGAGCGCTCGAACGGATTGCGGAGTTATATCGAAACCGGGGCTCAATTGCACGCCCAAGTAAGCCGGGAGCTACTCGTCACGATCTTTTACTCGCGCAATCCCCTCCATGACGGCGCCGTGATCGTGCGCGACAGCCGCATCGAAGCTGCCAGATGCATTCTTCCCATTTCCACGAATATGAAGCTTGACAGCGGCTTCGGCCTCAGGCACCGGGCTGCGGTCGGACTATCAGAGGTCACGGACGCATTTGTGATCGTCGTCTCCGAGGAGACCGGATTTGTGAGCACGGCCAGCAATGGGGAGCTCAAATCCAATGTGAGCGTGAGCATGCTTGACAACTATATTGTTGAAGCGCTTGCACCGAGTTTTGAACCGGAGCCGGAAGCGCTTTCTGCAACTACTTAATCCAGCCGAATCATCTAGAGTTTTACGGAAGACCAGAGTTTGACGGAAGACTGGAAATACGAACGTCGTCGCTCTCGACTTATTGAAGAGCTGCGCGAAAAGGGAATCGCGGACGAACGCGTACTGGCCGCCATTGGAAGGGTGCAGCGGCAGTTGTTTGTTGAACAGGCGTTCCTGTCTCAGTCCTACCATGACGTGGCGCTTCCAATTGGCCTGAAGCAGACCATTTCCCAACCTTATACGGTTGCCTACCAGAGTGAGACGTTGGCGCCAAAACCGGGTGAGCGCATTCTCGAGATCGGCACCGGTAGCGGATATCAGGCGGCCATTCTGTGCGAGATGGGCGCTCGAGTCTATTCGATCGAGCGTATTCGGCCTTTGTATGAGAAGACTTCGGCTCTCCTACGCCAGTTGGGCTACACGGCTAACTGCCGTTTTTCGGATGGAATGGCGGGTTGGGAGACCATGGCTCCGTTCGATGGAATCATCGTCACGGCAGGCGCACTGGAGGTCCCCGATACTCTTCTGAAACAACTGAGCCTACCCGAAGGCATGAAGCCGGGTGGCCGACTGATCATTCCAGTTGGAAACAGAAAACAACAGACCATGACCTATATCGTCCGAATGGGCGAAAACGAGTTCGATCGGGTTGAGATGGAAGCCTGCCGTTTCGTACCCCTTCTCGGAAATACCGTAGGCTAGAAGGGTCCAGACCGTCAGTCGCTGGGGTGGGGAGTCCATGAGCGGCTCTCGTGATCGACACGATCCACAATACCAACGATCGTCGCGTCCGTTGGAGTGAGGGCTGGCTTGAACGGTATGGTCGCCTCTGTCGAAGTCACGAAGATCACCGTATCCCCGACTCCGGCATCCACCGTATCGAGCGCCACTACCTGGCCCCCCATATTTTCCCCCACGAACGTCTTGGGTTGGACGAACAACATCTTCTGGCCTTCCAGAGACTTGGTTTTTTGCGTGGCCCAAACACGGCCTATCACTTTGCCCAGGTTCATTCGACGTCCATCTTGTCGACGATCGCAGTGATGACGGCGTCGACTGGTTTATTCTTCGTCAGTTCTGTTTGTCGGGCACTTGAGCCTTGAGCGAACAATACGATTTCCCCTACACCCGCGCCAACGCTATCGACCGCAACTACCATCCGTGATTTTTCCGTACCATCGGCATCGATCTCCCTCACGAGTTGCAATTTCATTCCCGTGAGCTGCTCGTCTTTTCGGGTGGCCCAAACCGTTCCGATAACTTTTCCGAGTGTCATTTCCCTTCAGGATTAGATGGATGATGGTTCGAAGCTCGTGCCTTCTGAGGCAAACGAGACCTGAAAATAATCCGCAACAGTCGCAGCATGATCCGCAAAAGTTGCTCTCGTTCCCAGATCTACGCTGGCACCGCTGCCATAATATAACAGTGGGACGTATTCCCGGCTATGATCCGTACTTGGCGTTGTCGGATCGTTCCCATGATCCGCGGTCAACACCAGTCGGGATCCCCTGGGAAGTGCACTCAATATGGCAGGAAGCGCCCGATCGAACTCCTCCAGCGAATTGGCGAATCCCGCTGCATTGTTTCGGTGACCGAATTCCTGATCGAAATCAATCAGGTTTACCCAAATAAACGTTTTTGCATCCTCGTCCTGTGCTCGCGCGATTTCACGGATGGTCACTTCGATGCCATCAGAATTGGATGTGGTCTTGGTAGATCTTGCAAATCCTTCTCCACCAAAGAGATCCGCCACCTTCCCCACCGATACCGTCGTGATACCCTTGGCGTACAACGCTGTCTGAAGAGTTCGTGACTCGGGCATCCTAGAAAAATCTTTGCGTTTATTCGATAGTCGCTGGAACGAGCCTTCCGTGCCCTGGAACGGCCTCGCAATTACGCGGCCAACACCGTGTGCGTCCACGCAAATTTCGTCTCGCACAAATTGGCACAGCTCATAAAGCTTTTCGACTGAGATCACATCTACATGAGCCGCAATCTGAAAAACACTGTCTGCAGAGGTGTAAACGATGGGAATGCCCGTTTCCAGGTGCTCCCGACCAAAATTATCAATTATCGAAGTCCCTGACTCCGCCCTGTTTCCGAGCACACGTTCGTAATCCGCACGCTCACAGAATGCATCGATGACCTCCGCCGGGAATCCACCCGGATAGGTCGGAAACGGATTGGATAGACATAGACCGGCCAGCTCCCAGTGTCCAATCGTGGAGTCTTTGCCGGCAGATCGCTCGGTCATCTTACCAAAGGATGCCGTAGGATCGGAGACCGCCGTTACTCCTTCCAGGGGCCTTATTCGTCCGAGACCCATCCGCTCCAGATTGGGGAGGTTCGGTCTCTCAACAGCTAGAACATGACCCAGTGTATCACTGCCATGATCACCGTACGCCGTCGCATCGGGTTGTTCACCAATGCCAACTCCGTCGAGCACAATCGTTACGAACAGCATAAACGCGTCCCGCTACTCAACGATTATACACTCGCCCGATTGAAAGGCCTCGAGCAACGCCGCTGAAGCGTCCGATTTGAGTTCGTCAGCCCCCGAATGTCGCTCCTGCATCACTGCAACCCCAACGCTGACGCCCCCTGCAAGGGATTCATCCTCATTCGGAAACGCGTCCTGAATACCACTTGCCCATCTCGCCACGCCCTCCTTGGACCCGTGATAGAAGATGCCATAAGTAAGCTCTCCAAATCGCTCGACCCTGGCATCGACGGCAACGTTTTTCAATCTTTCTGAAAACTCGCTCTCCAGGCTGTCAACGTCAGTGGATCCGTCGCCTGCCAGTTCTTCCCCCTGATTTAAAAATACCAGGGCCAGAGAAAGTGGGTGCGCCATGGCTCGGGCACGTTCCATCTCGTCTGCGATGATTTCACGGCGAGGCTTGGGAGTACTCGAAGCATCCAGATCGGCCAGGCCGCCTTCTGCCTCCGTATCCAGAATTGTGGTGATGAGTCGGGCATACTGCTCCATCAGAACCCGCACCGACGCGGCTTCCAAACCGTCATCGTTCATCGTGTCGAGCACGAGCACAAACAAGTCGTCATGCTTCTTGGGCACAACCGGTATCATCGCGACTTGCCTGATGTTGATTGGCTCGTGATAATACCTGAGTTTGGCTTTCGGGAATCCGTTCGGTCCTACACGCGGATATACCACGGGTACCAGAGCGCGGTGGCCAGACAGGATCGGCTCTTTGGCGGAGTATGATCCGCCGCTGCGCGCGTAAGAGTTCTGACTGATCATCACTTCGACGTGATATCTGAGAGGCGTGTCTTCCTGCCGGAGAAGACACACGGTGTAGGCATCCACGGAAGCCCGAAGAGAACTCAGGCAAGGTATGAGCACATCTTCATAGGACGGGGTTGACGCCTCGGATACCATGATGCGTGGACGGGGTGCCCGCGTGCGAGCTTTTCCGAGAGCAGGTGCATCTATCGAATCGCTGGGTACTTCAATTGTCACCGTGGGCGATCCCAGAGCAAGGCTTTCGGAATCGGCCGACAGTTCCAGCTGTTTCTCGCCCTCGCCGGAGTCGGTCAGCTCCAAATCGGAGCTCGTGTTATCCGTTTCGATCGGCTTGATTTCCAGAATGCCGAGAGATGATAGATCCTCTTCTGGTTGCATTGGAGCCTGCATGAACTTCTCCGGAACGTCTCTATGACGGCGTCTCATGTTCACTGTGAGAAGAACGAGCGCACCCACGAGAAGAACGAACGCAAGGAGATACAACAGAGGTCGTCCCAGAACGATCGCTAGCGAAAACGAAACTACAGCTAGAATGATGAACAGAACGCGGAGCATTCAGCGTGGGACGCATCGGAAATGAACGAAAAAACAGGCCGGTTGCGGCAAGCTATTGGCGCCTACGGCAAAAGTCAATAAATGGGGATAACCCGTCATCACTGGATGGCTCATTTATGCAAAATTCGTTTCATCGTGAGATTGACAATGAGATAAGGCAGCAGCCTGAATGGTTGTGAAGGGCTTTTTTGTCTCTTAATCGATGATTTGTCCGTCTCACAGGACTTTTGGCACGAGCTTTGACTTATCAGTCTTCGAAACGATCAGACTGGAATATTAGTCCCTCATTCGGCCCTTCCTGTTTTGGCTTTGATCCTCCTTGACCTCCAGGCTGATTCGACTTCACGTAATGATCTGGATGCCTCTCTAGATCTACAGCACAAATTCCTTTCGGAGTTAATACTTCGGAAGGAATTTGTGTTTTTTTTATAGGTTAATTTAATGTCTAATGAAAACATTTTTTATGTTTTTTACGACTTTCAAAGTGAGACTGGCACGGGTTTTGACGAGGGACATACGCACGCGCAACAGCGCTCTTTAGCATCAATCCAATCCCAACTATGCGACATCACTCAACTCAGCCGACCTCCTCTCGCCCCTCAAGGAGCGTAGTTGCCTGCCGCGAGTCTGTCGAATCCTCCATGCGTTCCAACATTCCCGTATTCGGAAACATGCTTCGAAAAAGCTTCCTCCTCGCACTGACGCTCCTCTTTCGCGGGAGTTGTAAATCCCGGCGAAGAGTTCACGGCGAGTGGAACATCAACTGACGGCAAGTTTCACAATAATGATCTCGATATGGTCATTCTATCGAGCGACCCAGGAGCTCCTTATGACACTGACTACAATGGCGGAGACATTGACGTTATAACGATTCATGTCAGCTGTTCCAAGCCATTGTTCTTCGGCATGGATCTGGCAGATCAGGACGGCAAGGAAGACCCCAATCTAGAAGACTTCGGCAAGTTCACTTTAACCGGTGGTACGGACACAAATGGAGACGAGATCTGCGAGGTTCCTCCACCCCCACCCAGCTGCTCTATTTGCGATGGAGACGGTAGTCCCAAGGTCACCTCACTGACATTTCTTTAAAGCTGAAAGAGTGGGTCTGGCCGGTTTATTCGGCCAGACCCACTCTTCGTTTACGGGACTTCATAACTATGGGAAAGGGGCCGATACTATTCGGAACAAGGCCTCCCAGCCCTCACATGTTTGAAAATACCCCCATACTAGGACCCCGAACGGCGTATTCCACCCACGCTGACCTCGTGAGCAAGGCGCGCACTGGAGAAGCCAGAAAGGCGGTCTCCCGAGTCAGAAAGCTCCGGATTGATTCATCTGCGAAGCGATTGGTCGGTCGACAAACCAGCTTCAGAACCCAAAAACGACCCGCTCAACGAACGGCGAGCTGAGCCGACTCGGTTGAGAGCGTGGCGACACCCGGTGGAAGATCCACTTCTGGAAGCCGGGCAGAACCACACAGTTTAGACCTCGTGGATTCGCTGGGGCGCGGATTGGGCTCTGCCCAAGCCGCCCCCCGCGTGCTTTTCATGAGAACCAGATCTCCGCTACGACCCACCACGTAATCTCTGGTGAGG
>Ga0066369_10000498_pt1 | contig 16616 bp, 20 predicted proteins | sample Knorr_S7_td_Bott_FD_70972 | JGI IMG/M metagenome (GOLD analysis project Ga0066369, IMG submission 70972) | Marine microbial communities from Southern Atlantic Ocean transect - Knorr_S7_td_Bottom_ad_4513_LV_A | ecosystem: Environmental > Aquatic > Marine > Oceanic | place: Southern Atlantic... | reverse complement strand
AGTTAAGTTTTTTGTTATTAAATGTAATTTTGCGGTATTAATTCCAACTTCATAACAATCATTAGGATTTAAAATTTTTTTTGCTCTGCCCTCCAAAAAAGATACAACAGCAGCCTTTTTTTCTGAAATTTCGGATATGTAATTGCCATTTTTATTTATTATAGGTTCTGGAGATGGAAATTTTTTATCAAAAAGATTTTTCATTAAACTTATAAAGAAAGGTAAATCTTTTTCCTCAACTCTTTTTTCGTATAGTGTAAGAATAAACTTACCTTTTTCTGTTTGAATAAAATAATTAGTATTTTCTATACCTTCTTTTATTTCACTATAATTTAAAAGTTTGCCTAAATTATATTTTGAAAAAAATTCTTTAAGTTTGCTTTCAGATAATTTTGTATAAACTGCCATTTTTTAATTGTTTATATCCTTTTTTTTAAATATAGAGTATTGTTACTTTATGGATAAACCCGCAACACCTCAAAAAGGTCCTTATAAAATTAAAGTTGAAAAAGGCAAAACTTATTTTTGGTGTGCTTGTGGCTTGTCCCAAAAGCAACCTTTTTGTGATGGGACCCATAAAAAAGAAGGAAAATTTAAATCCATTAAATTCTTGGCTATGGAAAGCGAAGAGCTTGATTTTTGTGGGTGCAAGATGTCAGACCGACCACCTTTTTGTGACGGTACACATTCATGGACCAAATTCTAAGCTTTAAGATGTTTAAGTGAAGTTTTTGCTTGCTCTAGGCTCTTTATATAAAGTTTTGCTATTTTGTTTTTATCAATTGAATTTTTAATTAAATGCTCAACTGCTTCCATGCTAACTTTAACTGAAATGTTTTTAATGTCCCTTAAGGCATTTTCTTTCATCTGAATAATTTTTTGTTCAGCATATTTATTTTTATTTTCAATTAACTGGTGAAATTTTTTCGTTTTTTCTAAAATATTTTTTTCGCTATCTTTTTTTGCTAAATTAATAATCTCTCGAGTTTCTTTTTTTGATTTATCAATTTTATTTTCATAGTTACTTAATAAATTTTTTGCTTCAAACTTTAATCTCTCCGCTTCATTTAATTCTTTTTTTATTTCATTAATTTCATCAGTTAATAAGTTATTTATTTTTTGTGGTACTTTTAAATAAATTAAAATTCCAAAAAAAATAAAAAAAGAAATCGCGACCCAAAAAGTTGCATCTATTGTCATATATGTTTTTCCATTTCTCTTTTTGTAACGTCGCTCACAATAGCAGAAACACTACTCTTGTTAACTCGGGTGTTAATTATTTGCTTTATTATTTCGGTAGTTGTTTCTGTTGCTATGTGATTGATATTTGATATGGAAGATTTCTTTAAATCTTTTATTTCTTTTTCAGTCGCCACTAACTCTTTTTTGATTTCATCATTAAATTTTTGTTTTTTACTTTCAATATCTCGATCAAGTTTTTTTTTGCTATCTTCAATTATTTTTTTTGCTTCTTTTTTTGATGTTTCAATTATTATATTGTATTCATTAAGTTTTTCTTCAGCGTTTTCTTTAAGCTTCTGCACTTCATCAAGATCATTTACCAATCTTGATTTTCTATTTTCAATACTATATGTAATTCTTGGTAAAAATATTTTCCAAATAATCAAATATAGAATGGCAAAAATTAATATTAACCAAAATATTTGTGCTGCCCAATATTCAGTATTAAGCTGAGGCATTCCAACCTCAGCTCCCAAAGCCCGATTTGCATGCATGATCCACGCGGCACCCAAAACGAAGCTAGAATTTTTCATAGCTAAATTTTATTTTTTAAAATGCAAATAAAATTATTAATGCTACCACTAATCCAAATAAACCCGTAGCTTCTGCTAAAGCAAATCCTAAAAGTAAGTTTGGAAACTGTTTTGCGGCTGCTGACGGATTTCTCATTGCACCAGATAAATAATTTCCAAAAATAAGACCAATGCCTACCCCGGCTCCTGCTAACGCAATTGCTGCAAGGCCTGCTCCTATCATCTTAGCTGCTTCTAACTCCATTTTTCCTCCTTTGTTAATGGTGTAAATTTAATGCATCGTTTAAATAAATGCATGTTAAAATTGCAAAAACATAAGCCTGAAGAAAAGCAACAAGTATTTCAAGCCCTGTTAGTGCAACAGCAAAACCAAGTGGCACCCATCCACCCAGCAATCCCAAACTTATTACAAACCCACCAAATACTTTTAACATGGTGTGTCCAGCCATCATATTTGCAAATAATCGCACCGATAAACTAACTGGTCTAGCTAAATAAGATATAATTTCAATAATAATTATTAAAGGTAAAAGTATAATAGGAACACCTTTTGGAACAAAAAGTTCAAGGTATTTAATACCGTGTTTAACAAATCCTATAATTGTAACTCCTATAAAAATTATTGCTGCTAGCATAAACGTAACAATAATGTGGCTAGTTACCGTAAATGAATACGGTAACATTCCAACCATATTACAAAACAAAATAAACATAAATAAAGTAAATATGAATGGAAAAAAAGACTTAGCACTGGAACCGGCGGTGTCATTTATCATTTTTGCAACAAAAGTGTAACTCATTTCAGTTATCAATTGTATTTTGGAAGGTATTAATGATTTTTTTTTAGTACCCAAAAACAGTAATGATAAAATTAATATTGCACTTATCGTCATAAAAAGACTTGCGTTGGTAAAAGAGAGATTTATGTTGCCCAAATTTATTTCGGGTCCTATTTTATAAATTTCAAATTGGTGCATTGGATTTAGGACCATTTTTAATTCCTTTATTTTAATAATTTTTTATGCATTTTTTTTGCTGACCTGAACACATTTAATATGCCAGCAGCTACACCCATAAAAAAAAAACAAATTATTAACAACGGTTTAGTATCAAACCAATTATCCAAAAGAAACCCTATTGTTGTTCCCACAACTACAGAAGCAACTAGTTCGGTGCTAATTTTCAAAGCTTTGCCCAAAGATGCGGCATTTGAGCCTACTGTTTTTTGTTCAGGTTTTCTAATATTTTTTTTTGCAATTTTTAAGCGAGTTGATATTTCTTTAAGATTTTTCATCAATTTTAGTTAATTACTTAAGCAACTAATTCTTCAGCTTTTTGTAAATCTACAGAAACTAATTGACTTACTCCTTTCTCGGGCATTGTTATGCCATATAATCTATCCATTTTAGACATCGTTAAAGCATGGTGTGTTATTATAATAAATTTAGTTTCGGTAATTTTTGTTAATTCATCTAACAATGCACAAAATCTTGTTACATTCGCATCATCTAGTGGAGCATCAACTTCATCCAAAACACAAATTGGGGAAGGGTTAGTTAAAAAAACTGCAAAAATTAGTGATAATGCCGTTAAGGCCTGCTCACCTCCTGATAATAATGTAATTGATTGCAATCTTTTGCCCGGAGGGCTTGCTAGCATTTCTAGACCAGCATCTAGAGGGTCATCTGATTCGATTAACTCTAATTTGGCTATTCCACCATTAAAGAGCTTTGTATAAACATCATTAAACTTCCTATTAACTTTTTCGAACGCATCCAAAAGTCTTTCTCTACCTTTTTGATTTAGTTCATTTATGCTACTTCGAAGTTTTGATATTGCAGAAACCAAATCTTCTCTATCTTCTTCCATTTTGTTGATGGTTATTTTGTATTGTTTAGTTTCCTCATCGGCTCTTAAATTTACTGCCCCAAGTCGTTCTCTTTCATTCTTTTTAGCGTCTAATTTATCTTCTTGTTCGACAACATTGGGTAAATTTTCAGTATTCTTTAAATCTGAACTATCAAATAGATTTTTTTCATCAATATTTAAATTATTTTTTAAGGCGTTAATTATGTCCTTTTTTCTATTCTGAAGTCCTTCTAATGTTGCTCCAGATCTTGCTTTGTTCTCTCTAGCCGACATCATTTTCTGCTCAAAAGCCTTTAGTTCTTTATTTACTTTTTGATGTCCTTCTTCAGCACTAAAAAGACCATCAGATAATTCTTGTTTTTTGCTCTTAGTGTCAGATATATTTTGCATTAATTGGCCTTTTTTAACTGCTATGATTTCAGGAAGTTTAGAAATGTTATCTAATTCAGCTTTTATTTTATCCATTCTTGTTCCCAACTCCTTAGACATTTTTTCTGAATTAAATTTTAAATTCTTCCAATTTTGAATTTCAGTATCTATATTTTTTATTCTTTCTCGCCTTTTTATAGTATCTGTTTTGATGGATTGATGTTTACTTAAAGCAGAAGCATATTTTTCTTGAACGAGTTTTATTTTATTTGTGAGTTCTGTTATCTGATTTATTTTATTTTCAGTAGCTGTAGATTTTAACGTATTTGTTTTATCTTTGATTGAAATAACAACATTATTGATTGTATCTCGAGCTTTATGGTTTTCATTATTATCAAGTTGGTTTTGAGCGTTTTCTAAACTTTGATTAATATTATTTAGATAGCTTATAAAATTTTTTTCTTGTCTGTTAAGAGTTAAGTTTTTAGTAATTTCTTCCAGTATATCTTGCTCTTTTTTCAACTCTCCAGTAACTACTTGTAGATCATTTTCTGTCTTCTTTTCTAAATCATAATATTTACTTTCAGTATCGATTAAAACATTTTTTTCTTCGGCTAGTCTTTTTTCATTTGACTGAGATTCTAATATAATATTTTTTTCTCTTTCAGTGTCTTTTTCTAATGTATTTTGAGATTTTAGAAGTCGATCTTTATCGGTTTTGGTTCTTTTTTCTTCATCTTCTAAATTTTGAAATTCTAAATTAAGTCTTTGTAATTTTGATAATATTTCAATATTTTTATCTCTCAAAGGCTTTAGTTTTTGATTGGCTTCTTCTACTAAATTATTTTTGTGGTTGATTTCAATTGTAATACCACCTATTTCAACATCTGATTTATCAGTAATTTCTTTTGTTAATTCTATTTCTTTTTCAATTTCTATTAATTTTATGTAATAAAGCCCAGCTTCAATTTTTTTTATTTCTTCTAAAATTGATTTGTATTTATAAGCTTCGACCGCCTGCTTTTTTAGATTTTCTAATTGTTTTTCTTGCTGTCTTCTTAGCTCATCTGCTTTCTTTAAATTATTTTCTGCTGAGTTAAGTCTTAATTCAGATTCATGTCTTCTAACATGAATGCCTGAAATTCCTGCGGCTTCTTCCAAAACAGCCCTTCTATCTGTCGGTTTTGCCGTTACTAGAGCACCAATTCTTCCTTGACTTATCATTGAAGGTGAGTGAGCTCCCGTTGATAAATCAGCAAAAAGAGTTTGTATATCTCTAGCTCTCATTTCTTTGTCGTTTATAAAATATCTCGAGCCTTTATCTTTTTCTATTCTTCTTTTTACGTTGATTATGTCTAATTCTCTGAATTGAAGTGGTCCATCTTTATCAGAATTGTCTAAAGTCAAAGAAACTTCAGCAATATTTTTTGCAGTTTTGTTAGCTGTTCCCGAAAATATTACATCTTCCATACCAGATCCTCGCATGCTTTTGGCAGAAGTTTCGCCCATACACCATCTCATAGCTTCTACTATGTTTGATTTTCCGCAGCCATTGGGACCAACTATTCCAGTTAAGCCTTTTTCGATAATAATTGTGGTTTTTTCGAAAAACGATTTAAAACCAATTAAATCAAGTTTTTTAAATTTCATGTACTAAATAAGTTTTTCTATTTTTTTTTTTATATTTTTAAAACTAACAGAACCTTCGAGTTTTTTCTCGTTAATCACAATTGTTGGAGTAGAATTTATTGAATATTTCTGACTTGCATCTATTCTACCATTTAGTATTTTATCACTAATAACCTCATCAATTAAACATTTATCGAATTTAGCAGAACTTATCCCCAAATTTTTAACAATTTTTTTTAAATTTTTATTAATATCATCCATATTTGACTCATTCGTCCATTTCATCTGTGTTTCGTAAATAATGTCTAGAAATGTTATTTGTTGTGTTTTATCTAAACAATGTAATATTTTTGAAGCATTAAAGGCTACTTGGTCTAAAGGAAAATCGATAAAAATTAACTGCACTTTGCCTGTATCAATATATTCTCTTTTAATTTTCGGAACTACTTTAATATGAAAATTTGCACAATGTGGACAAGTTAAAGATGAAAAAACCTTAATTTTAACTATTGCCTTATCCGATCCTAGGACTACCAAACTATCATTTTTCTCTGAATTATCAGAGTAACATTTTACAGATAAAATTGTAAAAAATAAAATAATTTTAATTAAAAAAAATATTTTAATATTTAAATTAGATCTAATCATTTTTTGCTATTTTAAGAAGTTGTGAAAGAGAATCTCTTATATCTTTGTTTTTTATTTCATTTATTTTTTTCTCAAATTTTTTTGGTGAATTACTTATAATATTTTTTTCTTTTTCTTTTTTGTTTATTGGACTAAAAGTTTGTAATCTTATTTCACTAATCAATTGGTAACCAAAGTAACTATTGATTTTATTGATAATTTCTTTTTTTGAATATTCCACATTTATTTCATTTCCTCTTTCTACTAATATAACTAAAGCACCATTTTTATTTTCTCGCGACATTTTAATTGATTTTGGATAGCACCAATTAGAAATATCTTTTCCTACTAAAAGATTCCACTTGCTAATTATTTCAGAATAATTATAACCATTCTTTTTTAATATTTGTTTAATACCGCGTGGAAGGGTATTGCCAAATGACCTTAACCCTTGAACGTAAGTTTTGCTTTCTTTATTATTTCGTTTGTAATGCATATAAATAATAACAATTTATCAAAAAAAATTCTTTCATGGTACGATAATAATAATCGCATACTACCTTGGCGAATAAGTCAAAAATTTGAGAGAAAGCAGTATTATAGAATATTAAGTGAATTTATGCTTCAACAAACACAAGTTAAAACTGTAATTCCATATTTTAAAAATTTTGTTAAAAAAATTCCGGATTTAATAACATTATCAGCCACCAATTATAGAAGAGTTCTAAAGCTTTGGGAAGGACTAGGTTACTACAGAAGAGCACGAAATTTACATAAGACAGCAAAAATTTTAATTAAAAAATATAATGGTAAACTTCCAAAAAAGTTCGAGGAAATTAAAAAATTACCTGGAGTTGGCGAATATACAGCTAGAGCATTGTTAGCGTTTGTTTACAATCAATCTCATATTCCATTTGATGGTAATATAAAGAGGGTTTTTTCCAGGCTTTTTAATACAAATTTAGAAAAAAATGAAAAAAAGATAAAAAGGATCATTAACGAACAATTTTATACCAATAGAAATGGAGATTTAGCAGAAGCATTAATGGAGTTCGGGGCAATTATTTGTAAACCTAGCAATCCTCTGTGTAATATTTGTAATTTAAAAAACAATTGTTATTTCTTTAAGAATAAAACTTCAGTTTTTGCTAATAAAAAACGTCAAGGAAAAGAAAAAAAATATAATATTTACTGTTATTTAAAAAAACAAAAAAAAGAAATTGCTTTAACTAAAAATAAAAATTTTGGTTTTTTGAGTAATTTTAATATTCCAGAAACTAAAGTAGTAACAACAAGGAATAAAAAAAATAATGGATGGACTTATTTATGTAATTATAAGAACAATATATCTAACATTAAGATGGATATTAATTTATTTTATAAATTTATAAAAAATAAACCAGAAAAATTTACATGGTATTTTATCGACCGGCCAAACAGTGAATTTATACCTTCGTTTACAAAAAAGATTTTTAAAAAAATAACTAAGGTTTATAACTAAAAAATTTATGTGCTTTTAGATATAAGTCTTTGTCGAAGGTCATCTATAGGTAACATAGAACCGTTGTTATTATAGTGCCAGTAGGTCCATCCGTTGCAGCTTTCTGCTCCAATTATTTTTGCAGCCACTTTATGTATTGAACCTTCCGAATTTTGATATTTAATACTTCCATCAGCCATAATTTTAGCATTTACCTTTTTTTTATAATCAAAGACACTCATGCCAGGTTTAACAATTCCTAGCTCAACTAAAGAGCCAAAAGGTATTCGAGGTTTAGATTTGTTGTTTTTGATAGTATCAAGATAATGATCTTCCATTTTTATTGTTTTTTCCAATCTTTGTTTTGCTGTTTTAAAGTATTTTTTTTCACGCTCAATTCCGAAATAGTTTCTACCCAATTTTTTTGCAACTACAGCAGTTGTTCCTGTTCCAAGAAATGGGTCAAATACAAAATCACCCTTATTTGTCGATGCTAATAATATTCGATATAATAGAGATTCAGGTTTCTGTGTAGAATGAACTTTTTTTCCATTTTTTTTAATTCTTTCATTACCGCTACAAATCGGCAGAGTCCAATCAGATCGCATTTGCAAATCATCATTTAAACATTTTAGAGATTGATAATTAAATGTGTACTTTGATTTTTTATTTTTAGAAGCCCAAATTAAAGTTTCGTGTGCATTAGTAAATCTTGTACCTCTGAAGTTTGGCATAGGATTGTTTTTTCTCCATATAACATCGTTAAGTATCCAAAACCCCATATTTTGAATATGGTAACCTAAACGAAAAATATTGTGATAGGTCCCGATCACCCAAATGGAACCGTTATCTTTTAAAACTCTTTTGCTTTCGGTTAACCAGAGTTTACAAAAGTTATCGTAGTCGTTAAAATTTTTAAATTGATCCCACTTATCATTAACGCCATTTACTTTACTATCGTCTGGCCTTTTAAGCTTCTTTCCTATTTGTAAATTGTAAGGTGGGTCGGCGAAAACTAAATCAAATGTTTTATCAGGAATTTTTTTTAATATTTCTAATGAATTACCATTTGTAATTTTGTTTAAAAATTTGGTCATGTCCAGATTCAACTTTACGTTGAATTAGACTCTAAATTTATAAATCAGTCAAACATTGATTGAGAGAAAATGAATCCTATTGTGTTTCACGTGTAGAGCGCATCAAGATCTTGTGTATCGGTTTAAATTTTTTTCTATGATATTTTGTAACTCCATATTTTTTTAATCTACGTAAATGGTCGGTCGTTCCATATCCAAAATTTTTATTCCAGCAGTATTTCGGATATTTTTTAGCCAATTTAATCATAAACAAATCTCTCGTGGCTTTTGCAACAATTGAAGCCGCCGCAATACAAGTAATTTTTTCATCTCCCTTAATAAAAGTTTTGAATTTCATATTTACGTTTTTTGGTGCGAAAATCCCATCAATATAAGCTATGGCAGGCTTATGTTTTAGTTTTTTTAAAGCTCTCTGCATAGATAAAAGAGAAGCATTTAAAATATTTATTTTATTTATTTCTTCTACGCTTGCTGATCCTAAAGCATAAATAGAGTTTTTTTTTATATATTTTGAGAGTAAAATTCTTTTTTTAAAAGGGATTTTTTTTGAATCTTTAATATCCTTTGTATTAATGTTATTTTTAAGAATTACTGCTGCGGCAAACACCGGTCCAGCTAAACATCCTCGACCCACTTCATCTACGCCTGCCGTTTTGTTAATTTTAAACAATATTTTTATATTTTTAAAATTTTAGATTTATCTCTAATCATTTTTAAGTCTATCCAAGCTAATTTTTTTTGTTCAGGTTGACGCATCAAAAATGCAGGGTGAAAAGAAGCTATAATCCAAGGTTTAACCGTACCTATTTCTTTTTGAATCCACTTGCCTCTAGCTTTAGAAATAACTGATTCATTTCCAATTAATGCGTTTAAAGCTGTGCTTCCTAGCAATAATAAAATTTTTGGATTGATGATTTCGATATGATTTTTCAAATAGGGCAAATACCTTTCAATCTCTACTTCAGTTGGTTTCCTGTTGGCTGGAGGTCTATAATTTACAACGTTTGAAATATAAACTTTTGTTCTGTCTAATTGAATCGCTGCTAACATTTTATCCAGTAATTTGCCTGCACGACCAACAAATGGCTTTCCTTCAGCATCCTCATTAGCACCAGGTCCTTCACCTATAATCATTATTTTTGAGTTAATATTACCATCACTAAAAACTAAATTAGTTGCATTTTTTTTTAATTCGCAATTTTTTGTGAGTTGTATTTTTTTTTTTAATTGATTTAGTCTTTCTAATTTACCCCCAGTAAAAGCAAAAGTTGTGCTTTCACTTGTTCTTTTTAATGGGGTATTACTTAGTAAAAAATTTGCATTAATTAAATTATAATACTCGATGAGATTAATTAACTTTTGATTTAAATTTTTTTTCATTTTATAAAGTATATTATATGAAATTTTTAATAAAAAAAATTTATATTATATTATTTTTGCTAATTATATTATTGACGGCAACCAAAACTTTTGCGAGAGACAGCAAGATTCAATATGCAGGAGAAAATATTTCTAATTATTTTTTGGGAGTAATATCTGCAAATCAAAGTCATAATAAGGAAGCTTTTAGGTATTTAAAGAAAGTCCAATCAATAAAAAATAAACATTCACAATTTAACGTTGAATTTATCAGGACACTTGTTTTACTTGAAAAATTTAAGCAAGCATTTGCTTTTTCAAAAAACGTATGGAGTGAAAACGAATTTTTTTTTGAAGCAGATCTTTTGTTAGGATTAGATTCTTTTATAAAAAAAGATTATATAAGCGCAGAAAGACATTTTGAAAGGTTAAATAAAATTTCACAATATAATCTTATTTTTAATAATTTTTTTGGTAACGTTCTGATAGCTTGGACTAGAGCGATTCAGGGCAATAAAGTGGAGAGTTTCAATTTTCTTGAAAAAATTCCGAGTACTTATCACCATTTAAAAAGTATTCAAAATATTTTTTTGCAGTGCTATTTTGATTCCAATGATACTCAGAAGTCTTTAGAAGAATTAATTGAAAATGAAAATTATAATTTTTCAAGATATAATTTTTTTTTAGTAAATTATTTATTATCTAAAAATAAAACCATAGAAGCCAAAAAAATAATTCAAAATAGCAGAAAGAAATATAGTTCAAATTTGTTAATAAGACAGACAGAATTTTTTCTTCAAAATGATGAAAATGAAAAAATAAAAAATTTTTTTAATTGTAAAAACCCAAATGATCCGCTTGCTGAATTTTTTTACGTTATAGCCAATTTGTATTCGAGTGAAAAAGATTATCGGTTATCAAATTTTTACCTGAAAATTTCTCTTTTTTTAAATAGCAAATTTACACCAAATGAAGCACTTTTTGCTGAAAATTTTTATTATCAAAAAAAAAATAAAGAATCAAAAAGTATTTATTATTCTATTAAGTCAATAGGGCCCGCATATTCTTGGTATGCTTCAAAAAATATTGCTACAATTTTATTGTATGAAAAAGGAAAAGAATATTCTCTTAATAGTTTAGAAAAAGATTTTAATTTGTTATCAAATCCAAACTTTGAACATTATTACGAACTAGCAAACTTTTACAAAGATAATGAGTATTATAAAGAATCCATAAAATATTATTCATTAGCTTTGAAGAAAATCAAAAAAAATCACTCTTTAGTTCCAAAAATATTAGATAGAAGAGGAACAAGTTTTGAAAGGTTGAACGATTGGGAAAATGCAGAAAAAGATTTACTTGAATCTCTAAAAATATTACCAGACCAAGCGCACGTATTAAATTATTTAGCATATTCGTGGGTTGATAAAGGAATTAATTTAGATAGAGGATTAGAAATGCTAAAAAAAGCTACCGAACTAAAAAAAAATGATGGTTATATAATCGACTCACTTGGATGGGCTTATTACGCAAAAAAAGATTATATAAAAGCTAACTTCTTTTTGCAAAAAGCCGTAGAATTATTACCATCAGATCCCATTGTTAATGATCACTATGCTGATGCTTTGTGGATGTTAAATAAAAAGATTCAAGCCAGGTATTTTTGGAGCAATATTTTAAAATTAAATGATGTTGAGCAAGAATTAAAAGATATTATTAAAAAAAAATTAAATTTTGGTATTGCCAGAAAATTATAATTTGATTTAGTGAAAAATTTTAAAATAAAATCTTATTGTAAAATTAATTTGTCTTTGAGAGTTATAAAAAAATTAAATAATAATTATCACAATATAATATCTTTAATAACTTTTTGTGATTTACACGATGTAATATCGATATCTAAAACTAGAAGTTCAAGGGACAAAATAAGTTTTTCTGGTAAGTTTAAAAAGGGTATTAATAAAAAATCAAATACTGTAACCAAAATATTAAATTTACTTAGAAGAGCTAAATTGTTAGAAAATCGAACTTTCAAAATAAATATTCGAAAAAATATACCACATGGTTCTGGTTTAGGTGGAGGATCTTCTAACGCTGCTGATTTATTAAATTATTTTAACTCAAAGATGAAACTAAAATTAAGCAAAAAAAAAATAAAACAACTAGCAAACCAAATAGGTTTTGATGTACCAGTTAATTTAGAAAGACAAAATACTTTGTTGACTGGAAAAAGAGATGAAATATTAAGACTTAATCAAAAATTTAAACTTAATTTGTTAATAGTTTATCCAAACTTAATTTGTTCAACTAAGAGAATATATGAAAAAAATAAAAAAGTAAGTTTATCAACACCACAATCTTTCTTTTGCATAAAAAATAATAAAAAATTAATTAATCTTCTAAAAAATGAAAATAATGATCTTGAAGAAACTGTAATAAAAATTTATCCAAAAGTTAAAAAAATTATTGAGTACATTAAATCCATAAAAGGCTGTTATTTTTCAAGAATTACTGGATCAGGATCTGCCTGCTTCGGAATATTTTCTAACATGAAGAATGCAATTTATGCTCAAAAATTGATAAAATTAAAATACCCAAACTACTGGTGTGTTGTATCAAAAACTATATAAAATAAATCATTTGTGATATATCTCAAACTTGAATTGGGGCGTAGCCAAGCGGTAAGGCAGTGGTTTTTGGTACCACCATCCTAGGTTCGAATCCTAGCGCCCCAGCCAAAAATGCTTAAAAAAATAAAAAATATTATTTTAAACACCGACCGTTTTCTTTATAAAAAATTTGGATCTTACAAAAGTACTAAATTTTTAGAAAATATAAAAGAAGCCCAAATAATTTTTTCACATCTTAACGAGATTGGTAAAGAGAGCAAAGTTAGATTTGTTGGAGGATGTGTTAGAAAAGCAATTTGTGGCGAAAATATTGATGATATTGATCTAGCAACATCTCTCGAACCAGATGAAGTTAAAAAAAAACTTCATAAAGAAGATATTAAAGTCATTGATACAGGAATCTCTCATGGAACGATAACAGTAATTTTAAATAAAAAGAAATTTGAAATTACAACTCTAAGAAAAGACATTTCAACAGACGGTAGACATGCAAATGTGGAATTTACTTCAAATTGGGAACAAGATGCTTCACGAAGAGATTTTACAATAAATGCAATATACGCAGATATAGAAGGAAGAATTTTTGATCCTCTAAATGGAATATCAGATTTGCAAAATGGAATAATAAAATTTATTGGCTCTCCCAAAGAAAGAATACAAGAAGATTATTTACGTATTTTACGATACTTTAGATTTTTTATACAGTATGGCAAAACAGATCACGATCAGAATATCATTGGTTCAATTAAGCAGTATATTAATGGGATAAATAAAATTTCAAATGAGAGAATATTCAATGAACTGACAAAAATTATAACGCTTAAAAATGTATACAGTTTATTTTCCCACGATCTTTCGAGGGAGGTTATTCTAAATATATTTCCACAATTTAAGTATTACGAAAGATTAAAAATAATTAATAGCTTAAGTAAAAAACTAAGAGATAAGTATGATAGTCATTTAATTTTGGCGGCACTTATTTTAGACCAAACAAATAGCTACGAATATTTTTGTCATAAATATAAAACTTCTAATAGTATTAAAAATAAATTTGAAAATATTTCGGTAAATTTTGTAAATCTTAAAAATAAAGAGTTTTATTTAGAAGAAAATATTAAAAAACTAATTTATTTATCAAACAAAGATTATGTCAGAGATTTGCTGCTTTTTTCAATATGTACACATAATAAAATAAAAATTTTAAATATTAAAAAATTAATTGATTATGTAGCTAATTGTGAAATACCCAAATTTCCTATTTCTGGGGACTATTTAAAAAAATATGGGTATGTAACCGGACAAGCGTTGGGTAAAAAACTTAAATCATTAGAAGAAAAATGGATTGAGAATAATTTTATTATAGAAAAAAAACAATTGAAAAATCTTTAGATAAAGTTAGTAAAGGCTAAATATATTTTACCTCTGTTATTTCGAAATTTTTTTCACCCGATGGCGTTGTAACTGTTATCAAATCCTTTTTCTTTTTTCCTATCAATGCTTTGCCAATTGGTGATCTAAAATAAATATAGTTTTTTGCTATGTCGGCTTCGTCTTTACCTACTATTTTATAGATATTTTTTTCATTATTTTCTAAATTTACTAAGTAAACAGTTGAACCAAACACTACATTATCTTTTTTTTCTAATGTAGTTATGTCAACGACGTTTGCTCTTGCAATTAAGTCATTTATTTCAATAATTCTACCTTCAATTTTTGCCTGTTCTTCTTTTGCAGCGTGATACTCTGCATTTTCTTTTAAATCACCATGTCCTCTAGCTTCAGCGATTGCTCGAACTATTTTTGGACGTTTAATGTTTTTTAATTCTTCTAATTCTTTTTTTAATTTTCCAAGCCCTTGAGATGTAATTGGTTCCCTATCCATATATTATTTCCATTTTGCTGACGGAGGCATAGACATTAAAATTGCTTCTGGGTTACCGCCGCTATTTAATCCAAATATGGTTCCACGATCATACAATAAATTAAATTCGACATATCTTCCTCGCTTCAACAATTGAATCTCTTTTTCTTTTTTTGTCCACTTTTTAAACATTTTGTTTTTTACTATTTTTTTTACTATATAAGCAAAAGTTCTTCCCACATCTTTAATAAATAAGAAATCCTCACTCCAATCATCCATTTTATAATCAAAGAAAATACCTCCTATACCACGGGGCTCCTCTCTGTGTGGTAAATAAAAATATTCATCACACCATTTTTTATATTTTGGATAATATTTTTTATTATGGAGATTACACATTTCTTTTAATTTGTTATGAAAATATTTTTTTTCATTACTATCAATACGACTAGGCGTTATATCCATACCGCCCCCAAACCAACTTTTTTTTGTGCAAATAAATCTAGTATTAAAGTGCATTGCAGGAATTTTAGGATTTTTTGGATGTAGTACAACTGAAATGCCTGAAGACCAAAAATGAGCACTAGTGTTTGTACCTGGGATTTTTTTTGAAAATTTTTTAGAAAATTTACCTACAACATTTGAAAAAGCAACTCCACCTTTTTCAATTACTTCCCCTTTTATAGTTCTAAATTCACCAAGCTTCCATTTATTCTTTTTAAACTTGATATTTGAGCCATATTCCTTCTCTAATTGTTCAACATTGTTACAAATCATATTTTGTAATTTGATAAACCATTCTTTTGTTAATTTTTGCTTTTTTTTTATTTTCATATTTCTATAAATTAGAATTTTGTCTTAAAGCTTCGGATAAAGTTATAGCTACAGCCATACTAATATTTAATGATCTTGTGTTTTTTTTTAAAGGTATTTTTAACCTCTGATATGATTTTTTATGTACTATTTTTGGAACACCCTCACTTTCTCTGCCAAAAAGAAGTGTGTCTTTTGGTTTAAATTTAAAATTATTATAATTTTTTTTAGCTTTTGTACTCATAAGTATAACTCTTGAATTTTTTTTCTTAATTAAAAAATTTTCATATGATTTGTAGGTTATTATTTTGCTTTTATCTAAATAGTCCATAGCAACTTTTTTTAATCTTTTATCATCAAGATGAAAGCCGCAAGGTTCTATTATTTCAAGAGTTGTATCAAAACAAGAACATAAACGAATTATTGCAGCGGTATTTTGAGGTATATCAGGTTGATATAGAGCAATATTAAACATATTTTTATTGTGTATTAATTTGTGTGTCATTCTGACCCTAGCAAATTTATATTAATTGTAATTAATTCATAATATATACTACATAAAGACTTCGGATATATGAGTAAGGAAATTAAGCCAAAAAGAAGAGATTTTCTATTTACAGCAACCTACACAATTGGTGCCGTGGGTCTGGGTGCAGCTATTTGGCCTCTTATTGATCAAATGAATCCAGATTCTTCCGTAAAAGCTTTATCAACTACAGAAGTTGATGTTAGCAGCGTTGAAGTTGGAAAAACGATAACTGTATTATGGAGAGGAAAACCAATATTTATTAGAAGGCGAACAAAAAAAGAAATTGATGAAGCTGCGGCAGTCGATTTGAAGGATTTAAAAGATCCTGAGAAAGATTCAGATAGAGCTAAGAATCCAGAATGGTTAGTAATGGTTGGTGTTTGTACTCATCTTGGTTGTGTTCCTTTAGGAAACAAGGGAGAATATAACGGATGGTTTTGTCCTTGTCATGGTTCACACTATGATACTTCTGGCAGAGTTAGAAAAGGCCCAGCGCCAAATAATTTAGAAATACCAAAATACGAATTTGTAGACATCAATACAATTAAAATAGGTTAACTTAATTATGAGTGAAGAAA
>Ga0066369_10000497_pt1 | contig 16656 bp, 9 predicted proteins | sample Knorr_S7_td_Bott_FD_70972 | JGI IMG/M metagenome (GOLD analysis project Ga0066369, IMG submission 70972) | Marine microbial communities from Southern Atlantic Ocean transect - Knorr_S7_td_Bottom_ad_4513_LV_A | ecosystem: Environmental > Aquatic > Marine > Oceanic | place: Southern Atlantic ocean... | reverse complement strand
GCATCATATAAATAATCACCATCTAACCATTTCCAAGCACCCTTTGGTTCCTCATAATAAGAATCTAATTTATCTTGATAAAGACCTATAAATAAATCTTGTGAGATCATTGCTGTAATTGCATCATTTTCATCTTCCGATTTTATAATGGCAAGATAACCACCAGCTGCTTCTGCAGCTAGTTTAGCATCACTCCAATTTGTTGCTGTATTTGATTGAAAAAAACTATGGCCATTAGATGATGTGTATTTATATTCACCTAAATAAGTATACCCGACTAATGTAGTTATTAAACTTTCCATCTCAATAAGGTGGGGTTTAATAAATGTTAGTTCATTAACATCGTCCCACTTTCCAGAACCATTATATATTACGGCAGCTTGTTCATCCCCTGACAAATTATTTGGTTCACCAGTATCCCAATTTTGATATCCATCTCCTCCAACTAACTTACAAGTATCAACTGTTAATGAACCTCCCTCCTGAACATAATATACATCATCTATCGGAATAGGACAATCGTTGACATTACTTATAACAATATATACTGTCACCGTTTCACCACCATAACATTTTCCACCATCATCCTCAGCTGTATAAGTAAGGCTATCTAATCGATCTTCACCATGATCATGAACATAAGTAAAAGTACCATCTGAACAAATTCCTTCAGCGGTTCCAGGTGGACAAGTAACTGTCCCATGTTTTGGTCCTTCAACTAATTTAACGCTTATAGTATTTCCTTCTTCATCTGAATCATTGTCTATAATAGAAACACCTAACTCAGCAAGATCTAAAGTTCCCCCCTCTTCAATATTGAAAGTATCTGCAAGAGGTATAGGACAATCATTAATCTGTATTACGGTTATTTTTACTTCGGCTTCTGTATCACAAAGAGTATCTGAAGCTGTATACTTGAAAATATCAAGTACTGTTGGAGTACCATCGTGGCAGTAAGTAAATGAACCATCTAGACAGATTCCAGATTCACCAGTATCTGTACACGTGACCGTACCATTGTTAGGACCAAAAAACCATTCAGCATATAAACTTTTATATAAAAGGTATGCTTGAGTATCATCAATTGACTTCCTATAAACATAAATATCATCAATCTTTCCTTTAAAATAATTTCCTGAAGTATAGCTTCTGCCAATTTGAAGACTACTCATCTTAGGACCACTTAGACCAATGTCTAGATCTGTTTCGTACTCTAAAAAACCATTAACATAGAATTTATAATTAGTGCCATCTTTTACAAGCGAAAAGTGCGTATCAACAGCTGTCTGTATATTAAATCCAGTAATTACTTCATCTAGTTTCCAGGAATTTCCATCTCCAATCTTTAAGGTAAAATTTGAATTCTTATGTCCTATTGAAATCCCTTCCTCACTTGTTCCAACATTAAAATTTAAAATTGTTACTTCAGCATTCTCGTCTGCCGACCATATCCATCCACTAATAGTATAGCCCGATAAATTGATATCAAGTACAGTAGTATCCACTTCAATATAATTATCCATATCAGGCAATTGATTGAAATGATATGCGCTGTACATATATCCAAATCTATCTCTTTGTGGTATGGGAACAAGAGTATCTGGTTTTAGACGTCCATCATAGCTTGTTCCTCCAAAATCTTTTACCACATGAATGGCAGGGTAATCTATAGCACCTCCAGCCCCCACAAAACCCGCCGTAGTATCCTTTGTAAACCAAGTCTCAAATGAATAATACGTAAGATTAGTAAGATCTTGAATAAATGGAAGAGTTCCCATATCAGGATCAGTATCATTTGAAAGTAAATTATTACCTGTACGAGCTATTGAAATACATTCACCTTCATTTACTACATACTCATCATCACTAGGTGTAGGACAATCATTTACTGGTTCAATTTCAATGTAAATTGTTTTTCTATCACACTCGTCAGGAGCATGAGCTATATCTCCCATAGAATATGTTATGGTATCAAAATAATTATCAGATCCATCATGTATGTAGATGAAGGACCCATCTGGATTAATCGTAATTTCCCCAAAGTATGGGCCGTTTCCAGGTATTAAAGCAATCGCTGATCCATAATCTACATTTCCATAGGTCAAAATCCAAAGGGAATCCCCTTCTGAGTCAAAATCATTTAAAAAGATTCCTGTAAATTGTTTGCCATTTAAAGTATCAAAGTGTACATTAACATTGCCATTGGATGCATTTATCTCCAATGTGTCTCCTTCCTTCATCGTATAAAAATCATTATTTGCTTCTGCACAATCGTTATCAGGACCAAAAAAGAGTAATATAGAATCTAACACACAGCATCTATATGGCGCAATACCATCATCAGGGTCAAAATCGTTGCATGCTTCATAATAAATAACATCTCGTAAATTTTCACTTCCATCATGGACGTAAGTAAAAGAACCATCGGAACAAAGACCAGGAAGACCGGTATCTTCACACTTCACAACACCATACAATCCATCAAGTGGACTATCATCCGTCATTATTCCAGCATTAATTAATGGTCCCCATTTTTTCTCAAGCTCAGGCGTCCACTTGTCTTCTTCCTTTAATTTTCCAGGCGTTGAATATTTGCCATATACATTGTCTCCTTCTTCATCGGTATCATCTCCAAGTATTTCTTCTCCCGTTCCTTTAAGTTCACCTCCTTCAATCATATACTCTTCTTTTACCCAAGTTACGCCGTCACCACTAGAATTACGTGTATAGGCATACAACGTATCATTAATCCCATTACAATCGCCCTCTAATGGAGTTCCATTACCATCTTCAATCGCATTTCCCTCTGCATCTATTTGTACACATACTACACTGTCAAGAGTAAATCCTTCATCATTAAAATATTCATTAATATGCTTACCCCCTATAAGCCCAAGACTATTAAAACCATCCGTTGTTGTTTCAGGACAATCATTAATTGGCTTAATTGTTATATGTACAGTGTCAGGATCACTATCGCAGAGATCATCGGAAGCTGAATATAAGAAAAAATCATAAAGAGGATCTGCCTTTCCATCTCCAGTTATATCACCATATAAAGTAGGTTCTGTTCCATCATGTCTGTAGATGAATGACCCATCATCATAAATAGTTAGTCCAGCTGGAAAAATATGATGTGGATCCAGTACAACTTTAGCCGTTATAGGATCATCATCATCGTCCGTAGCTCCAACTAAAAGGCCATAAGTAGCTAAATCAAGTGAAAATGCATCAATACCTACTTTTAATGTATCTCCTTCAAACATCTCAAAGTTATGATATACTGATTCTGGACATTCATTAATCATAAATACAATCGAGGCTGTTTTTCCGGATAAATCAAAACCATCATTTATTTTATAAACCAACTTATCTATTGATGATGTAGTTGAACCATCATGTTTATAACAAAATGATCCATCAAGCTCTAACTCACATGTTCCATAGAGAGGACAAAGAGAAACTTGTGCTTCAAGTTTAGCCCGATCTCCTTCAGTCCCTAAATCATCATTCACTAGGACTCCAGGTGCCACCCAACATATTTCTTCACCCTGACCAACAAATACCGTATCGTTTACAGGAATCGGTAAATAATTCTGATATATAACTTTTATATTTTTTGTTATTATAGAACAATTATCTTCAGGAGAATTGTCAGTAACTTCATACCAAATATTAGCAGTTACTGGAGTAGATCCAACTGCCTTATTAGGTGCTGTATAGCTAAAAGTTCCATCAGCACAAATCCCAGGGTTTCCTGTAGTTGGACATATAAGCGCACCGCCTTTTAGGTAATTTGTTCCGTCTGGTTGATCACCATCAGGTAAAATTGTAAAGATAAGATCCGTTTTTAGATTATCTAAATCATTCGTTTCTATCTTTAGATCTCCTACCCCTCTTCTCCAGGTTCAAGTTCCAATAAAAGTTCTGTTGGATCTGGACAATCATTCACAGGAGTTATACAAAGGAAAACGGTTTTATTTTGACCTTTATTTCCTTTACTATCTACTGCATAATAAGTAAAGCTATCATTATGCTTTTCATCTCCATTATGCGTATACGTAAAACTTCCATCAGCATGTAATTCTAAAATACCAAACGAAGGATTACTCTTTTTCTTAGCCTCCAATGGTGTATCTCCCTCTGGATCTGTGTCATTAGCCAGAAGACCGTCAGCAACAGGAATATCAACAGTACCACCCTCAGGAATTGAATAAGAACTTCCAGCACAACCAAAAGTATCTTCAACGGATTGGGGACCATTATCATCATCTACAATATAAATGATAACAGATGTATTGCCAATTTTATCAGCTCCCCCACCTTGAACATATACTATGTTAATTTCTAATTCATCATTAATTAGTGACCCAGGAGTAGGCTCATCTTTATCATCATCTACTACAGTGACTGTTATACTCCCTGTAGTATCGCCTGCCGCTATTATAGTTTCGTCACCAGATAAAGTATAATCTCCAGCTGTAGCAGTGGATCCAAATGCTGGTCCAAATTTTACTTTAACATCCGCAGGAGCTTTTTTACTTAAAAAAGCAGTTATAACAGCTTCCATAAATGGACTCCCACTTTCATATATGGAATCATTACTCAAATGAAGCTTTACTATTATCTCATCATCTATAATATCCAAATTAGCAGTACTAGGGTCACCTACTGTAGCATTACCTGGATTTGTTGAAGATTTATTAATTTTAAAAATAGCAAGCTCTGTATTTTCACCAATAAGATCATCTTCTCCAGTTACCGTTATGAAACCAGTTAATTCACCAGCAGGTATTTTTATGGTGTCTGAGCTAACTGTAAAGTCTGGATCATTACCAGAAATCTTACTATCTGATGGAGATTCGGATGGTGCAGTAGGATAGGTTAATACAAATACATTTTCTTTTGAATCTGCAGCACTTAAAGTAATAGTAAGTATTGCTGTTCCTCCATTTTCTGAAATCGAAGTTGGAGCAATTGCTACAGTAGCTGTCTGAGAAAAAATATTAATTGAAATACTAAAAAATAATGTTATAAATAAAAAAAATGATTTTCTCATGGGCTTTGCTAAAGTACAAATCATACAAATATAAATATTTCCATTCCCTGGATAAATTTATTAGTTATTTTTGATAACGCTAAAATTAGGTATAAAATTTTAATTTTTATTAGCTAATTGACCACAAGCAGCATTTATATCTTCTCCTCTGCTTCGTCTAATACCCACATTTAAACCTCGTCTCTCTAAATACTCTATAAAAAGATTCAGTTTTTCAACTGATGACTTATCATAATCTAATCCATCAACCAGATTATACTCTATCAAATTAACTTTTGAAGGCACATGCTTTGTAAAATTATATAAATCTTTAGCATCTTCTAAACCATCATTAATATCCTTTAATAAAATATACTCATAAGTAATTTTCTTTTTAATTTTTGAAAAATAATATTTTAAAGAATCTCTTAGCTCAGTAAGAGAATTTGATTCTCCTATAGGCATAATGCTATTTCTTTTTTTTTCTGAAGCTGCATGTAAAGACAAAGCTAAATTTACTTTAAGCCCATCATCAGCAATTTTTCTTATCATTTTAGAGATTCCAGATGTGGATAATGTTATTCTTCTTGAAGACATATTCAATCCTTCTTCAGATGTCAGATAATGAATTGCACGCACAACATTCTTATAATTAAGAAGAGGCTCTCCCATACCCATAAAAACAATGTTAGATAAAGGTCTATCGTATTTTTCGATTGCCTGATTAGCAATTAAGACAACCTGATCATAAATTTCAGCAGAGGAAAGATTTCTAATTCTATCAATTTTTCCAGTAGCACAGAATACACAACTCAAAGAACATCCTACTTGTGAGGAGATACATGCAGTCATTCTTTTATTTTGCGGTATTAAAACACCTTCAACCAGATTGCTATCATGTAATAAAAAACGGGATTTTATAGTTCCATCACTACTCTCTTCAACTAAATCAGTTGAAATAGAATTTATAGTAAATTTTTTGTTGAATAATTCTCTATTAGATAAAGATAAATTTGTCATATCATCAAAAGAAACACAGGACTTTTTCCATAGCCAAGAGTAAATCTGAGAAGAAACATATTTTTTCATTCCATTAGAAATACAATAATCTTTTATCTCATCTAAAGAGATTTCTCTAATATCTTTTTTCAAAACAATAAAATTTTATAAGCACAAAGATATTAAAACCTTATATTTAAAAAATTTGTTTTATAATTAATAATGGTATTAAAGAAGATAATTAGTAAAACTGGAAAAATAAGTTCCTGGTTCTCTCTGGCATTAGTCTTATTAATTTCTACTGATGTATTGTTAAGATACGTTTTTAATTTTTCTACTGCTTCCCTTTATGAAATGGAGTGGCATCTTTTTGCAATTATATTTTTATTAGCATCCCCTTATACTCTTCAAAAAAATAAACATGTTAGAGTAGACGTATTTTATAATAATTTTTCAAAAAGAAAAAAAAATATTATTGATTTAATAGGTAACATAATTTTTCTTATACCATTTTCATTTATAATATTCTACACTTCTCTACCATTTGTTGAAGATTCCTATTCAATTTTAGAATCTAGTCCAGATCCTGGTGGATTACCTTACAGGTTTATCATTAAATCTATAATTCCAATTGCTTTTTTTCTCTTAATGATTCAGGGAATACTAAATACTATTAAAAATTATAATAACATAAAAATTAAGAAATGATAGAATATATTCCTCTAATTTTATTTGCTCTAGTTTTTATACTTATCCTATTTGGATATCCTGTAGCTCTAGTACTAGGAGGGATTTCAGTTGTATCAGGACTACTCTTTTTTGATATGGACTTTTTTTATTTAGTATCACTAAGAATTTTTGGGATAATGAACAACTTTGTTCTTCTTGCTGTTCCTCTTTTTATTTTTATGGGCATGACACTTGAAAAATCTGGAATAGCTGAGAAACTTCTTGAAACTATGGCCATATTATTTGGTAAGATTAGAGGTGGATTAGCATACTCAGTAATAATTGTAGGCGGGATGCTTGCCGCATCTACAGGTATTGTAGGGGCAACTGTTGTTACAATGGGACTTATAAGCTTACCTATAATGATAAAAAGAGGATACAATAAAAAGCTTGCAACAGGAATAATTGCATCATCAGGAACTTTAGGACAAATTATTCCTCCTTCTGTTGTTCTTGTTCTTCTAGCTAGTGTGCTAAATATCTCTGTTGGCGATCTATTCACATCTGCTCTATTACCAGGACTAACACTTGTTGTTCTTTATCTGATTTACGTATTGATAATTTCAATTCTTTATCCAGAATTCGCTCCAAGTATGCCTACTAAATTAATAAAAAAATTTAAAAAAGAAACTGGAATTGTTGAGATAATTAAAGCTTTTCTTCTCCCTTTTGTACTAATATTTGCTGTACTAGGCTCAATTTTTGCTGGAATAGCATCTCCAACTGAAGCCGCAGGAATAGGAGCATTGGGAGCATTGATATTAAGCTACTTTCAAGCAAATATGAATCTTAAAAAACTAAAAATTATTATGGAAGAAACAACTAGTTTAACTTCCATAGTATTTATGATATTAATTGGCGCAACTTCGTTCTCTCTAGTTTTCAGAGGTCTTGAAGGTGATAAAATACTAATTAATATAATTACTCAAGCAAACTTAACACCAGAACTTTTTATTGTATTAATATTATTTATTGTTTTTATCGCTGGATTTTTTATAGATTTTATTGAAATAATATTTATAATAGTTCCTGTCATAACTCCCATTTTAATAGCATTAAATATTGATTTGATTTGGATAGGAATTTTGCTCGCAATTAACCTACAAACATCTTTTTTAACTCCACCTTTTGGATTTGCATTATTTTATTTAAAAAGTGTCGCACCAAAAGAAATAAGAACAAGAGACATCTATTATGGAATTATTCCTTTTGTAATTATTCAGTTGTTGTTTTTAATCTTCTTATTTTATAATCCTGATTATATCTATATAATACCAAAAATTCTTAATAATTAAAGATTATAATACATCCTATCACCGACGTTAGCCCAATCTTTAAAAGAAATTCTAAACTTTTCATAAGCATTATAAATTTTTCTGCTTTTTGGATCATTTTCAATTAACTCATTAATAACCTCCTTAGATTTCTCCTTAAAAGATGCTAGTACATCTTTAGGAAATTCTCTAAGTTCAACATTTTCTTCTTTAATTAATTTGTTAAGGTATGTGCTATTCTTAGAATCAAACTCACAATGCATCCACATGTTCAATGATTCTATCCCTTTAACAACAATTTCTTGAAGATCAGAAGGTAACTGATAAAATTTTTCTTTATTTACAATTATCTCTAACACTCCTCCAGGCTCATGCCATCCGGGATAATAATAATATTTTGCGACCTGATAAAACCCCATTAGGTAATCATGATACGGACCAATCCATTCTGTAGCATCTATCACTCCCCTTTCAAGATTAGTATAAATTTCAGCCCCCGCAACAGTTACTGCAGTTCCACCAGATTTTGAAAGAACCTTTCCACCAAAACCAGGAATTCTCATTTTTAATCCTCTTAAATCAGAAATAGAATTAATTTCTTTATTAAACCAACCCCCCATTTGAATACTTGTATTTCCTCCAGGAAAAGGCAGTAATCCAAATGGTTCATAAATTTCTTTATATAACTCATGTCCACCTCCAGAAATTATCCATGAGTTCATCTGATTAGAATTCATTCCAAAAGGAACCGATGAAAAAAATTGAGCCGCAGGAATTTTTCCAGCCCAATAGTAAGATGCTCCACTTCCCATTTCAACAGCCCCATTACTTACGGCATCAAAAGATGCTAAACTTGGAATTAATTCACCACCGCCATATACTTTAATGTCTAGCCTTCCACCTGACATTTTATATATCGACTTAGAAAGAAGATTACATCCTTCCCCTAGAACTGGCATATTAGGTGACCATGTAGTTGTCATTTTCCATTTATATTTCTTGTTGAAATTGATATTAGTTTCCTTATAATTATTATTACTTTTTTTGTTTGAACATGATGACAATACCATAGTTCCCGACAGGGCAACAAATGATTTTGCAATAAATTTTCTTCTATTTGTATTTTTAGATTTCATAAAAGTTAATGTCTATTTTAAGGTAAATTAAAAAAAATATTTGTTTGACAAAATTAAACATTAAATTCCCCTCTTCTTAAATGAATAAAAAAAATTATAGTCTACTTTTTATTTTTATAACAATATTTATTGATATAACAGGTCTTGGTATCATTATCCCTGTAATACCAGCACTACTAACAAATTTAATAGATGGAACAATTAGTGAAGCAGCAAAATATAGTGGTTGGTTAATGTTTTCATATGCTACTCTTCAATTTCTTTTTGCTCCAGTTTTAGGAGGTTTAAGTGATCAATACGGAAGAAGACCTATAATTCTATTATCATTACTTGGTTTTGGAATAAACTATATGGTAATGGCAATAGCCCCAACAATAACATGGCTATTTATAGGAAGAATTTTTCAAGGTATAATGGGAGCCAGCATGACAACAGCAGCGGCTTACATAGCAGATATAAGCACACCTGAAAAAAAGGCTCAAAATTTTGGATTAATTGGAGCCGCTTTCGGATTAGGATTTATATTAGGACCTGTAATAGGTGGTTTTTTGGGTCAGTATGGCCCAAGGGTTCCATTCATTGCTGCAGCTATTTTTACATTAGTAAATTTAATTTATGGCTACTTCATTTTACCAGAATCATTGTCAGTAGAAAACAGAAGAAAATTTGATATTAAAAGAGCTAATCCAATTGGAACATTATTATCTTTAAAAAGGTATCCCATAATTTCAGGTTTACTCTTGTGTATTATTTTATTTAATATTTCTGCACATGCCACCCAAAGCACATGGACTTTCTTTACAATTGAGCAATTCAATTGGAATGAAAAATGGATAGGATATTCTTTAGGTTTTGTCGGTCTTATGGCGGCAATTGTTCAAGGGGGGTTAATAAGAATTATTATTCCAAAAATTGGAAATATTAAAAGTGTTTATTTTGGAATGATATTTTATATTATTGGGTTAACATTATTTGCATTTGCAAATCAAAGCTGGATGATGTTTGCTATTGTCATACCCTTCTCTTTAGGTGGAATAACAGGACCAGCCCTTCAAGGAATAATGACAAATAAAATTCCCTATAATGAACAAGGAGAATTTCAGGGGGGAATGACAAGCCTTCTTAGTCTAACAGCAATTATTGGACCATTACTCATGACCAATCTATTCTCATATTTTACTAGTAAAGAAACAAATATTTATTTTCCAGGTGCACCCTTTATGCTTGCAGCAATTTTATCATTTATTGGATTATTAATTGCTTATAATTTTCTATCTAGAAAAAATATTTTCGATTAAAGATTTAACCAATAATTAATTTTGAAAGCAAATGATCTATTTTTGATGTTCATAAATAGAGGATTTTTAGCATAATAATTATCAGTATACACTAAGAAAATATCTGATAAAGGTTTAAATCTCCATTGAAATCTTGCATTAATATTAATATTATCAATCTGATTATTGTATTGTAGATAAGTACTAAAAAATAAATCTTTAGAAAAACTTACATTTATTTTTGAACTTAAAGAAAAAAATTCAGCTGATGAATAAGGTTCAGGAAAATTTAAATTATTGTACTGACTGCTTAAAGATAAATTTAAAAAAGGTGGAAACTTATATGAAATTGTTCCTCCTATATTATTTATTTTTCCATTAAAAAATTCTCCTGTTTTTCCATTTACACTAAAATAAAATTTTTTTCTTTGATTAGATCTAAAATAAAAAGTATAATTAGAATAATTATAATCAGATAAACTATCTAAAGATTCTCCTTCGGATCTTGAAGGATCAAAATCATGTAATAATAATGTATATTTTATATTAGACTTTAACGTCAAACTTGCATCTGAATTAAATGTAATGTTATAATCTAAATCAATATCATAATCAGTAATTCCATTTGCATCATTGCTATAAAATTCATAATCAATACCTGGCCCATGTCTATTTAAAGAGTTGTCTTTTGGAATAAATTTATACTGAAATGAAGGACTAAAAAAGATAAAATCTTTTCTTGGAACAAAGCCTACTTCTGGATTAAAGTTTTCTCCTACTCCATAAAAATAAATATTAGTTTCATAATTTCTTTTCTCATAGGAAGCATTTATCCCATAGGAATTAGAGTTTGATAAATTTTTATTATCTAATGATTGATGATAGAAAAGCCCAGATTTAAATCTTGTATTATTACTTTGTAATTTTGATTCAACTCCAAAAACCCTATTAAAATCATTTAAACTTAAATCCTTTGCATAAACATCATCTTTATTGTTAAATAAGGCTTGTTTATTTATAATGAACGATGATATTTTAGAATTCCTAAGAATATTTTTTTCTAAAACTACCATACCATAATTATAAGAGGGTACTCCACTTGAAGAAAGTCTAGCGGTTTGCATATTTAATACCCCTATTCTTAAATCTTCATTAACCTTACCAGATAACTTTGCACCATAAATAATTGGATTTTGAACATACTGTTTTGTTACAGTATCTCTAACAATACCTATTCTTCTTGTAAACATAGGTCTGGCTGCTCTAGATCCAAGATTTGAAAATAAATCAGCATTATCATTAAAAAACTCTCTTTTTTCTGGTAAAAAAAGTTCAAAACGTGTCAAATTAGTCCTTTGTTCATCAACCTCTACTTGAGAAAAATCAGGATTAAATGTTAAATCTAAATTCAAAGAAGAGCTTAATGCTAACTTCATATCTAAGCCTACATTAAAATCAAATTCTTTTGGTGGTTCACTAATTTTACTATTACTTCCTGAGCTTGATATATAAGGAATTAAAACCATGCTTTGAGAAGATTTTTCAAGTGGAAATTCAAATTCTAAAGTTCCTGTCATAGACAAGTTTCCAGGAGAAAATCCTAGAGGAATCGCAGTCCAAACTGATCCTTCATTTATTTTACTATTTCCTCTATGAGAATTTAAATTCCATACTTTAGATCCTGTTTTATATCTTATAGAACTAAAAGGTATTTTAAATTCAGCAATCCAATAATCATCATGTACTTTTGCTCCTGAATACCACTTTGTATTCCAGTTTATATTAAACCAACTTATGCCACCTCTTCCTCCTCCTCCAGAATGAGAATATGATCCTTCTCCACCATCTGAAAGTAAAGCCTCTCTTTGAATATTATATGGTGACAATCCAAAATTATAACCATTTGTTTCATCCAGAAATGTATCAAAGGTAAATGATATGTAATCTACTGATCCACCAAAAAAATCTCTTTTTAAATCTCCTAAAACAAATTTTTTATCTGAAATATCTTCCATTTTAGCCAATATGTATATAAACTCATCATCATACGCTATCCTAAATTCTGTATCTAACTCAGCGGAAACAGAGTCTCTTGGTCTATATTGAAAAAAATTTGAAACTGACTCGGCATTAATCCAAAAATTTTCTGTCATTTCTCCATCTAATATAATTTCTTCATTGATTTTTTTTGCAAGTATTTTTTTATTTAAAAACTTTTCTGACTGTGAAAAACCAACTGTGATAAATGATATAAAAATTGAAAAAATTGACACAGATACTTTCATAACATTATGCATATGCATATTAGATGATAATTATTTATAAATCTTTCTAATTATTTTCTGTATATAAATCTACAACTATAGGAGTAGCAATAAATACTGAAGAATATGTTCCTACTATAATTCCAATTAAAAGAGCAAAAGAGAACCCACTTAATGAAGCTCCTCCAAATAAAAATAGAACCAAAACTACTATAAAAGTTGTCATAGAAGTTATCAATGTTCTACTAATTGTCTTGTTTATTGATTCGTTCACAACAGGAATTAAATCACTCCCCGCTTTTATTCCCATATTTTCTCTAATTCTGTCAAACACAACAACAGTATCATTAATTGAATACCCAATAATAGTAAGCATAGCAGCGATAAATACTTGATCTATTTCATATGAAATTCCAAATAGATTTGCAAATGCAAATGCAGAAATTACAAATAATATATCATGAAATAAAGCAATAACAGCACCTACAGAAAATTGCCATTTTCTAAATCTTATTAGTATGTAAATGAAAATTGCTAATAGAGCCAATAAACCTGAAAAAAAAGCTGAGTTTTTAATATCATCTGCAATAGTTGCCCCAACCTTAGAAGAACTTGATATAGTAAAATGCGATTCATCTATTTTCGAATCATCTTTTGAATAATCAAGACCAGTTAAAGATTTTATACCACTTATTAAATTAGTTTTCACCTGAGTATCAGCATTATCAGTTTCATCACTGATTAAATAAGAGGTAGTAATTTTTAAAATATTATCGGCGCCAAATGTTTTAACTTCAACACCTTCATTATTAAATGTTTCTTTCAAACCACTTTCAATTTCTGTTGGATTCTGAGAATTATTAAAAGTAACAACATAAGATCTTCCTCCTTTAAAATCAACTCCTAATATAAGTCCTTTAAATAAAAGAGATATCATACCAAATGATATAAATAAAGTAGAAAATACATAAGCAATTTTTCTCTTTCCAATAAAATTAATATTAATATTTGTTAATAAATTTCTACTAAAAGGAAATGAAAAATTTAGTCTGCTCTTATCACCTTTTTCACTTAATTTTTCAATTATAACTCTTGTAATAAAAACAGCTGAGAAAAATGAACATATAATTCCAATAATTAAAGTTACAGCAAAACCTTTAACAGGTCCTTGTCCAAAATTATATAAAATTATTCCTACTAGTAAAGTGGTGAAATTAGCATCAATTATAGATGTATAAGCCTTTTTATAACCATTAGAAATTGCTTGTTTTAAATTAACATTATTTCTTAATTCCTCTTTAATTCTTTCAAAAATTAAAACATTAGCATCAATGGACATTCCTATAGTTAATACAATACCTGCAATTCCTGGTAATGTCAAAGAAGCAGAAAGTTGTGCTAAAATTCCAAGAATAAAAAATATATTAAAAAACAAAGCTAGATTAGCAACAAATCCTCCCCCAGCATAATAAAATATCATAAATACAACAACAATAAAGAGTCCAGCCATCATAGATCCAAACCCTTGAACTTGAGCAGCTTTAGCTAAAGTAGGTCCAATAACAACATCTTCCACAATAGTAGTTGGTGCTGGAAGCGCACCAGCCTTTAAAATATTAGCTAAATCTTGTGCCTCTTCAATAGTAAAATCACCTGTAATTTGTGAATTTCCATTTGGAATCTCATTTTGTACATTAGGTGCCGAGTAAACATAATCATCTAATACAATAGCTATTCTCCTATTAATATTTTGAGATGTTAATCTTCTCCATTTTTTTGCACCATTAGAATTCATCTGCATAGAAATAGATGGTCTAGAACTTTGATCTAAATCCTGTCTAGCATCTGTTATAACCTCTCCAGTAAGTGGAGCATTACCTCCTCTAGAAGTTTTAATTGCAAATAATTGAAGAACCTCATCACTTGGATCTGAGGTATTTTTTGAAGGTTTAACTGACCATAAAAATTTTAAATTAGAAGGGATAAGTTGCTTTACATTTGAATTATTTAAAATAGAATTTATTTGAATTGTATCTTCTAGATTATAAAATAATCCACCAAATTCTGATCTTAGCTTTGAAAATAAAGGAGAAGTAGATAAAGGAATAGAATCACTCACTTCTACATCATCATTTTCTAAATCATTATCTTCAGTAATTTCTATAGAATCATCAGCATCTAATAAATCTTTTAGATCCGCTAAAGTTTCTGAAGGCGCTTCTTGAGTTTCAGAACTTTCAGACTTAAAAATTCCTTCTTTTACAACGTATTGATCTATTAACTGAAGAGTTTGAAAAACTTCTGTTTCATTAAGTTCTGCAACTTCCCAAAATTCAAGTTTAGCAACCCCTTGCAACAATTTTCTTACCCTTTCAGGATTATCAATTCCAGGAAGTTCAATTTGTATTCTTCCCGTTCCCTGAAGTCTTTGAATATTAGGCTGAGATGTACCAAATCTATCTATTCTAGTTCTAAGTATATTAAAAGACCTATCAATAGCACCCTCCATTTCATTATTAATTATATCGATTATTTGATCATCACTTGAATCAAAGTCTATTCTACCTCTATTTGAAACGGTTGAAAATATTGTAGATAATTTTTTATCTGGAGCAAGGATTTTAAACTCATTATAAAACTCAGTAATAAAATTTAATTGAGTTCCAATTATATTTTTTTTAGCTTTTTGAATAGCTTCTAAAAAATCTTTGTCCTGATTATTTGAAGAAAGCCCTTTAAGTATATCAACAGGTGAAACTTCTAAGGTTACATGCATTCCCCCTTGTAAATCTAGTCCAAGATTTAATTCAGATTCTTTAATTTCTTTATAAGTATAATCTGATAGCAAAGTGTATACAGGCTTATTCCAAATAGAATCTAGATATCTTTGTTTTAATTTAAAATCTATATTTCCATTCTCATTTCTAGAAAATTCAGTAGCATCATTTTGTATTCTTTGAGAAACAAAAGTGAATTGAAGATAGTATATCGATAGTAATGATATTATTACTGTCAAAAAAATTATTAATCCTCTATTTTTCATTTATAAAATTGCAAAAATTGGTCACAAAACTATTCAATTATATGGAAATTAACTAAAAGCTAAATATTATTATTTAATGCTTGAAATTCAGTCTTAATATAGTCTAATGTTAATTTTGCGGCCTCATTATCATTCTTTGTATTATTTACTATTAAATCAGCATCATTTTTATACGGTAAAATATATTTATTATATGAAGGAATTACATGATTATTATATTTATAAAGTACATTATTTTTGTCATATCCTCTTTCTTCAAGATCTCTTTTAATTCTTCTTTTTAAACCTGCATTTTGATCAACATCAATAAATATTTTTCTATCAATTAACTTTTGAAAGTTTTTATAATAAAATAAAAACATTCCCTCAACAAGAATTATTGATCTAGGTTTAACTATTATTTTTTTAGGAAGAATTTTTGGATTATTAAAAGTATACTCAAGTCTTTCTACAGTACTATTATTTTTTATTTTTTTTAAATCATCAAATAATTCATCCTCTAAAAAAGATGATGGCAAATCAAAATTATAATTTCCATCACAATCTTTTTTTTGATATTCTCTTCTTTTATAATAATTATCTTGTAAAAGGATAGAAATTACATCGAGATCAAAATTATTTTTCACATAATTTACTATATATGATTTTCCAGATCCACTACATCCTACAATTCCAAAAATTAAATTTTTCAATTTAAACTATTTAAATATTTTACAAGTTTTTTTGTTGCTATTGCTCTATGAGAAATTGAATTTTTAAATTTAAATGGCATCTCAGCAAATGTTTTTTTATAACCATCAGGAACAAAAATAGGATCATATCCAAAACCATTATCTCCTCTTCTAATATGCGTTATATTACCACGAATCATTCCCTCAAAAAATTTAACATCAGAA
>Ga0066369_10000476_pt1 | contig 17058 bp, 16 predicted proteins | sample Knorr_S7_td_Bott_FD_70972 | JGI IMG/M metagenome (GOLD analysis project Ga0066369, IMG submission 70972) | Marine microbial communities from Southern Atlantic Ocean transect - Knorr_S7_td_Bottom_ad_4513_LV_A | ecosystem: Environmental > Aquatic > Marine > Oceanic | place: Southern Atlantic... | reverse complement strand
CATCAATTCGGAAGAAATAGAACAGCAAATATTGATGATTTAAAAGAATATGGCGAAATATATGATTTTGAGGTTACCGAAATATCAGCACAAGATATTGATGAAGTTACTATAAGTTCAACAAAAATTAGAAATGCTTTAAATGAAGGGGATATTGCAACTGCCAATGCATTTTTAGGATACAACTTTATTTTAACAGGAACGATTGTTAAAGGTAAAGGTCTGGGGAAACAAATCGGTTATCCAACCGCTAATTTGCATATATCTGAAGATTATAAATTAATCCCAAAAAATGGTGTTTATGTAGTTAAATCGAGTCTGGATGGAAAAACTGTTTACGGAATGATGAATATTGGTACCAATCCAACTGTTGGTGGAAAATTTCAATCTGTCGAAATTCATTTTTTTGATTTCAATCAAGATATTTATGATAAAAAAGTTACAATAGGATTGTTAAAACGATTAAGAGACGAACAAAAATTTGAATCGTTAGAAGCATTAAAAAACCAGTTACATAAAGACAAACTCAATGCTTTTAATTTCATAAATAAAAGTAATGCTTAACCGATTTCTATTTAAACATATAGACAATTCTGCGCTCATAGTTTTTAGAATCATTTTTGGATTGCTTATTTTTTTAGAATCTGTGGGAGCTATTTTCACAGGTTGGATAAAACGCACATTAATAGACCCAGAATTTACATTTTCGTTTATTGGTTTTGAATGGTTGCAACCACTTCCAGGAAATTGGATGTATGGATATTATGCAATCATGGGAGTTTTTGGTTTTTGTGTTATGGTTGGTTACAAATACAGATTTAGTATTATAGCTTTTACAATATTGTGGACAGCTACTTATTTAATGCAAAAAGCATCATATAACAATCACTATTATTTTTTATGCCTCATAAGTGTAGTGATGATTTTTCTGCCTGCAAACACCTGTTATTCTGTAGATGCTAAACAAAATCCACATATAAAAAGCAACTCTATGCCACGATGGTCGGCTCTTATTTTAATGTTTCATATATTTTTAGTTTATACTTATGGTTCTTTTGCAAAGCTGTATCCAGACTGGTTAGACACTTCAGTTTTTGAATTGCTAATGAAAAGCAAGCAACATTATTTCATAATTGGCGATTTGCTTCAACAAAAATGGCTGCATTATTTTTTATCCTACGGCGGAATTCTTTTCGACGGATTAATTATTCCATTATTGTTATTTAAGCGAACAAGAAAGTGGGCTTTCATTATATCTGTTTTCTTTCATTTGTTTAATTCAATAGTATTTCAAGTTGGTATTTTTCCCTATTTATCATTAGCCTTTGCAGTATTCTTTTTTGAACCAAGAACTATTCAGAAACTATTTTTAAAAAAGAAACACTTTTATGATAAAACTGAAGTAATAATTCCTAAATATAAAACCCCTTTATTGTTAATTCTTTCGGGTTATTTAATAGTTCAATTATTATTTCCTTTACGTCACCATTTAATACAAGACAACGTGCTTTGGACCGAAGAAGGTCATAGAATGTCTTGGCGAATGATGTTAAGAACAAAAGGCGGAATAGTAAAATATAAGGTTATAGATAAGTCTAATTATAGCGAGATTCCTGTAAAATTAAGCGATTATTTATCCGAAAAACAAAGTGTAATTGCATCTACAAAACCAGATGTAATCTGGCAGTTTGCTCAATATTTAAAAAAAGATTTTAAAGCTAAAGGAATAGATGTTGAAGTTTATGTAAATTGTAAAATAAGTGTAAATGGAAAGCCTTTAAAACAATTAATCGACCCTGAAATAGATTTGGCTTCAGTAAAATGGAATGCTTTTAAACATAGTGATTGGATTTTGCCTTCAAAACAGGATTAAATATCTTTGGAATTCCATAAATTTGTAAACTAAAATACTTCGAAGTTTTATTTAACGTAGGAGTGCTTAAATTTTAATATATGCTGCAAGTACCTTTTATAAGAGAACATAAAGATTTAGTAATAAAACGTTTGGCAAAGCGAAATATCGATGCTACCAAAATGATTACTGATGTAATTGCTTTAGATGAAGAACGAAGAGGTCTGCAAACACAACTCGATAATGCTTTGGCAGAATCTAATACCTTATCGAAAGAAATTGGAATGCTTTATAAGTCTGGTGAAGTTCAAAAAGCCAATATACTAAAAGAGAAAACAGCAACATTAAAGGAAGATACAAAACAGCTAAACGAACAGCTTAATCAAAAAGTTGAAGCCTTACAAGAACTGCTTTATAAAATTCCAAATGTACCTCACGAATCTGTTCCAAAAGGAAATACTGAAGACGATAACGAAGAAGTTTTAAGAGAAGGCGACATTCCCGTTTTACATGATAAGGCTATGCCACATTGGGAATTGGCTAAAAAATACGATATTATAGATTTTGAGCTTGGTACTAAAATTACAGGAGCAGGTTTTCCGGTTTATAAGGATAAAGGCGCAAAATTACAACGTGCACTAATCAATTATTTTTTAGATAAAAATACGGCTTCTGGTTACATCGAAATGCAAGTGCCACATTTAGTTAACGAAGCATCAGGTTTTGGGACAGGACAATTGCCAGATAAGGAAGGGCAAATGTATCATATAAATGGAAATGGAGATAACTTTTATTTAATTCCGACTGCCGAAGTGCCTGCAACAAATTTATTTAGAGGAGATTTATTAGCCGAAAACGAATTACCTAAAGCAATAACAGCTTATACACCTTGCTTTCGACGTGAGGCCGGAAGTTATGGCACACATGTAAGAGGACTTAATAGATTACATCAATTTGATAAAGTTGAAATTTTAAGAATTGAACATCCAGATAATTCTTATAAGGCATTGGATAAAATGGTGACTCACGTAAAAACGTTGCTTCAAGAATTAAAATTACCATATCGAATTTTAAGACTTTGCGGTGGAGATTTAGGATTTACATCTGCATTAACCTACGATTTTGAAGTATTTTCTACAGCGCAAGACAGATGGTTAGAAGTGTCTTCGGTATCAAATTTTGAAACATTTCAAGCTAACCGATTAAAACTTCGTTTTAAAAACAGTACTGGAAAAAGCAAATTGGCACATACTTTAAATGGTAGCTCTTTAGCATTGCCTAGAATTTTAGCAGGAATATTAGAGAATTACCAAACTGAAAAAGGAATTGTAATTCCTGAAGTTTTAATTCCATACACAGGGTTTTCTATTATTGATTAATTGTAGCTTTTCTCTTTCTAAATAATTTAAAAATCAACGATAATACCGATTAAGTGTTAAATATTAACGCTGTTAAGCGAATTTATTCAATTTTCCTTTGTTTTTTAAAATATATTGTTGAAGTTAGTACCACCAAAGCTAATTAACCTACAATTTTGAAAAATATTAAACGCATTGTATTATTAGTGTCCCTAGTGATGCTGGTAATAAAAATATTTTTATAATTGTTGTTTTGAATTTGCCACAAATCGAACTACAATTATTTCACACTACTAAAGAAAAGCCAAAGCCGAGTACTTGAATCGTATTTAATAACATGATTAATAGCACATTTATTTTGGTTGGTAATGCCTGAACGCTTGTTCAGGCATTTTTTTTATAAAAACATTAGTAAAAACTCACAAACACATTTGCTATATTTACAAAAATCATAGTTATGAGAGCTTTATTGCTAATAGGTATATTTTTTTATTCTCTTTTTGTTAACTCACAAAACGAGCAAAAGGCGTTACAATATTTTAATAATGGTGAGTTCGAAAAAGCATTAATTACTTATAATAAACTTTACCAAGTAAATAATGGCAATACCAATTACCTATTAAAAATAATAGAAGTACATCAACAATTAGAGCATTTTGATATTGCTGAAAAGCTACTCCTTCAATTGATTGATAGAACAAAAAACCCACAATATCTAGTAGAGTTAGGCTATAATTTTCAATTAAAAAATGAACAGGATAAAGCCAATGACTATTATAATCTAGCAGTATTAAAGATTGATGAAAACCCTGTTTTTGCCTTTAGCATTGCCAGACGTTTTGAAAGACATGCACTCATAGATTATGCTGCTACGGTTTATGAAAGAGCCATGAAATTAAAACCAGAATCTAACTATTATATTCAGTTAGCACGAATTTATGGAGAACAAGGTAAGGTTGAAAAAATGTTTAGGAGTTATGTTAATTTTATAGATAGAAATCCAGCATTTATAAGTCAATCAAAACGAATATTTAGTGATTATATTTCAGAAAATGCTGAAGATGAAAACAATATATCACTGCGTAAAGTTTTACTTAAAAAAATTCAGGATCAGCCTAATATAATATGGAACCAATTGTTGAGTTGGTTATTTATTCAGCAACGAGACTATACTAAAGCATTTGCTCAAGAAAAAGCAATTTTTAAACGTGAACAAGAAACTATTTTAGGCATTACCGATTTGGCTGCGATTACAATAAAGGACGGAAATAGAGCCATTTCTGAAGAGATTCTTAGGTTTGTAATTAACAATGCTTTTGATTTAGATACTGTTCTAAAAGCACATAAAGATTTGTTGGAGTTAGAGACTAAATATGCTTTAAAAAAAGATTATTATAAAATAGAGCAGCAATATAAATCTTTATTGAAAGACTTCGGAATGCTTCCGCAGACCATAGATTTTCAGATATCGTATGCTCATTTTACCGCTTTTTATTCAAATAAACCTGAAACAGCAATCGTCTTTTTAAAAGAAACATTAAAAATAAAAGCCTCACAATTTCTGTTGGCAAAAGCGAAATTGAAATTGGGTGATATTTTGGTGTTTCAAGAAAAATTCAATGAAGCATTAATTTATTTTTCTCAAATTCAAACCAGTTTAAAAAACAGTACAATTTCTCAAGAAGCCCGATTCAGAGTAGCAAAAACAAGTTATTATAAAGGCGATTTTAAATGGGCAGAATCTCAACTTAAAATTTTAAAATCATCAACATCGCAACTCATCGCAAACGATGCTTTAGATTTAAAACTTCTAATTTCCGATAACAAATACGAAGACTCTTTACACACTGCTTTAAAATTATATGCCAAAGCTGATTTAATGGCATTTCAAAATAAAACTGCTAAAGCGATTTCGCTGTTAGATAAAATTTTGCTGGAACATAAAACCGAAACTATAATAGACCAGGCACTGTACAAACAAGCACAATTATATGAAAATAAACAGCAATTTGAAAAAGCAGAAGACAACTATCTTAAAATCATAGCCAATTATAAAGAAGATATTTTAGCAGATGATGCTTACTATGCTTTGGCAGAATTATATCTAAATCATTTAGCACAACCAGAAAAAGCCAAAGTCTTGTACGAGCAAATTATCTTTAACCATGAAGATAGTATCTATTTTGTTGAAGCCCGAAAAAAATATAGAGTATTGCGTGGCGATGCTATTAATTAATCTGTCATTCCTGCGATTTATGCTGAACTTGTTTCAGTAAGGCAGGAATCCATAATGTATCTTAGCAAAACAACTTAAAACTTTAAGTACTTATAACTTTAAATACTTTATATTATTATTTATAACGTAACAATAAATGTTGACGAAAGCATCCACGACGAGTGGTTAATCTGGATAAAAGAACACATTCCGAAAGTTTTACCAACCGGAAAATTTACAGAAGCAAAACTTACCAAAGTTTTGGTTGAAGAAGAAATGGGAGGAACAACTTATTCGGTGCAATACAGAGCAAAATCTCGTGAAGCTTTAGATGCTTATTATAGAGAAGATGCCGAAAAATTAAGAACTGAAGGATTAAAAAAGTTTGCAGATAAAATGTTAGATTTTAGAACCGAACTCGAAATTATTGATGAGTATTCAGTAACATAAAAATGAAAATAACTCCTTGATATTTTAATCGAGATTCAATTTAAATTGTCTTTCCCGTGAAACATGTACTCAACTCGATTGGGTAACGGGAATCCATTTAAATCTATTCAATGAATTCCAACTTAAGAATCCATATCTTCGTGCTTTAAGCATTAAGATTCAAAATCTAAAAAAAACATTCGTGAATTCGTGGCAAACAACTATCAAGTAAGAGCAAAAAAACAGTTAGGTCAGCATTTTTTAAAAGATGAGAATATCGCTAAAAAAATTGCAGACACATTATCTTTAAAAGGCTACAAGAATGTATTGGAAATTGGTCCTGGAATGGGAATTCTTACCAAATATTTACTTCAAAAAAATATTACAACTTACGTTATTGAAATAGATTCAGAATCTGTAGAATATCTTAAAGCAAACCATCTAAATCTTGCAAATAGAATCATAGAAAAAGATTTTTTAAAATACGATTTAAACCAAGTTTTTAAAGAAGAACAGTTTGCTATTATTGGTAACTTCCCATATAATATTTCTACACAAATAGTATTTAAAGCATTAGAAATGCGTCATCAAATCCCAGAATTTTCAGGGATGTTTCAAAAAGAAGTTGCGCAGCGTATTTGCGAAAAAGAAGGCAGCAAAAAATATGGCATACTTTCTGTATTAACCCAGGCATTTTACAAAGCAGAATACTTGTTTACTGTGCCACCACAAGTTTTTAATCCACCACCGAAAGTAGAATCTGGCGTGTTAAGACTTACCAGGAAAGAGAATTATAAATTGCCTTGCAATGAAACCTTATTTTTTAAAGTTGTAAAAACAGGATTCCAGCAACGCAGAAAAACACTTCGCAACAGTTTAAAAACATTCAGTTTAAGCGATAATTTAAGAGAAGATGTTATATTTGGCAAGCGTCCGGAACAATTGAGTGTATTAGAGTTTATTAAACTAACACAACTTATTGAGAATGACGTTAATTAACTTGTCATTTCGAGCATAGCGAGAAAACGCATCACATTTTTTGGTTTAGTGAAAGAAAACAAAGAAAATATCAAATTTCAAATAAGCAATAAGCTTATTAAAAACGTAGAACAATTAATAAATTCTAAAAACGACCAGGCTACTTTAGAGTTATTAAATGAATTCCACCATGCCGATATTGCCGAAATTCTTGAAGATCTTAATTTTGATCAAGCCATTTATGTCATAAAACTTCTGGATAGTGAGTTGACTTCAGATATTTTAATGGAGCTTGACGAAGACGATCGCGAAAAAATCCTTCAAAGTCTTTCAGCAAAAGAAATAGCCGAAAAAATTGAAGAACTCGATACCGATGATGCAGCAGATATAATTGGCGAACTTCCCGAAGAACGTCAAGAAGTCGTAATTGCTCAAATAGAAGACGAAGAACACAAAGCAGACATAAAGGAACTTTTAACCTATGACGAAGATTCTGCTGGCGGATTAATGGCAAAAGAGCTTGTAAAAGTCAATGAAAATTGGACAGTTACTCAATGCGTAAGAGAAATGCGCGAGCAGGCTGCCGAAGTTACAAGGGTACACTCCATTTATGTTGTAGACCATGATGATAAACTTATTGGAAGACTATCGTTAAAAGATTTGTTAATCGCTTCGGAAAATGCACATATTTCAAGTGTTTATATACCTAAAGTAGATTATGTAAACGTAAGTGAAGATGTAGTAGAAGTAGCCAAAGTGATGCAAAAGTATGATTTAGAAGCTATTCCTGTTGTTGATGATAGTCAGAAACTTTTAGGGAGAATTACTATAGATGATATTGTGGATGTAATAAAAGAAGAATCCGAAAAAGATTACCAACTTGCTGCTGGTATTATACAAGATGTTGAAGCCAGCGATAGTATTTTCGAATTAACAAGAGCACGTTTACCTTGGCTGTTTTTAGGATTAATAGGTGGTGTTGGTGCAGCTTATATAATGGGAGGATTTGAAGACATGTTAACAGACCATGCAATACTCTTCTTTTTTACACCATTAATTGCAGCAATGGCAGGAAATGTTGGAGTACAATCCAGTGCTATTATTGTTCAGGGTATTGCAAACGATGATGTAAAAGGAAGCATCAATAACAGGTTAATTAAAGAAATGCTTCTCGCAGCATTAAATGGATTTATTCTGGCATCAGTTTTGTTTTTATTTGTTTGGGCTTGGGAAGGAAAACCAGATATCGCTTTAGCTATTTCGGTTTCATTGGTTATTGTTATTATTGTTGCGGGCATTATAGGCACATTTATTCCTTTGTTTTTAAATAAAAAAGGGATCGATCCAGCTATTGCAACAGGTCCGTTTATTACTACCAGTAACGATATTTTCGGAATACTGATTTATTTTTCGATTGCCAAATTGATTCTTAATATTTAATAGTTGGGTTTAGTCCAATATAACTTTATGTGTAGTTGGGCGTTCCCTTTCAGGTCAGGCTTTCGCAAGTCGCTCTTTTCAAGGAGCTCCAACAATTGCTCAATCCTTAACGCAAAACTCCGTAAATTTACAATATGAAATCGATTAATATCACAGAGAAATTTTCAAAATTTTCAAAGAACTGGCATCCTCATAAAATTGCTGTTGTCGATAATATGCAAGTCCTTTTAGCTAAACTTATTGGTGAATTTGTTTGGCATAAGCACGAAAATGAAGATGAACTGTTTCAGGTTATAAAAGGAACATTATACATGCAATTTAGAGACAGAACCGAAATAGTAAAAGAAGGCGAAATAATTGTGATACCAAAAGGCGTAGAGCATAACCCAATGACAAAAAATGGCGAAGAAGTGCATGTATTACTGTTCGAAAAACTTTCTACAGCACATACAGGAAACGTGAAACACAAAAAAACACAAACACATTATCCCGTAATCTGACATTTGTTATGCTTTCCAGATAGCTCCCGATAATTATCGGGACGGGATTGTTTCAGTATTTTTTAATATCTAAATTTGGTTTAAATTGTAAAAAGTATTTGCTTTGTCTGGTTTAGCGTAGTCAAAACTTATTTTAATAGGAAACTAAATAAAGAGATTCCTGCCTTACTGAAACAAGTTCAGCATAAATCGCAGGAAGTAAACATGAAAATCCTTCACCTCGATACAAATCATCCACTATTAATAAACCAACTAAAAGATTTAGGGTTCACTAATGATGAAGACTATTCATCTTCAAAAGAAGAAATTCAAAATAAAATCCAAGGATATGAAGGCATCATAATTAGAAGCCGTTTTACAATAGATAAACGGTTTTTAGACAAGGCAACAAGCCTAAAATTTATCGGCAGAGTTGGAGCTGGATTAGAAAATATAGATGTTGTTTTTGCCAAAGAAAAAGGTGTACACCTAATTTCTGCACCAGAAGGAAATCGCAATGCAGTTGGCGAACATACTTTGGCAATGTTGCTTTCACTTTTCAATAAATTAAACAAAGCAAATGCCGAAGTTAGGCAAGGTAAATGGTTAAGAGAAGAAAATCGAGGTATTGAACTCAACGGAAAAACTGTAGGAATTATTGGCTACGGAAACATGGGAAAAGCGTTTGCAAAAAAGCTTCGTGGATTTGATGTTGAGGTAGTTTGTTACGACATTAAAGACAATGTTGGAGATGAAAATTGTAAACAAGTATCATTAAAAGAGTTTCAAGAAAAGTTAGATGTGGTTAGTTTGCACACACCAGAAACTCCTGTAACACTCAATATGATTAACGCAGATTTTATTAATCAATTTGCAAAACCATTTTGGCTACTCAATACAGCTCGTGGTAAAAGTGTGGTTACAAAAGATTTGGTTGAAGCCTTACAATCTGGAAAAATTCTTGGAGCAGGTTTAGACGTTTTGGAATATGAAAAATCTTCGTTTGAAAATTTATTTGAAAATAAATCAATGCCACAAGCCTTTCAATATTTAATAAAGGCTGATAATATAATATTAACGCCACATGTTGCTGGTTGGACAATAGAAAGCAAAGAAAAATTAGCACAAACTATTGTGGATAAAATTAAAGATAGATTTTGTTAACTTTAAACTGTGTCAAAATTATTAAAAAGATTTCCGTTTTCACGAAAAATAAACATGAAGAAAACTATTCTTGTATTTGCGTTGTTAATTGTTGCCTTTTTTACAATTTTTAAGATTAGTAAATATTCTATTGTTTTTGGAAATACATCTATAGAATATATAATTGCAATTATTGCAGTTGTGTTTTTTATCATTGGAATTTATATCAACAAAAAAAGTTTGCATCAGCCTTTGAAATCGGCCATAGAAATTGATGCTCAAAAAATTGAGGAATTGGAAATAAGCAAACGAGAATATGAAGTCCTTAAAGGAATTTCTTTAGGATTATCGAACAAAGAAATTGCAGATAAATTATTTATCTCAGAAAGTACTATAAAAACACATGTCTCTAATTTGTTGTTAAAACTCAATGCAAAACGGCGTACTCAAGCCATTCAAATTGCGAAAGATCATAATATTTTATAGTTTTAGTACTTAGGTACTATTATCTTGGTACTTTAGTATGAGTTCATTTTTTAAATACATTTGTAGTTTTGTCAAAAACAGTTATTTTTTACATTATGAAAAACACAATAATAAAATTTGGAATTTATGCTTCTTTAGTAGGTGGTTTTATTTTTATTGGAGGGCATTTCTTTGATTGGAATATAGATTTCGGGGTACTGGAAATTTTTGGTTATGCATCAATTTTTGCATCTTTATCTTTTGTTTTTTTCGGAATAAAACATTTTCGAGATAACATTAATGATGGCATAGTTTCATTTAAAAACGCATTGCTCATTGGCTTAGCTATTTCAGCGATTGCAGGATTGGTTATAGCGTTTCTTGATGTTATTTATGTTACAGTTATCAATCCGGATTTCGTAAGTGAATATCTCCAATATGCTTTGGATGGAATGAAAAACACCTTACCTCCTGAAGAATTTGAAACACAAAAAGCAATTTTAGAAGAACAAATGAAACTTTTTGATGAACTATGTTGTTCGCCAGATGGAAATTGTTGTTAAAATTTGAAGTGTAATTAAAAAGATACTCGCTTTCGCGAACATAAAATGAAAAACATACTAGTACTATGTACAGGAAACTCATGCCGAAGCCAAATGGCACATGGCTATTTAGAGCAATTCACTAAAAACAAAGCAACTATTTATAGCGCAGGAATTGAAATACATGGTTTAAATCCTGATGCAGTAATAATTATGAGAGAAGATAATATTGATATTTCCCATCATACCTCTAACCACGTTGACGAATATGCTAATATAGATTTCGATTATATTATTACTGTTTGTGACCATGCAAAAGAGAATTGCCCGTTTATACCAAGTAAAAATGCAAAACGATTGCATCATAATTTTTTTGATCCTTCAAAGGTTGAAGGCATAGAAGTAGAAAAGCATATCGCTTTTTTAAAAGCTAGAAATGAAATAAAAGATTTTTGTAGAGAATTTGTAAAAGAGAACATTAGTTAACAACAAATTACCTATCCTGATTTTCCATAAACTTACGCTCCAACTCTACTTGAAACTCTTCCATAACTGGGCGAACGGTACTTTCAGGCAAGTCGGAAATTTTTATATACATTAATCCGTCAACAGCATTATTAAATAATGGGTCAACATTAAACCCGATAAGTCTGCAATTTTGTTTAATATACTTTTTAAGTAAAACAGGCATACGAAGAGGTCCTGGTTCTAATTCATCTATAATTCTATCAAATTTGTTGAGGTCAGCTTTTGTAGCATCAAACACAAAATCTTTGTCAGCATCTTTTAATTTTACTTTAAATTCTTTTTTGGGATGTACATATTGTGCCACATAAGGATCGTAATAATGAGATTTCATAAACTCAATCATCAACGATTTTGAGAAATTTGAAAACTGATTACTAATACTCACGCCACCAATTAAATATTTATGCTCTGGAAAACGTAATGTAGAATGTATTATGCCTTTCCACAGTAAAAAAAGCGGCATTGGTTTTTGCTGAAATTCTTTAATTATAAATGCGCGTCCTAATTCTATTGATTGACTCATCATTTTATAAAGTTCAGGTTCAAACCGAAATAAATCTTGCAGATAAAAACCATCTATGCCATATTTTTCAAAAATTTTAGAGCCAATTCCCATTCTATAAGCTCCTGCTATGACGCATTTTTCAGTATCCCAAAGAAATATATGGTGGTAATAAGTATCAAACTTGTCAAGGTCAATAGCTTCATTTGTGCCTTCGCCAACTTCTCTAAATGTTATTTCGCGTAATCTGCCAATCTCACATAATATATTTGGGAGCTTACTTGCCGGAGCTAAATAAACTTCGTAGTTTTTACTTTTTAGCAGTCTGTAATCGCCTTCATTTAGTTCTTCAATTTCTTCTATCATAATTTCTTTTTTTACAGGAGTTACAATCCTTTTCGGAATTTTATGTACTTTTAAAGTGGAAGAAATATTATCTAATATTTTTGACTTTTCTTCAAATGTTTTAGACAGCATATAGGTTTTTTTTCGTATAAATTCTGAAAAATCATGAAGCTCTTTATACTCTTGCTGGTCTTTTACCGAAATTAGTCTTCCGATTCTAACTTTTATAATACGGCGTTTTTGTGAGAGTACTTCCGAAGGCAGTTTGGCAGTCCTAAATGTGTCACTTATTTTTGATAGTTTGTAAAACAGCTTACTGTTTTTTGCATGGAAATAAATAGGTACTATAGGAACCTGAGCTTTTTGAGTTAGCTTCATTGCAGCTTCTTCCCACGGTTTGTCCACTACTAATTTGCCATCTCTATACGTTGAAACTTCACCAGCAGGAAAAATCCCTAAAGGTTTACCAGCTCTTAAATGTAGTATGGAATTCTTAAATCCTGTAATACTAGATTTTGCATCCTTTCGGTTTTCAAAAGGGTTTACAGGCATAATGTAAGGTTTTAAAGGCTCAATGCGATGCAAAATAAAATTGGCTATAATTTTAAAATCACTACGTTGTTCTAACATGAGTTTTAATAGCAAGATGCCATCAATACCTCCAAGCGGATGGTTAGATACAGTTATATAAGCACCATCTTTAGGTAAACGCTTTAAATCTTCTTCAGGAATTTCGAATTTAATTTGAAACTCATCTAAAATAGCATTTAAAAAATCAAGGTCTTTAAGATGTTTATTCTTGGTGTAAAACTTATTTATTGTAGAAATTTTTAAAACCTTCATTAATAACCAACCAATAAAAGTTCCTATAAAACCAAACTTGTCTGTTTTTATAGCTTTTGAAACTTCCTTTGCCGTAACTAATGCCATATATTATTTTTGAGCGAAATGTTTACATTCACGAACACAATATTATAATAATAAACCGTGAGTAATTACAAATATACTTAAAAACAAAACTCAAGATCTATTTAGTCACAATCTGAACAGTTTCCTGATATAATTGTTTTAATAAAACGGTTTTATTTTTCTCTAAAGTTTGAATAGATTCTTTAGTGTAGTGCCTAATGGTGTAAAGCGATACATTTTCATGATGGGTAACCTTAAATTTAGCTTTTAAATGCAAGAGTAATTTTTCTAAATTATTATAATTGTTATCTATACAAACAGAAAAACTAATTGCAGAATTTTGTATTACATCCACCTTCATTTTGTAGAGATGTAGTAAATTAAATATGTCGCTAATATTATCTTCCATAATGAACGAAAAATCTAAGGAAGACAATGAAATTAGCACCTGATTTTTCTTCACTATAAGGCAAGGTATTTCGGGTTCTAAATGAATGCCTTTGCCAACACAAGTGCCGTCGTTTTTTGGATTTAAAAACGATTTTACAAACAAAGGAATCTCTTTACGCTGTAACGGTTGCAAGGTTTTTGGATGAATAACCGAAGCACCATAAAACGCTAATTCTATTGCTTCGCGATACGAAATTTGATTAATTAGTTGAGCGTTTTCAAAATATCGAGGATCGGCATTTAGCATTCCTGGAACGTCTTTCCAAATAGTTACACTTTGAGCATTTAAGCAATAAGCAAAAATTGCTGCTGTATAATCACTTCCTTCTCTTCCGAGAGTTGTTGTAAAATTATTGGCATCGCTGCCTAAAAAACCTTGAGTAATATTAAGAACGTTTTTATTGATATTTTTTGAAATAAGAGTTTGCGTTTTATCCCAATTTACTTTAGCGTTTCTATAATAATTATCGGTTTTAATAAGATTTCGAACATCTAACCAATTGTTTTTAATTCCCACATGATTGAGGTATTCACTAATTATTGTAGTTGAAACTAACTCGCCAAAACCAACCACCTGATCGTAAATAAAATTGTAATCGGGCGATTTGTTTCTGTCAAAAAAGATGCTTAATTCATTAAAAAACTCTGAAATTTTACTAAAAACTGAATGTTTTTCGTTGGAATAAAGGTCTAATAATATTTCATTGTGAAACTTCTTCACCTCTTTAATAGAGCTTTGAAGTTCTTTTTTGTTATTAAAATAATTATCGATTACCTTCTCTAAAGCATTGGTTGTTTTTCCCATTGCCGAAACCACAACAAATGTGTTTTCGTAACCAACGGCTTTTAAAACTTTAATCAGGTTTTTTACACCTTTGGCATCTTTTACCGATGCGCCACCAAACTTAAATATTTGCATTAACTAATTTTTGATATATAATTTTTTATTCCTCGTTCATCAAGTTGTACAACTTTCCAATCTTTTAATATTTTTGCTCCTTTTTTTTCATAAAAAGTAATAGCTCTCTCATTCCAATCCAATACTTCCCAACTTATACGTTTTACTCCTAAATGATGACCATATTTAACAACCTCGTCTAATAATGCATTACCTATACCTAATCCTCTCATTTTAGGATTTACCACCAAATCTTCTAAATGTAAAACGACACCTTTCCATGTTGAATACCGCATATATACCAACGCTATACCTTCAATCGTATTATTTATTTCGCCAACAAAACATTGAAAAGCAGGATGTTTTCCGAAGCCATCATTTTGCAAATCGGTAACAGTAAGCTCAACTGCATTTGGTTCTTTTTCAAAAATTGCTAATTCTTTAATTAAATTTAGCACTTGAGGCATATCTTTTTCAAGAGCTTTTCTAATGGTAAAATTCATATTTTTCAAAATAATTTCAAAGATAGTTTAAAGTTGATTATTATAGGCTATTATTCTTTTACGAAAACGTTGTAGTTGATTAAAAAACACGATATTTGCGACAAATAATCGCGCAATTTAAAATGTCTCAAAAAAACCAAACTCTGGGTGAATTCATCATAGAAAATCAAACCTCATTTAAATATACTTCTGGCGAGTTATCGCGATTAATTAACTCTATACGATTAGCAGCAAAAGTAGTAAATCACGAAGTTAATAAAGCTGGATTAGTTGATATAATTGGCGCTTATGGAGATACAAATATACAAGGAGAAGAACAGCAGAAGTTAGATGTTTATGCCAACGAGAAGTTTATACAAACACTAACTAATAGGAATATAGTTTGTGGTATTGCCAGTGAAGAGGAAGACGATTTTATTACTATAAACAGTCAGGATGAAAATAACCAAAACAAATATGTTGTTTTAATCGATCCTTTAGATGGTTCTTCAAATATAGATGTTAATGTATCTGTAGGTACAATATTTTCGGTTTATAGGCGAGTAACACCAATTGGAACACCTGTAACTATAAATGATTTTCTTCAAAAAGGAAACCAACAAGTGGCGGCAGGTTATATTATTTATGGCACTTCCACGATGTTGGTTTATACAACAGGAGTAGGAGTAAACGGATTTACATTAAATCCGGCAATTGGTACTTTTTACTTATCGCATCCGGATATGAAGTTTCCCAAAGACGGTAAAATATATTCGGTAAACGAAGGGAACTATATTCATTTTCCGCAAGGCATAAAAAATTATATAAAATATTGCCAGATGGAAGAAGGTAACAGACCTTATACGTCAAGATATATTGGGTCGTTGGTTTCCGATTTTCATCGAAATATGATAAAAGGAGGCATTTATATTTATCCGAGTACTTCTAAAAATCCTAATGGAAAATTACGCTTGTTATATGAATGTAATCCAATGGCTTTTATAGCAGAACAGGCAAATGGAAAAGCAAGCGATGGTTTTAAAAGAATTTTAGATATACAGCCTACCGAATTGCATCAACGTGTGCCTTTTATCTGCGGAAGCAAAAGCATGGTCGAAAAAGCTGAAGAATTTATGCAACAAGTAACCGTTAGTACTTAAAATTTTAAATAAACTAAAATTATATATTCACTAAAATACTTTGTTGAACTCACTTATTTTTACTTTAAAATAGACTTGTTTTTAATGTTATTTAAAAACTTAAGGCACTTACTTATAACTTTAACGTACTTCAAGCACTTTAAATCATCTATTCATATTTTTTATCTCGTAAATAAAAGTGCTTAAGTCCACACGCTCATTCACTAAAGATAATGCTTTGTCCACAATATATTTTACGTTTTCGGTTGAGAATCCTAGACCAATAGCTATTTTTCGTAATAAAATTTCTTTGTGATCACCTTTTATATGATCTACAAAAACCATACGTGATAAATCGTATAAACGCTCTAAACGTCTGTTATAAGAAGTTGGTGGATTAATAGGATGTGAATTAAAATCTTTTAAAATTGTTTTATATTTAGCTTCCGAAATATCTAAATTTCTCGCTAACCGATCTAAAAATTCTTTTTCTTCATCCGAAATTTTACCATCATCCATTGCTACTCTTACAATTGCTGCAAAATGGTCTTCATTTCGTTTTCTAAATCCTATATTGAATAAATCTAAAATTGACATAAATTATTTTATTTTTAATGTATTACAAAGATATGATTAATAAAGATTTTAGTATTATAAAAATTAAAATTCTAATCAACTATTATCATATATTTGCATCTTAATACATTGAGAGTTAAAACAAAAATGTACAAATTATTTTAGGTGAGTAAAACACTTCTCTTGCAAACCTATGCACAGTCTTTGCAAACGCAAAAACTGCAAAATACTATTGCTAAATTTCAAAGTAAAACGCATATAAGAGGACTTGTAGGATCCTCTTTTTCTTTTGTTATTTCTAATGGTTTTAAGCAAGTAGAAAAGTCTT
>Ga0066369_10000475_pt1 | contig 17167 bp, 14 predicted proteins | sample Knorr_S7_td_Bott_FD_70972 | JGI IMG/M metagenome (GOLD analysis project Ga0066369, IMG submission 70972) | Marine microbial communities from Southern Atlantic Ocean transect - Knorr_S7_td_Bottom_ad_4513_LV_A | ecosystem: Environmental > Aquatic > Marine > Oceanic | place: Southern Atlantic... | reverse complement strand
TTTTCTTAAAAAGATTACATCATCTTTTAATTCCTTGACCGATACATTAAAGTTTTTTATTCTTTTAAAAGAACTCTCCATCTGATTAAGTTCATGATAGTGAGTAGCAAAGAGAACCTTTGGTCTCTCTTTATGTTCATGCAAATACTCAGCTATAGCCCAAGCTATAGAGATCCCATCATATGTGCTTGTTCCTCTTCCTATTTCATCTAATAAAATTAAACTAGATTTTGTAAGATTGTTTAAGATTGAAGCTGTTTCATTCATCTCAACCATAAATGTAGATTCTCCCATAGATATATTATCACTCGCCCCTACTCTTGTAAATATTCGATCAACTATACCAAATGTCATTTCCTCTGCTGGCACAAAACTACCAATTTGAGAAAGCAAAGTAAGCAAAGCTGTTTGTCTCAGGATTGCAGATTTACCAGACATATTTGGTCCTGTAATCATAATTATCTGCTGTTTTTTATCTAACAAAACACTATTTGGCACATAGGACTCTCCAAAAGGAGTATTTTTCTGTAATACAGGATGTCTTCCATTTTTTATACGGATTATTTGATCCTTAGAAATTTTTGGACAGGTATAATCAAATCTACTAGCCTCTGTAGAAAAAGAATTCAGCACATCTAATTCTGAAATAAGATTAGCTATTTCTTTAAGATCAACTAAACATTTCTGGAGTTTATCTAATAATTCTATATATATTTTATTCTCTATAGCCTTAATTTTCTCTTCTGCAGTCAATATTTTTTCCTCATATAATTTTAGTTCTTCTGTTATATATCTTTCAGCATTAACTAAAGTTTGCTTTCTAATCCACTCTTCTGGAACTTTATCCTTATGAGTGTTTCTAACTTCTATATAGTACCCAAACACATTATTAAAAGATATTTTTAAGGAAGATATTTTAGTTTTTTCAGTTTCTCTTTCTAGTATTTGATTCAAATATTCTTTCCCTGACTCATGAATTGATCTAAGCTCATCAAGTTCTTTAGAAAAATTATCAATTATTACGCTTCCTTTATTTATTTGAACTGGTGCTTCTTGATTCAGCGTTTTAAATATTAAATCAAAATGCTTTTTAGTTTTAGGAATTCTTTTGCCAAAATTTTTTAAATCTTTAGACTTTGAACTCCCTAAAACTTTTTTTATTTCAGAGACCCTCATTAACGAATATCCTAATTGAACTAACTCTCTAGGGTTAACTCTATATGTTGCAATTTTTGTCATTACCCTTTCAATATCTATAAGATGATCAAAATTATACATTAAGTCCTCTGACATATCTTGATCTTTTACTAGTGATTTAACTATATCTTGTCTTCTTTTAATCTCTTTCTCTTTAACTAGAGGAAATGCTATCCAATTTTTAATTTTCCTTGAACCCATAGAGGTTATTGTATTATCAATAGTATCAGCCAGATTATATCCTCCTGGTAAATTTGAATTAAATAATTCAAGATTTCTAATTGTAAACCTATCCATCCAAACATAGTCATCAGGGTAAATTTTTTGAATACGATTAATGTGAGATAGTTTGTTATGCTCTGTATCATTTAGATAATGAATTATTACTCCTGCAGCAATTTGACCTAAATCCTCACTAACAATTCCAAAACCCTTTAAGCTTGAAGTATTGAAATGAGTAAGCAGTTTATTTTTTGCATAAGATTCTTCAAAAACCCAATCATCTAAAAAGAAAGGGTTATATAAATTATCAAATGACTCTTGAAATATTTTTTTTGATGGTTTTGAAACTAATATTTCTTTTGGAGCATAATTAGTTAATAATTGATCTGCTAGTTTAACTGACCCTTCTGCTATATAAAAGTCGCCAGTTGAAACATCGATAAAAGATATTCCACACTTATCTTTTAAGAAACAGATTGATGCTAAATAGTTGTTTTCTTTTTGCTCTAATACTCCATCGGTTAATACTACTCCAGGAGTTACAATTTCAGTAACTCCTCTTTTAACAATTTTTTTTGCAAGTTTTGGATCTTCAAGTTGATCACATATTGCAACTCTGTATCCAGATTTTACAAGCTTAGGCAAATAATTTCCTATTGAATGGTGGGGAAATCCAGCAAGTTCAGTTTCACTTGTAGAGCCAGCTCCTCTTTTTGTTAAAACGATTCCAAGAATTTTTGATGCTACAACTGCATCATTTCCAAAAGTTTCATAAAAGTCTCCTACTCTAAATAATAATATTGCATCTGGATACTTTGATTTAATATCATTGTATTGTTTCATTAAAGGTGTTACTTTTGAAGCTTTCGTCACAATATTTGCATTTCTACTAAAGTAAATATTTTTATTTTTACTTATATGCGTAAATTAAAAAATACAGAGTTAAACAGAAAATCAATTGAAGAATTTAAAAAAGCAGATAAGACTCCTGCTATAGTTATATTAGATAATATTAGGAGTATTCACAACGTTGGATCAATATTTAGAACCTCTGATTCTTTCTTAATTAAAAAAGTATATATCTGTGGTATAACTGCAACCCCAGAGAATCAAAGGATGACAAAAACTGCTTTAGGATCAACAGATTCTGTAGATTGGGAGTATATGAAAGAGCCAAAAGAATTAATTAATAAACTTGAAAAAGATAATGTAATAATTGTTTCGGTAGAACAAGCTGATCAATCAATCAAAATTCAAGATTTTAAACCAGTCGATGGATTTAACTATGCTTTTGTATTTGGTAATGAAGTTGATGGTGTTAGAGATGAATTTATTAAAGCTTCAAAACACGTTCTTGAAATCCCTCAAGCAGGAACCAAACATTCTCTTAATGTTTCTGTAGCAGCAGGGGTTGTTTTATGGGATTTTTATAAAAAATGTGATCTACATAATGCTTAGTGAAGTTTTTATAGGAATATCATCATCATTAGAACATTCCAATAATTCTTTAACAGATTTTAATAATATTGGATGCACAAAATCACTGGCGATCTCACTTAATGGAACTAACACAAAATTTCTTAACTGTAACTTAGGATGAGGAATTATTAATTCTTTTTGATTTACTGTTTTATTGGAATAAAAGATAATATCAATATCCATTTCTCTAGACTTCATTATTTTTGAATCCCTTTTTCTTCCTATTTTCTCTTCAATATTATTTATTGAGAATAAAAGTTTATCAGGAGAAAGTTTAGATTTAATAGCTATACATAGGTTTAAAAAATTTTCTGATTCAAAACCCAAAGATTTAGTCTCATATATTTTAGATATTGATGTAATCTCTCCTAAATCTTCTCTAATCAACTTAAGAGCTTCTTTTATTTGAGAATAACGATTACCTTTGTTACTGCCTATTGATAAATAAATCTTACTCATAAATTTGAAAATACTATGAAAACTAATCAAATTTCTCTTGCTAGTAAAATTTATCTAATTCTAGCAGGATTATTTATAACTTCTCTTGTAGCCTCTAATCTAATTTTTACAAAATTATTTTACTGGTATCCTTTTGATATTAATATATATGGTGTTAAACTTTTTGAGCTATCTGTAGGTATTCTACCCTATCCTCTTACTTTTTTGATCACAGATTTAATTTCTGAAATTTATGGTAAAAGGAAAGCTAATCAGGTAGTAACAACTGGTATTTTTGCCTCAATTTTTTCAATTTTACTGATTTTAATATCTAGTCAAGTCCCTGCTATAGAAGCTTCTCCTATTAATGATGAGATATTTAATCAAGTTTTTTTGAATGCTCCCCTAGCAGTACTTGCATCAATGCTAACATACTTAATTGCACAATATATTGATATTAGGATTTATCATTTCTGGAAAAATTTAACTAAAGGGAAGCATCTTTGGCTAAGAAATAACTTTTCAACTTTTACCTCTCAATTTATAGATACATTTACAATTGTATCGTTATTAATAATTTTTGAAATTTTACCAAGTGATAAGTTTTTAGTTCTTGTTATTTCTGGGTTTTTATTTAAAGTTATAGTCGCAATTTTAGATACTCCACTTTTATACTTTTTTGTATGGCTATTTAGAAAAAAGTTTGATTTAAAAGTTGGTGAAGAAATTAAAATGGATTAGAGTTTGGAAGGAAAAATAAGAATAAATAAATTTTTAAGCGAGGTTGGATTCTGCTCTAGAAGAGGAGCTGATAAAATCATTTCACAAGGTAGAGTTTATATTAATGGAGAGATTGCTGTTTTAGGTTCAAAAGTTAATAGAGACGATTTAATAAAAGTTGATGGAGAATTAATAAATAATCAAGAAGAAAAAGTATATCTAGCATTTAATAAACCTGTTGGAATTGAATGTACTGGAAATCAAAAAGTAAAAAACAATATTATAGATTATATAAATTTTAATAAAAGGTTGTTTACAATAGGAAGAATAGATAAGGATAGTGAAGGTTTAATATTATTAACAAACAATGGTGATATCGTAAATAATGTATTAAGAGCTGAAAACAAAAATGAAAAGGAGTATTTGGTTACTCTAAACAAAAAAATTGATAAAGATTTTATTCAAAAAATTAGAAGTGGAGTAAGAATTATGGGTAAGCTTACAAAAAAATGTTATGTTGAAAAAACTTATGAAAATAAGTTTAAAATAGTTCTAACTCAAGGGTTAAATAGACAAATTAGAAGAATGTGTAATGCTCTTGGATATAGGGTAACCAAACTAAAGAGGATTAGAGTTATGGATATTAAACTTGACACTAAAGTTGGTGAGTATAGATTTCTTAATGAAAGTGAGGTAAAACAATTATTTTAACCCAATTTCTACTACATATCCTTCGTTAGATCTAACATTAAATACAGTTGAGTCTTCAAAAATTAAATATTGCCCTTTAACACCAACCAACTTGCCATTTATTTTATTATATTTCTTTAGACTCTTAGATTTAACAGATTTCGGATAATCCAGGACATTATAATTAAATTTATATACCTCATCATTTCCTGATTTATATTTTTTTAAGTCATTGGATAATTTACCAAGAGCATTCTTTTTTTCATTTATTAGATCTACTTTATTAATTTCATTGGTTAGCATTTTTCTCCAATTTGTTTTATCAGAGTAATCTTCTTTCAATTCAACTTCAGCTAAACCTGCTAAATATCTATTAGGTAATTCAAGAAGTATAATTGACTCAACAGCACCTTGATCTATCCATCTAGTTTGCATATTTTTCACTCTTGTCACACCAACTTTGAGGCCACTGGTAATAGAGAAATATAGGATATGCGGCTGTAATTGCATTTCTTTTTCAAAATCAAGATCTCTATCTTCCTGATCTAGATGAGCTTTACTTAACTCTGGTCTCATAACCCAATCTCCAGACTTTGGTGACTCAAAAAAACATTTTTTACAAAACCCATTAGCGAAAATCTCAATATTGCCGCTACATGACAAACAACAATATCCTTTTTTTGAAATATGAATTTCCTTATTAATAGCCTGATTCATTAATATAAAGTTTGATTCAAACTCTAGAATGTACCTAATAGGGTTATCATAAATACTTGTCATTTTTTGCAAAACTCCCGAGAACATTATATTTTTATTTATAATAAATATATATAATCCATGCCAATTCCTTTATTCAATTCTGTAGCTTCTTGGTTTTTAAAAAAAAGAATTCATCAAATTGAATTATTTAAAAAATTTCCTAATGAAGTTCAGCAAGAGGTTCTTAGAAAACTATTGGTATATAATATTGATACTGAGATTGGGAAAAAATATGATTTTAAAAGCATTAAAAGCTATAAAGATTTTAACAATAGATTAGATACTGTTTCCTATGAAGATATAAGTCAATCTATTGAAAGAATGAGGAAAGGGGAACAGAATATTTTTTGGAGCACTTCAATAAACTGGTTTGCAAAGTCAAGTGGAACTACTAATGCAAAGAGTAAGTTTATCCCTATTAGCTATGAAAGTCTTGAGGATTGCCATTATAAAGCTGGAAAGGATATGCTATCCTTATATTTTAACAATAATGAAAACTCTAAACTTCTAGAGGGGAAATGCCTTAGGCTAGGTGGATCAAAAGAAATCTATGAAAACAATAACAGCTATTATGGTGATTTATCTGCAATAATAATTGACAATCTTCCTTTTTGGGCAGAATTAAGCAGTACACCCCGTCAAAAAGTTTCACTGATTCCTGAGTGGGAAGAAAAAGTAAAAGCAATAATAAATGAATCATTAAATCAAAACGTAACGAGTTTTGCTGGAGTTCCTTCTTGGATGATGGTTCTACTTAATAATGTACTTAAACAAACCGAAAAGGATAATATACTTGAAGTGTGGGAAAATAGTGAAGTTTATTTTCATGGAGGAGTAAATTTCGAACCCTATAGGTCGTTATTCAAAGAAATGTTTCCATCAAAAAAATTCAAATATTTTGAAATATATAATGCTTCTGAAGGTTTTTTTGGAATTCAAGATCAAAATTATTCCTCCGAGTTACTACTTATGCTAGATTATGGTATATTTTATGAGTTTATACCAACTAATAATACAGATAAAATAATCCCTCTAAGCGACGTAGAACTTGATGTAAATTATGCTATAGTAATCACTACTAATTCAGGATTATGGAGATATAAAATTGGAGATACAATTAAGTTTACTTCATTAAACCCCTATAGGATAAAAGTTTCAGGAAGAACGAAACATTTTATTAATGTGTTTGGAGAAGAATTAATAATAGAAAATGCAGAAGTTGCATTAGCTAAAGCTGCTGAAACAAATAATTGTAGGGTTAAAGATTATACTGCAGCTCCAATATTTATGAGTTCAAATGATACAGGTAGTCATGAATGGTTAATTGAGTTTTCCAATGAACCTAAGGATTTAGAGAATTTTACAAAAACTCTTGATAAAAATTTAAAAAATATAAATTCAGACTATGAGGCAAAAAGATATAAAGATTCAACTATGAAAATGCCAAAAGTTGTTAAAGCAAGACCCGGTCTGTTTTATGATTGGCTGGCTTTAAAAAAGAAACTAGGAGGACAAAATAAAATTCCAAGACTTTCAAATTCTAGAGATTACTTGGAAGAATTAAAATCTTTAAATTAAGAAACTGCTTTCAAATATATCATGTCTATCATTTGTAACTTTTGATCAGCATAGACTCTAGTTACTTTAAGATCTTTAACTCCAGTATTAGGAAGATTAAACATTGCATCATTTAGAATAGCTTCACATAAATTTCTTAAGCCTCTTGCTCCTAAATTATATTCCATTGCTTTATCAACTATATAATCTATTGCACTAGGAGTAATAGAAAAACTTATACCATCCATTTCAAATAGTTTCTTATATTGTTTTATTAAAGCATTATTAGGAACTGTCATTATATCTCTAAGAGCATCTTTTGAAAGGGGATTTAGGAAACTCAATACAGGAAGTCTTCCTATAATTTCAGGGATAAGACCGTATTTTCTAACATCATGGGGATTAATATATCTTAAAACATTACCCTCTTCTTTTTGAAGTTTATATTCTTTTGACATTTTAAAACCTATTGACTGAAGGTTCAGTCTTGTTTTTATAATTTTTTCAATTCCATCAAAAGCTCCTCCGGCTATAAAAAGTATATTAGTAGTATTCAGTTCAATAAATTTTTGATCTGGATGTTTTCTTCCCCCTTTTGGCGGAACATTTACCTTAGTTCCTTCTAGAAGTTTTAATAATGCTTGCTGAACTCCTTCACCTGAAACATCTCTAGTAATTGAAGGGTTATCTCTTTTCCTTGCAATTTTATCTATTTCATCAATAAAGACAATTCCATTTTCTGCCTTTTTAACATCAAAATCTGCAGCCTGTAATAACTTGCTTAAAATACTTTCAACATCTTCGCCAACATATCCCGCTTCAGTTAAAACAGTAGCGTCAACAATAGCTATTGGAACTTTTAATAATTTTGCAATTGTTTGGGCTAACAAGGTCTTCCCAGTTCCTGTAGGTCCAGCTAATAAAACATTACTTTTTTGAATATCTATTTCATCTTCTGACTTATCTTGAAGTATTCTTTTATAATGGTTATAAACAGCCACTGATAATACTTTTTTTGCTCGGTCTTGACCGATAACATATTTGTCAAGAAAATATTTTATCTCTTTAGGGGTTTTTAAATCAAAATTACTTGAATCTAATTGATGGCTTGATTCATCATCTTTTAATATAATGTCAGCTTGAGAAATACATATATCACAGATGTGTGCATCTAAACCAGCAATTAAAAGTTTTGTTTGTGATTTTGTTCTTCCGCAAAAAGAACATAGAATTTCTTTTTCACTCATACTAAATTAGATTAGGACCTCATCAATCATTCCATATTTAAGTGCTTCATCAGATTTCATCCAGTAGTCTCTATCACTGTCAGAGGTTACTTTCTTTAAACTTTGATTGCTATGCTTAGAAACAATTTGGTACAATTCATCCTTTAGCTTTAGAATCTCTCTAGCTGTAATTTCAATATCAGCAGCTTGACCTGAAACTCCTCCGAGTGGTTGGTGAATCATCACTCTTGAATGTTTAAGTGCAGATCTTTTACCCTTCTTACCAGCGCATAATAAAATTGCTGACATAGATGCAGCACAGCCAGTACATATTGTGGCAACATCAGGCTTGATAAATTGCATTGTATCGTATATTCCCAGACCAGCATAAACTTCTCCTCCAGGAGAATTTATATATAACTGAATATCCCTTGAAGAATCTGTACTTTGAAGAAAAAGCAATTGAGCTTGAATAATATTTGCAACATTATCAGTAATAGTAGTTCCTAAAAACATTATTCTATCCATCATAAGTCTTGAGAAAACATCCATTTGAGCAACGTTTAATTGTCTTTCTTCAATAATGTATGGTGTCATACTACTAACTATCTTTTCATAGTATAGCGAGTTAATACCATGATGCTTTATAGCATAATTTTTAAATTCTTTAGAGTAATCCATTTTTTTCTATTTCATTGTATTAGTCCAAAAATAGTCAAATACATATGTAAATAAAAATATTATGCTAAATTTGCAGCTTATTAATTAGTAACCAGGGTCGAGTACCCCAAATATTAATATGTTATGGCAGTAAAAATTAGACTTCAAAGACACGGTAAAAAAGGTAACCCAATATATTGGATAGTAATTGCAGATGAAAAATCAAAAAGAGATGGAAAATATATTGAAAAATTAGGTACATATGACCCTAATACTAATCCAGCATCAATAGAATTAGATTTTGATTCTTCTGTAAAGTGGTTAGAAAAAGGTGCTCAGCCAACAAATACAGCAAAGGCAATTCTTTCTTATGAAGGTGTCTTACTTAGAAAACATTTAAATCTTGGTGTACAAAAAGGTGCTTTCACAGAAGAAGAAGCAAAGAAAAGATTTGATGAATGGAAAAAGGGGAAAGGTGCAAAAATTGAGAAAAAGATTGAAGATCTTGAATCTACATTAGAGTCTAATAAAAAAGAAGCTCGTAAAAGAGAAGAAGAATATAGCAAGAAAAGATCAGAAGAGTCCAAGGCTAAAGAAGAAGCTAAGGCTGAAGAAGCTAAGGCTGAAGAAGCTAAGGCGGCTGAGGAAACTGCTCCTGAAGAAGAAGCTCCGGCTGAAGAAGAAGCTCCGGCTAAAGAAGAAGCTCCGGCTGAAGAAGCTCCGGCTAAAGAAGAAGCTCCGGCTGAAGAAGAAGCTCCGGCTAAAGAAGAAGCTAAGGCTGAAGAAGCTAAGGCGGCTGAGGAAACTGCTCCTGAAGAAGAAGCTAAGGCTGAAGGAGAAGCTCCGGCTAAAGGAGAAGCTCCGGCTGAAGAAGAATAAGCTTATATTTCTAAAACATGAATTTTAGTTATACTAAAATTGGAACCATTATTACAAAACATGGTTTTAATGGAAGTCTAATACTAAAAGTTTCTAGTCAATATTCTAATAATCTATCAAAAGTTGACTTTTTATTTATCCAAATAAATAAAAAGTATATTCCATTTAAAATTGATAGTATAAAGGCCTTTAAGAATAAGTCTTATAAAATAAAGTTTAATGAAATTAATGATGATGCCTATGCAAATGACTTAATTTCTGAAAGTGTATTTATTAAATCCAATGATTATCCAGATTTAAAGAAAGAGATTAATCTTTATTCAGAAATTATAAGTTTTTCAGCATTTAATAATGAAGAAAAGATTGGAGAAATAATTAATATAAATAAAAATCTTCCTCAACCAGTTTTTGAAATTGATTATAAGTCAAAGATAGTTATGGTACCTATCCATAAAGACCTTATAATAAAGATTGATAACGATAAAAAGAATATTTTTTTTAGAATTCCAGATGGATTATTAGACATCTAATATCATAAATTCATACTTTTGTAAAAAGCTAAGCATAAATGAAAGACAATTCTTTTTCTTCTCCTGATTTCTATAAAATCGATGACCTTCTGACCGAAGAGCATAAGTTAATAAGAGAATCTACTCGCTCCTGGGTAAACAAAGCGGTTAGTCCAATTATTGAAGAATATGCACAAAAAGCTGAATTCCCTAGTGAATTAATTTCAGGTCTTGCTGAGATTGGAGCTTTTGGCTCGTATATTCCTACAAAATATGGAGGAGGAGGTCTTGATCAAATAAGCTATGGATTAATAATGCAAGAGATTGAAAGAGGAGATAGTGGAATACGTTCAACAGCTTCTGTTCAATCATCACTTGTAATGTATCCAATATGGAAATTTGGGAGTGAAGAACAAAAAGAAAAATTTTTACCAAAGCTGGCATCTGGTGAAATGATGGGATGTTTTGGCCTAACAGAACCAGATCATGGGTCAAATCCTGGAGGAATGACTACAAATTTTAAAAGTGATGGTGATTATGTAATCTTAAATGGTGCTAAATTGTGGATATCAAACTCTCCTTTTGCTGATATTGCTATCGTCTGGGCAAAAGATGAAGATAAAAGAATTCATGGACTCATTGTTGAAAGAGGAATGGAGGGGTTTTCAACTCCTGAAACACATAATAAATGGTCTTTAAGAGCTTCTTCAACTGGAGAACTAATTTTTGATAATGTACGTGTTCCTAAAAAAAATATACTCTCTGAAAAATCGGGACTTAGCGCTCCACTAATGTGTTTAGATTCTGCCAGATATGGGATTTCATGGGGAGTTATTGGTGCTGCTATGGATTGTTATGATACAGCTTTAAAATATTCATTAGAGAGAGTACAATTTGGTAAACCAATTGCTAGTAAGCAACTCCAACAAAAGAAACTTGCTGAAATGTTAACAGAAATAACGAAAGCACAACTTTTATCATGGAGGCTTGGAAAACTACAAAATGAAGATAAAGCTTCATCTGCTCAAATATCAATGGCTAAAAGGAATAATGTGGAGATGGCGGTAAATATAGCAAGAGAAGCAAGACAAATGCTTGGAGCTATGGGAATTTCAGGAGAATTTAGCATTATGAGACATATGATGAATCTTGAATCTGTACTCACATATGAGGGTACTCATGATATACACCTACTAATTCTTGGAATGGATATTACTGGACATAATGCATTCTAGACTAGAAATCAAAGACAATGAAAAGAACATCACTTTATTTAATTATTTTTTTTGTAAGTATTGGATTTTCATTTTCTCAAGATAATAATAGGGAGGAATTAGAAGTATTATTTACTGATTGGCGTCAATTTGAAACACCACCACTAAATAATGGAGCTCCAGATTATTCAGTTGAAACATTTAGAAATAGAATGCCTGAATTTAGAAAGTTAAGAGATAGATTAAATGAAATAGATAAATCTAAATTAGATATTAAAAGTAAAATTGATTGGACAATAATCTGGGCTGAAATGAATGGTTTTGAGTTTAATTTTAGGGTTCTAAAACCATGGGAAAGAGATCCAGCATATTATAAGTCGGTATGGATGAATAGGAGTGATGTTCCAGCACACGAGGGTCCAACACATCATAGCGTTGTTGAAATTTGGCAATATGATTTTTTACTATCTAAGAATGAGTCATCAGAACTAAATAAGCAACTTAGAGTTATACCCATATTAAATGAACAGGCAAAAATAAATTTAACAGGTAATGCTAAAGACCTTTGGATTGCAGGAATAAGAGATATTGATACTCAGATAAGTGATTTGCAATCAATATTAAATTATCCAAATGTGAATAATGATCAGAATCTGGTTACTACAATAAATGAAGCTATTGAATCTACAGTGAGTTTTTCAAATTGGTTAAAAAGTGAATCTTCAAAAAAAGATGGACCTTCAGGAATTGGAAAAGAAAATTACACATGGTATCAAAATAATGTACATCTGGTTCCGCTTTCTTGGGATGATGAAGTAATGCTTTTAAAAAGAGAGCTAGCTAGAGCTTGGTCATCACTTAAACTAGAAGAACATAAAAATAGAAACTTACCTAAACTAAATTCTGCATCTACGCCTGAAGAATATAATCTTCTTGTAAGTGAAGCTTCAAAGGAATTAATTAATTTTTTAGACAAAGAAGAAATAGTCGATGTAAAGGACTTCTACAAGGAAGCTCTTGACGAACATCTTGGAAGTTATATTCCAGAGGATAAAAGAAATTTTTTCTGGATAACAGCACATCTTGATCCAAAGCCCCTATTCTCTCATTTCTTTCATTGGTTTGAGTTGGCTGAAATGGATTTCAATCCAAGTCAAAATGTTTTAAGAAAAGGACCTTTACTGTATAATATCTTTGATAGTAGAAACGAGGGAGTAGCTACGGCTGTTGAAGAAATGTTCATGCAGACTGGATTATATGAAAATAATCCTAGATCAAAAGAAATAGTTTACATATTAATCGCTCAAAGAGCAGCTAGAGGATTAGGATCTCTTTATGCACATGCAAATTTAATGAGTATGGAAGAAGCAGGAAAAATACATTCTGAATATACACCAAGGGGATGGATGAAAACAGAAAAAGAACTTTTAATATTTGAACAGCACCTGTATTTACGACAGCCTGGTTACGGGACAAGCTACATAACTGGAAAGTATTTGTTTGAAAATGCACTTGCTGAATTTTCTAGATTGAACGAGAATGATGCCTCAGCAAATTTGAAAAGCTTTTTTAGTAAATTAATTAATATAGGGAGTATTCCGATGACACTTTTTCACTGGGAGATTAATAATGACTCATCAGTTATTAGCGACATAGTCCCAGGACTAAATTAAATAATTAAGAATTTGCAAGTTGGACCATTATGTAGACCTTTGTAAACATAACAACTAAGAAAATCACAAATAGGATTTCTGGGTAATATTCTTTGTTCTAAGAATTCAAAACAGCTTTACAATAATCCATGCATTTTAGATTAGAAATCAAATACAATTCCAATACTTGGTATTAAACTGCTAGAGCTTTCACTAACAACTTCAGTTAGATTTAAAGGATTTATAACTTCTCCATTATCATCTCTTTCTAAGCCGTATTCAGGTGGAACAGGAATGTTACTTATTAGAATGTTTTCAATATCAATATAAAAATTTAAAGATGTTGTTTTATAATTCCACCTTTTATCAATTCTAATGTCAAGTTTACCAAAGTCATTTAAATAATAATTTCCAAGTTGTGAATAATCAAAAATAATTTCTGGGTATGCTTTAGCTGAAGAAGAAAGATCAACTGGTGCATAAGGTGTTTTATAATTATATCTAAATTTTGCACTTAGTTCCCAATTTTTTTTTAGTTTATAACCACCCGTGAAGGATAATAAATGTCTGTTATCCCAGACTGATGGTAAAAATTTATTATCCAGTCCTGAAAACTTACTATAAAAGAATGTATATGAAAAAATTCCATAAAAATTGTTGCTAAGTTTTTGCTGATATAAAAACTCTAATCCATATGCCTTTCCTCTTCCATTGGTAAAGATTGCCTCATTTCCTAGAACTTCAAAACCAGCACCTTTATTAGCAAGTGAAACTCCATCTATAACAGATACTGGATAATTATCATAAGTTTTATAAAATGCTTCAAAAGTAAATCGAGATGATTGTGTACTATTAAATTCAATACCACTAACCAAATGATCACTTCTAGTATATTTAGAACTTTTGTTTACATATTGATTATAGAAGTTTTTAAATCCTAAAGATGTATATGTTGGGATTTTAAAATATCTTCCTACAGTAAAGTTTAGTTTCCATCTATTATCTTTTGACAAAATATATGATAAGGCTAATCTAGGTGAGGTGTTTTCTAAAATACTAGATTCTTTAGTAAAAGTGTCCTGATCCAATCTAATCCCAAAAGAAACTCCTAATTTATCTTTAAGAAAATTCTTCGAAGACTTAAGAAATACCCCATATTTCAGAAAATCAACTTTTGTATCATAATCTATATTGTAATATCTGAATAAAGTATTATTAGAATAGCTAGATGACTGAAGATTAGCTCCATATGAAAGCTTGTAATTATTTAAACTATAAGTACTGATGAAGCGTAATTTAGTTTCATCTTCTACAGAAATATTTAAATAGACAGGGTCTAATTCTTCTATATTATTTTTAAACCTTTTAAAATTATTTTCGAGTCTATTATTACTTAATGAAGCAATAAAATAACCTAACTTGTTTTTAAATGTTCTCTTCCAAGATATTCCAAAAGTTCTAGAATTTTGTTTTATAACAGGAATTTGCTCAATTGTAGATTGATTCTCAAAGTCAAATTCTTCTGGTTCATTAACAGTTAACTTGTCGATTGATCCAATACCAATAATATTTATATAATTATAATCATCAATTTTGTGTCTTATTTTCATTTGATAATCCCAGTAATCTGGCAAAAAAGAAAAACCGAAAGCTTTAAAAAGAAACTGAAGATAACTTCTTCTTACTGAAAATATAAATGATGTCTCTTTATTATTAATAATAGAAATTGGTCCTTCAAATGTAATACCTGCCTCACTTGATCCTAACCTAAAATTACCTGATAACCCATCAATGTTTGCATCTTTTTGTTCAAAAGATAAAACACCAGATAAAGCATTATCATATTCTGCTCCAAATGCAGAAGTTGATAATGTCACATCCTTAATAAATGACACATTTACAAGTCCCACTGGACCTCCTGAACTTCCTTGTGTACTAAAATGATTAATATTTGGTATTTCAATTCCATCGATATAATATACTGTTTCATTGGGGCCTCCCCCTCTAATGATTATATCATTTCTGAACCCCCCTATTGAAGGAGAAATTCCTGGCATACTTTGTATTACACTTGTTATATCATTATTGCCTCCAGGATATGTTTCAATTTCTACTGCAGAAAATGTTTGAGTTGATAGTGGTGTTTCAATTGAAGTTCTAAAAGGTGATTGAGAGACTACAACCTCTTCTAGTAATTGAGATGATGGATTTAATAAATATTCTATAGACTGGTTACCTGCAGACTTAACAATAACATTATATTTTGTAAGTGATTTAAACCCTATAAAACTTGCTGTTATATTATAACTTGATGTTGGTATATCTTTTATTTGAAAGAAACCACTCTGGTTTGTTATTGTAGAGTAACTTGTTTCATCAATTAGAATGGCAGCTCCTTCAAGTGCATATCCTGTTTCATTATCTATAACTCTTCCAGATACTGAGCCTAAGTTTTGAGAATAACATATACCCTGAAATATCAGAAAAATTAATAAAATTTTTGATTTCAATTATATAATACTTTATTCTATGAATCTAAAGCAGCTTTACAATAATCCATGCATTTTATTACTTCCTTTACAGGTGTTGAACCATCTGGAATACGATATTCTAACTCAATAGTTGCTGTAAAATCATATGAATTCTTTTGCATTAATAATAAAACTTCTTTTATAGGAGTATCTCCTTGACCCCAAATTTGATTATCACTACCTACATAATTAGAGCTTTTACTTGCTTGCCTGTCCTTTAGATGGAGACTGCAAATTCTACTATGATTTTTTTCAATAAATTTTAAAAGTGTTTCTTTTGTATTGTCTCCTCCTGCTGCAATATAATGACCAATATCAAGGTTAGCATAATTATTTTCAGAACTACTTAAGGCAAAATCCCATGCGGTATCACTTGCCTGAAGATGTGCATGATATCCAACTTTAACATTATATTTTTCAGCATAATAAGAAATTCTTTTTGTATTAGTTTTATCAGTTAGCTCTGCAGTAACATAATCAGCACCTAAAGCCTTTGTTGCCTTCATAGCATACTCTATTTCTTCATCTTTATTCCTAGTGCCCATACAAGGTGGTTTATAAGCAAAAATATTTATACCCTTTTCCTTAAATGCTTTTTTTACTTTCTTAAATTCATTCATAGAAACATTTGACCTCCATTCAGGGCTATCTTTTTTAGATCTTGGCATTCCTATACTCCTCTCAACATGACTACCCATCAATTCAATATTATCAGAATTGGAATCTACACAATACTTAATAATCGTATCCATATCTTCCAAACCAGGTTGAAAAGAATAGGTTATAACTGAAATGTCTACTCCTCCAATATTCTTGATTAGTGGAGAAGTAAAGCTATAGCTTGCTATACCTAGAGATAGTAAAGATGTTTTTTTTATAAAATTTCTTCTGTTTTCCATTTTAATATTTATTAATTAACCTTTTTAATAATTTATATTCCATAAATTAAGTTAATAATAAAGAAAAAACAAAAATGCTAAAAGCAATAATTTTTGATCTTGATGGAACTATTGTAGATAGTTTGCCTTATCATCACAAATCCTGGAGTATTTTTTTTCAAAGGAATAATTTAAAAGAGAGTGATTTTTCAGAAATTTTAAAGGAATATAAAGGTGGAGGGACACTTAAATTAATGAGTGATGTATTTGGAGACTCTTATTCTAAAAAAGAGTTAAAAGAAATGAGTGATTATAAAGAAGTAATCTTTAGAGAAATATATAAGGGTAAGATCTATCCAATAAAAGGCCTAATTAATTTTTTAGATAATCTTACAGAGAGTAATATTCTTCTATCAATTGGCAGCAATGCTATAAGAAAAAATGTAGAGATGACAATAGAAGAATTAGGTATAACTAATTATTTCAGTTCTATCATTTGTGGAGATGAAGTCTCTAAAGGGAAAGCTGACCCTGAGATGTTTATAAAAACATTATC
>Ga0066369_10000474_pt1 | contig 17178 bp, 15 predicted proteins | sample Knorr_S7_td_Bott_FD_70972 | JGI IMG/M metagenome (GOLD analysis project Ga0066369, IMG submission 70972) | Marine microbial communities from Southern Atlantic Ocean transect - Knorr_S7_td_Bottom_ad_4513_LV_A | ecosystem: Environmental > Aquatic > Marine > Oceanic | place: Southern Atlantic... | reverse complement strand
GCCCAAGCCCAACCAATGGCAGTTCTCGTTCTGCCCCGATTAAAAGAATGCGGTAGAAGTGGTGACTTGATAACATCAAGTCTTCTTAAAATGGAAGAAGCAATATGCGGTTACCAACACTGGTGATGGTTCTATTCCTGCTTGGCGGTTGTCAGGAAGCATCTGAATCGAACAGTTCCCCCACAGCCCATGATTCTGGTACACCAATTTTGGCAGTGCCGACATCCGCTGGCCCGCGGGGAGAAAAGCACGCCCTGTTTGGTGACTTGCACGTGCACACCATGTACTCATTTGACGCTTTTGTAATGGGCACATTGGCATCGCCTGACGCCGCCTATGACTTTGCAAAAGGCGGAGTATTAACACATCCGGGCGGATTCGACATGCAATTAGATGTGCCCTTTGACTTCTACGCCGTCACGGATCACGCTTTCTACCTAGGTGCGTTACGTAGTATGACGATTGAGGGCAATGCGCTGTACGAACATGAACTTGCTGAGGGCGTTCGCAATCTGTCTAATGAAAAATCCCGGGGGGCTGCGTTCGCCACAATGCTTGCGTTTCTTCGCTCAGAACGCCGTGCAGAACTCATTGACCCTGTGTCTTCAACCAGTGCGTGGGACGATATTAAGGCTGCCGCGAATCGCCACAATGATCCCGGTAAATTCACAGCTTTTATCGGATATGAATACACCTCATCAGGCGATGCGTTTGAAAATCTACACAGGAACGTCATCTTTAAGGGGGATACTGCGCCGGACTTGCCATTTTCAAGACTGGACTCCAGGAACCCTGAAGAGTTGTGGCGCTGGATGGATGAGCAACGCCTCGCCGGATACGAGTCGCTGGCGATGCCCCACAATTCAAATGGTTCCAATGGCTGGATGTTTAGTCTGACGGATTTTGATGGCAAACCACTCGATAGTGACTACGCGGATCTGCGTATGCGCAATGAGCGCCTGGTAGAAAATTCGCAAATTAAAGGCACTTCAGACACTCACCCTGCTTTGTCACCCAATGATGAGTGGGCAGACTTTGAAATAATGAAAGTCAGAATCGCCTCGAACCTGGCAAGCCAACCACAGGGCAGTTACGTGCGCGAAGCGCTACGAAACGGCATCGAATTTCAGGCGAAGAAGGGTTTCAATCCATTTAAGTTCGGCGTGATTGGCTCAAGCGACACACACAATGCATCTTATGCCGGCGCGGAAGATAACTACTGGAGCAAGACTGGCAGGCTCGATGATGAACCCGTTGAACGCGGCTCAGTTCCGCTGGCACAACCCGCAGAAGATGGTTCAGCGTACCTTAAGACCTACCGAAGCCAGTGGAGCGCCGGTAGCCTGGCTGGTGTCTGGGCAGAGGAAAACACACGTACAGCTATCTACGACGCATTGCATCGCAAGGAGACGTTTTCAACTTCCGGTACCAGAATTCAGGTTCGATTCTTCGCCGGCTATGACCTGCCAGCACCAGATGCCAATGACTTAATTGATAAAGCCTACGCTGGCGGTGTCCCTATGGGCGGCGAACTTTTGGCAGAGGCTGGCCAATCACCGAGCTTTTTGGTATGGGCGTTACAGGACCCCAATAAGTCCGCGCTGCAAAGGGTGCAAATTATTAAAGCCTCCGTCCGTGACGGGAGCTCCTCTGAGAAGGTTTTTGATGTCGCCTGCTCCGATGGAGCAAAGGTAAATCCTCAGACGCACCGCTGTCCCGATAACGGTGCCAGAGTAGATCTCACAGATTGCACCGTCAGCACGGGGGTTGGTGATCCCGAAATGCTTGTACGCTGGGTGGACCCGGAGTTTGACGAATCCGAGCACGCAATGTACTACGTACGGGCGCTGGAGAATCCAGTTTGTCGATGGTCAACGTGGGATGCGCTGCGGACGGGCGTTGAACCGAATCCTGCACTGTCTGCGACTATCCAGGAGCGGGCCTGGACTTCTCCGATTTGGTTCAGCCCAGCCTCAGAGTAGGCATGATGCGTTGGCTTCGTGAACCGGTTCTGTGGTTTTGTTTGATCGGAGCATTGCTGTTTACCGCCAATCATCTGCAACAGACGGATAGTATTGTTATTGATGATGCGGTGCGCGCTCGTATCTCTGCGCTATGGCAAGCACAAATGAATCAGCCGCCGACGGAACCTGAACTACAATCATTAGTTGATGCCTGGCTCCGGCAAGAGGTGTTGTACCGTGAAGCAGTGCGGCAGGGACTGATGGAGGATGACGATATTGTGCGCCGCAGACTCGTACAGAAGCTGGGCTTTCTACATCAGTTTTCCGAAGAAACACCTGTGAGCCAATCTGAACTCGACGCTTATTACCAGGCGAACATTAAGCGATACACGCTGCCACAGCGATACAGTTTCAAACAGATTTATCTGTCGAACCCTTTATCGGTTGCATCTGTTCACTCCAGTCTGTTGGCCGGTGAGGACTGGCAAGACCTGGGTAGTGCCACGCTATTACCGCGGACTTACTTGTCCAAAAATGCGCGTGAAATAACTGTTTTATTGGGGGCCGAGTTCGCATCGCAATTAGCAGAGCTAGTAGCCGCGAGTTGGACAGGGCCTTACAAAAGCAGTTATGGCCACCATCTGGTTTATCTCGAGGAACGCATCGCACCCGAGGCAACCCCACTTTCCTACATCACGACAAAAGTTCGCGCAGATCTGATCAGGCAGAAATCCGAAAAGGCCGCCGATGCTCTCTATAGGCAACTACTGAAGCGCTATGACGTGGTCCATCGTTAGATGAGATGGCTCGTTTTATTGGTGTGCGTGTTCTCCTGCCGGTTGTTTGCTCATGAAGTTCAGCCTGCTGTATTGCAGTTGACCCAGGCTGGCAATGGTGTCGATTGGGAAGTCCTGTTTAAACAGCCATACAAACAATCACGGATAGGAGGTGGCTCCTCCTCTTTAAAGGCATTCGATCTGGCCGTGATCACCAATTGTGTTGCATCCAAGGGGCGCCAGCGCACTAGTGGTGTGATGCTCGAGCAGAGGTTTACTCTGGAATGCATCGATGCGCCGCTGTCAGTGATGAGTATCAAAGGTATTGAGCAGACATTGGTCGACGTTATCGTTACCGTGAACTACAGGCAAGCGGCCACAACCCGTTACCTGTTGAATGCACGCCAGCCAACCATAGAGTTTTCATCTGACACCGCCGTCCCGATTTTCCTCTTACTTGGAATTGAGCATTTACTACTCGGTTTTGATCATGTGTTGTTTGTGCTGGTGCTTTTGTATCTCGTGCCTGGTTGGAAAACCCTGCTTGGCGTGGTGACAGCATTCACCGTTGCGCATTCGCTGACGCTTGGTTTGTCAGCATTTCAGTTGGTCACCATACCTCAGGCGCCGGTTGAGGCACTTGTCGCTCTTAGTATTGTACTGCTGGCGCGAGAAGCGTTATCTTCAAAGCGCACGCTGATACGCGCCCGACCGTGGTTAGCAGCATTTGCATTCGGCCTGCTGCATGGCCTGGGGTTTGCGGGCGCATTGTCAGCAATTGGATTACCGGATGAAAATGCAGTTGGCGCATTGTTCCTGTTTAACGTTGGCATCGAGCTTGGACAGCTGACGATCGTCGGTTTGGTGCTTGCTTTGGTTTTCGTTGGCGCCCGATTTGGCCTAAAAGTGACGTTGCATTCATGGCAGCCCATGGGGTTAATGCAAGTTCCTTTGTATCTGGTGGGTGGGATATCTACGTATTGGTTTGTTGAGCGATGTGTGCAGATAGTGGGTTAGTGGGGCCTTGATTATCTGCCGCAGATAAAGCGCAGGAAGACAGGACATTCAGTCGCCAGGCTGAGCTTCGAAACAGCGTGTGTTTTGGGTGACTTTTAGTAGATCGATGCTGTTTTATCGGCGCCCTTCCTCAGGACCAACACCCAGGTCTTCACAAACCAGTATTTCGTTTTGTATCATGAAAATAAGCGTTCAAACCAACATCGCAGCACCAGTCTTCCAGCAAATTGTGAGAATAGGAATTATAAAACGTGTTTTGCCACGAATACAAAAGTATCTTCATAGGCATGTTTAGGATAAAAGTTGGGGATGGCAGCTTTCCGGCCGAGAATGGTCAGTTGCTTGCTTCATGAAAGCGCGAAGCCGTATGCAAGATACTCAGCCCAACAGGCAGCGCTTCAACTTGTACAGCTCGATAGCACGGCATGCCATGAGACGTTCCTGAGGGTGCGTAAGAAGACTTTAGCTGTCTTTGATGAGCTTTGATTTGCTTTTAGTTTACCTTTAATTGGAAGATGGCTTTCCCTCAACCACTGAAATCATCTTCTGATCTCCGTTCATTCCAGAGGTTTTTAATGAGCTACTCCGACATCACTTCCCATAGCCATTCAACACCACGCCATACCACGGGTTATCTCGCGGCGGGTCCATTGGATGGGCCATTAATTATTTTCACCCACGGATGGCCAGAACTATCTCGAAGTTGGCGTCATCAACTTCCTTTTTTTGCCGCTATGGGCTTTAGAGCAATTGCACCGGATATTCGCGGCTACGGTAATTCGTCAGTTTATCCTGAGCACAAAGACTACAGCGTTGAATGCGCTATTTTGGATATGCTGGAACTACATGACGCGCTCGGTGGTACTAAAGCAGTTTGGGTAGGCCATGATTGGGGAAGTCCTATTGCCTGGGGCATGGCGGCTCATCATCCGGAGCGGTGTCATGCGATTGCTTCGCTGTGTGTGCCCTATGCTGCGATTGATCGAGGTTACGACGTAACGGTGCCATTGATTGATCGAAGTGTTTACCCAGAGGATGATTATCCGCTGGGACAGTGGGAGTATATGGGTTTTTATGAGGAAAATTTCCAACGCGCGACGGCGCAGATGGACGCTAACGCCAAAAACATGGCTCAATTGATATTCAGAAAAGGCAGTGCCGAAGGGCGGGGTTTGCCTTCCGGTACAGCCATGGTGCGAAAAGACAATGGTTGGTTCGGTGGTTTATCAGCAGCACCGGATGTGCCGATGGACGAAGACGTCATTACAACCGAAGATCTCGGGGTCTATACCGAAGCGCTACAACGCAACGGTTTTTTTGGCCCGAACTCCTGGTACATGAATCATGAAGTGAACGCCGCCTTTTTTGACACATTGCCAAATGCAGGAAGAATGGATTTACCAGCGCTATTCATTCACGCTCGCTACGACTATACCTGCGAAACGGTTGATTCCCAATTGGCTGAACCAATGCGCTCACTTTGTTCCAATCTAACTGAAACAACCATAGATTCAGGTCATTGGATGGCTCAGGAGAAACCAATGGATGTAAATCGACACATTGCCAAGTGGCTATTTACAGTAGTACCTGAGCTGGTTTAGAGCACCGCGATAGTCGTAAACGTTGTCGAAGTCCGTTGGTGAATAGTAATTTTAAACAGTGTTTTCCAAGATTTCAAAAGTACCCTGATTGAGTTTTTTTTCGAAAAGAAGTCCGTGGGGCAGTTTTTCGGTAGTGTATGGTCAAATGTCTGAGTCTTACAGACGGTCGGCTGATCAGGATGCGTTATTGCCTGGAAGTTGTGCGCGGGCATGACCAGCCACGACGTGACCGAGACCCTGAACCTTGCCCTGCAAGCATCCGGTTGCGACCAGGCCGAGGTTGAGCAGAAACCGAGACTGCTCTCCGATAATGGATCCAGCTACGTATCCGGCGAGCTTGCTGACTGGCTTAGCGACAACGGCATGAGTCATGTTCGCGGTGCGCCGTATCATCCACAGAGCCAAGGCAAGATCGAACGCTGGCACCAGCCGCTAAAGAACCGAATACTGCTGGAACACTACTTTTTACCGGGTGATCTTGAACAGCAGATTGAGGCGTTCGTCGATCACTACAACCACCAGCGTTACCATGAAAGCCTGGATAACCTGACACCGGCCGACGTCTACTTTGGGCGCGGAGAATCAATACTGAGAAACAGACAAAGGATCAAACGAAACACCCTTGCAGAACGTCGTTTGCATTATCAACGGCATGCTGCGTAAGATGAAAACCGATGAGCAGAACACTCCCTTAAATGAGATGCTCATCTCTTCCATTTGTTTGACGACGGACACTCATTGTGTTGATTGGTGGTTATAGTAATAGCCAGTTTAATGGTGCGTTGGCCAAAATCGAACTAAGCTGTTTTTAATAACGATGTTGGGGTAACTTGGAAAGGGCCAAACTAGTGCGCTGATGAAAGGTGTGGGTCGCTACAAAATTTATAGGGACATGCAAGAAGTAAGTGTAATAACCGGTTTATGAAAGGGGATTGGTATCAGAGTTGAAGTGCAAAAAGTTATTGTCAGACAAGCTGGCCTTAGCCGTTTTTTTTGTATTGTTGCCGCTGGATTATTATTTTTCAGTTCAGGCTACTTATACGCTGGTGTCAAGAACGGGTATGACCAAGGAAAACTGTCAGAGATCAACGTGCTGCTAGACGGTCTCTACGATAAGGGCCAAATACCCAATTATGTGATCGAAATTGCGAAGGGTGGAGAGTCGATTTACTCTATATCTAGAGGATCAACGGAACTGGGTGGGGGCGTTCCCGTTGGTGGAGACACTATTTACGTTGTGGCTTCGATGTCAAAACCCATTGTTTCAACTGCTGTTTTGAAACTAATATAAGAGGGTAGGATTGTACCCCGTCAACACCTATGGAACAGATATAGCCCTGAACGAGATACCTATCATTGTCATTAGCATGTTAGACGATGATCAGTCCGCGAGTTCGCTGGGGGCGAATGGCTACATGACGAAACCGATTGATAAGGATCAGTTAGTCTCCAATATTAAGTCTATCTTCGGCGATGCGACCGAAGGAAAGCGGGCGCTGATAGTAGATGATGATGATGAAGATGCTCGTGATATTGTATCCAGAATGCTCGTGGCTCAGGGTTTTGAAATTGCCACTGCCGAAAATGGTGCTGTAGCCTTTTCGCGAATGAATGAAGAGTTTGATTTGGTCATACTTGATTTATCGATGCCCGTGATGGATGGTTTTGAGTTTTTGACACGACTAGATGACTTGGCATTGGAGACAAGTCCTAGGATTATTGTTTACTCGGCCATGCATCTCGATGAGACTATGAGAGCATGGCTCTCCGGTTCGTGCTACCAGGTGATCGACAAAAACGAAGCCGCTGCAGAGTCCGCGTTGGCGAATACCGTGAAATCGGCGCTGATCAGGAAGCTTATCTAGGGTGTTTAAACGGCTCAACTATTACCTTTTTCTATTTTCGACGACAAGTCGAGTTTTTCCTTACCTGTTGATCCTGGGGCTGGCGTCTTTGGTTATTCTGGTTGGAATGACCGCCTATTTCTTTGGCCTTTTCTCTGCCGAAGCGATACTTGCTGAAGGCATCGATGACGCCCTGGGGGGTGGGCTGCTCGACACTCTATGGTGGTCGATGAAGCACATTTTGGACCCGGGGGCATTATCAGAGAATTATGGGGCGCCGGCTGGGGTCATATTTTTTGCCCTATTCAATTCGATTATGGGCTTGATCATTACTGGTGCGCTGATCGGTTTTATTGTGAGCGCGATTCAATCTGCGATGGAGGATGCTCGGCGAGGTTCAGCGACCATTAGGGAAAATGGTCACTACCTTATTCTCGGTTGGAATAGAAAAGGCATCGTGATCCTTGAATTGCTTGCGAAACTGGGCGCAACAAATCGAGTGGTAGTTTTGACCGAAACCGATATAGAGCAGGTTCGTACCGATATCCGGCAGGGGCCGAGGCTTTTGAAGCAATTGACGTTACTCCCCATGCAAGGCTCGATTTCGGTCAACAGTGAACTGAGAAGGGTAGCCGCTCATCGTGCGTCGCACATCATACTGCTTTCAGAGAGCAAGTCCGGCGCTGGGAGCGATTTGACCACTATAAAAACGTTGACCCTGTTGAATAGTGGACTGTATCAAGGGCCGGGCGGCAATGGACCTAAAATCGCTGCAGAGATTGTGAATAAAGAAAATGCAGTAATTGCGGGCATTGCCTCGAAACACAATCACCCGATTGTTTCAAGCAGCGATTTCATTAGTAAAACCATGGTGCAATGCGCGCGCTACCCCGGCTATGCAGAGGTTTATAATGAACTGTTTGCTTCTGGAAAGTTCTCAATCGAAATATGTACCATCCCTAATTTAGATGGCGTTTTGTTCGGCAATCTGGCCAGCGCTTTTAATAATGGCGCTGTATTGGGGGTTAGTTGGACGGACCAGAAAGCTGGGGAAAATCCAAGGCGAGCCTCTGTTCTTAACCCGGAACCGGACTACGACTTAACCGATGATGATGAGATAATTGTTCTTAAAGGCATAGATTCGCCGCTTGAGAGAGTTGATTTGGACAGTTTTTCATCGTGGGAAGAACCGCCTGAACGGGAAACAACTCGGCCTAATGTCAAAAAAGTGTTGATCCTCGCTTACAACGCAAATCTAGGGCTGATCGTCGCAGAGTTAGCTAAACACGCGGCTTCAGATATCAGCGTTGTGGTCGCATGTGCCGATGCAAAATCGAGCGAAGCATTGGTCCGTGCACGATACTCAGATTTGTTGTCCGGGCATCTGACCCTTTCGTTTACGGAATTTGACCTTGCTGAAGCCTGGCGACTCGACGGGATCCGCCCTTGGGAGTTCGATGTTATTTTTATCGTCGCTGACGAAGTTGATAAAACAATTGACGCCGACAGCAAAACCATCATGTTGTTGCTGCTTTTGGGGGAAATTGAGAATAAACAAAATAACGAAGCCTTTCCCCCTGTGGTGGCGGAACTTTTGAACTCGGAATCAAAGCAACTGTGTGTAGGCACGCCGCTAACAGATGCTATTGTTAGCACAGAAATTCTAAGCATCCAATTGGCCCAATTGGTTCGGGAACCATTTCTTGAAACCTTGTATAAAGAACTGCTAAATGCTGGCGGTATTGAGATTGGATTACGTCCGATTGAACACTATGTGCAACTAGGAGTGCCCGTATCGATCGCGGGTATAACGCGGTCCGCAATGCGTTTTAACGAGATAGCTTTGGGATACCGTTCGGTTCAAGATGGCGTAATGATAAATCCGAGCAAAGACCAATTGTGTATTTTTGAAGAGAGCGATTTATTGATCGTGCTGGCACAGCAGGTGTACACTTAAACGTAAAGCTGAGGGAAGTCTATGGGTAAGAAGATACTCATTGTGGAAGACAATGAAATGAATCGCGATATGCTGTCCAGGCGTTTGGTTCGTAAAGGCTACGAGATCGTTATCGCAGTGGATGGTGCCGCGGGTTTAGAGATGATGAAGAGTGAGCGGCCGGATTTGGTGCTCATGGATATGGGGCTGCCCGTGATGGACGGCTGGGCTGCAACAGCGAATGCCAAGGCTGACGAGACATTGAAGATGATTCCGATCATAGCGCTAACAGCGCACGCCCTCGAAGCGGATCGTGTGCGTGCGCTCGAAGCTGGCGCGGATGATTTCGAGACTAAACCCATTAATCTGGCGGGATTGCTTGAGAAGATGACAGTGCTGCTGCCGGCATGATCAAACTTTGCGTTATCGGGTTCAGGTTAAGTGGTCCGGGAAATGTTGTATAAGCCGTGTGAGCATAGGAACTATAAAGTGCACTTTCCCAACATTGTAAAGTATCTGCATGGGGAGCTTTTTGTAACCAGCATTGGGAACGTGCTGCGTGACTAATGTCTGGCAAGCTGCTCAACGCGAACGCTTTGCCACCGCCTGACACTTGCTGCCAAAGCGAGGGTTGCCCGTGCGTCATCACAGAACCACCGTGGGTCATCCCCTCAGAACGTCAGTGTGTCGCCTCACAACCTGACAGTGGATAACCATTATCTGCAAGGCCGTTTCTATTGCTTACGAAACAAAGGCAACGGATGTTAGTTTGATATTCAGGATGTTGGCTGAATATCCCTGTTAAAATTCCTATTCTCCACCCGGCTGGCCAGTCGCCTGGAGTGCGGTACCGCCTGGGTCAATGTGTAACCCTCCCTTAAAGTAGTCCCTTTCAGATTTAGAGTTCTCCCGCGTAAACTGCAAACGAGGAGAACGAAATGAAGAAAAGCCGATTCACCGCGACTCAGTTCTTCAAGGTATTGAAGGAAGTTGAAGCAGGTCGACTAATGAAGGAGGTCTGTCGGGAGAACGACATCTCGGATGCAACCTACTACAACTGGAAGAGCAAATACGGTGGCATGGAAGCATCTGATGTGAGGAAGCTTAAGGCCCTGGAAGAAGAGAACCGTAGGTTGAAACAAATGTACGCGGATCTCAGCCTCGATCACAAGATTTTGAAGAATGTGGTCGAAAAAAAGCTGTAAGGCCAGCGATTCGACTCAACCTGGTGAACTATGTTCGCCGAACACACGAGGTCAGCATCCGTCGAGCCTGTCGCATCGTTGGCATCAGCTGTTCTGTGTATCGCTATCAGCCCGACACATCACGAGATGACGAAGTGATTGCCGTGTTGCAGCTCGCGGTTGAACGGTATCCAGCGTATGGGTTTGGCAAGTTGTTCAAGATCATGCGTCGTTGGGGACATGGGTTTAACCACAAGCGAGTACATCGTATTTGTCGCCTGTTGGGCCTGAGTAAACGCAGGAGAGGTAGGAAAACGAGAACGATTAACCCTTCAAGTGCCTGAAGCAAGAAACCAATGTTGGTCGATGGACTTTATGAGCGATAGTTTGTTCTGTGGTCGACGCTATCGAACTTTCAATGTTGTCGATGGCTTTAACCGTGAAGCGTTGGCTATCGAAGTTGATTTGAACTTGCCGGCACCCCGAATCATCAGAGTGCTGGATCGCGTCGCAGCCTGGCGGGGCTATCCATCTAAGATTCGAATGGATAATGGGCCTGAATTTATATCGACTGCAATAGCGGATTGGGCGGAAGCACATGACATTGATCTGGTGTTTATCCAACCAGGCAAGCCGACTCAAAACTCATATGTCGAACGGTTCCACCGTACATATCGGGACGAAATTTTGAACATGTATGTCTTCAAAACATTGAATGAGGTTAAAGAACTAACGGATAACTGGGTTCGTGAATACAACGAAGAAAGACCCCACGACTCGCTGGAGGACCTGACGCCGCTTGAATATTTGAACAAATATGACCCTGCGAGAAACTCTAATTGGATGTGAGACTAAAAGGGGGAGGTTTACAATCGCAGCGGGTATGCTCGACTTCGGGCTCTCCCTTGGCTGTGCCATTTTTCTGTCGCGTGCCGAAAAAGCCAGAAGATGAGTCGGAACAGGTCTCGCAATCCGCCAGGGGCAAAGTCTATTCGATGACGCGCTGTTCATTTGGGCCTCAGCGATTGAAGCGGGTCTTTGGTATTGAAATAGAGAAGTGTGAAAAATGTGGCGGCAGAGTAAAGATCATCGCGTGTATCGAGGACACGGATGTCATTGAGAAAATACTGAAGCATCTTGGTCTGGATGAGGCATCACAGGCGAGAAACCGCTCACCGCCATCCGATCTATTTGATCACTCAAGCCAACTTTTCTGACATCGGCCAACGCTGCTGGGATCTGACTCGACCTGGCGGTCCAAAAAGCGAATCGATCGGTGGGATCCAGTCCGTTGGTTCATCAAAGCCCAACAGATTTCCACCGGGAGTTCCATTCAAACCCCTATTTCAGGGACAGACCTACTTGCCTACTTACACAAAAACGGGTTTAATTCTACTTATACTCCAGACCTAATTCAGAAAATTCTAGATCACATTGCAGCACAACCACCACCGATTAATACTGCTACCGCAAGTCAACCTTAAACCAGCACCCTTCAGCTAGCCGGTAAAAGTCCCCTGCATGGTCAGAAAACCTGATCAGTGATCAACCCTACCGTCTGTAGGCCAGTAGATTAGTGAGCAGTCAGACATTGACCATTCTCTGCCTAAAAGTTGCCACCCTGACTTTCTGATGTAAAAAACCTGATCAAGATACTTTAGCAATCTGGAAAAGATGTGGTTTAAAATACCTATCTTCTGGTCTGGGAAGTCGAGCCGGTTGTGGCTGAACCGTTTTGATTAGATCAAGATTAAAATGAGCTAGTTTTTTAAAGTTCTTAATTTATCCATCGCATTCTTTAGGAAATCATATGTCAAAATTTAAAAAACTCACCTTCCTCAAGGTTTTAACGACTGTGGCTTGGGCAGATGGTGAAGTGAGCGAGTCTGAACTTAATATTCTAAAATCATTTTACAGGAAATTTGATCTTGAGAAGCACGAACTGGATGAGCTGAAACCTTATCTGAATGCACCCATTTCAAAAAACGAAAAAGATCTTTTATATCGACAGATGATAGCCGAACTTTCTACATCTACTGAAAAAAGTGAAATCGTTGCCGCCTTGGAAAATATGGTTCAGGTTCATCCAAGGATGAAAGGCGATGAAAAGCAACTTGTCGATCAGTTTTCGGGATGGCTTGAAGATACTTCTTTCACCAAGAGATCATTTGGACGAATCCGGAACTTGTTTCAAAAAACTATCTTTGAACATGCCCGTGATCCAAACCCGGATATGGAAAAATATTTCAAAAGACGGGTGTTGAAAAAAATTGAATTGAAAAGCGCACACTCAGGATTTGCATCAAAGCTCCCTGAAGATAGATTATATTTCCTCTGTCTGGTGGGGTCTCTAATGGCCTCGATCGCTAATGTAGATAATCACTTCGATCCTTTAGAAAAGAAAGCTCTGAAGGCTTGTCTTGCAGAACAGTTTTCTCTTAAGGGTAAAGAATTGACATTGCTTTTCGAGGTTGTAGAAGAGCAGGGGAAAAAAGGTTTTGATTTTCACGAGGTAGTTACTGAAATTAATCGATTAACTTCTTTCAATGACCGGCTGCATTTTATGGAATGCTTTTTTGCGGTGGCCGCCGCAGATGGTGAGATTGCCCATGAAGAGTCTGAAGAAATTAGACGGATTACTAAATCGATGCGAATTCCCCATAAAAATTTTATTCAAGCGAAGGTGCGAGCAGGAAAAGCTCTTAACAAACAATAGTTTTCAAAACATTTGATCGGAATGGAAAAGGATAATAAATTTTTGAGGATTATGTTTGAGTGTTGCAACGTTTATCGCCGTATTTATGTCAATAAAGGGGGTAACGCCTATGAAGGTCGATGCCCCAAATGTTTTGCCGTGGTAAAAGTCCTTATTGGTCCTGGAGGCTCCGACAATAGAATTTTCCGCTCCCGTTGACCTGAGTGTAGCTAATTTTTACAAATCAGAAATTTTACGGCTAAAAAATTTCGATGAAAATCGTATTACAAAAGGTTCCCCTGATCAAGATGCTTTAGCAATCTGGAAAAGATGTGGTTTAAAATACCTATCTTCATACTCTGCTTTCTTAAGAATTTTCTTCGTTATATATCTTTTTGACTAAGAACGATAACTCATCCATAGAAACTTCATCCTTCCTTACCATGCCAGCGACATTCTTTTCTAAAAGTTCTCGCTGAACATCTGTTAAGTCCTTACCTGAATACACTAAGATTGGTGATCTTTCTTCGGCGGAGAAATCTTGCATATAGGCTTCTATAAATTCAAAACCGTCCATCCTGGGCATCTCTAAATCAAGAACTATTAACGACGGTTTGGTTGATAATTTTTCAAGACCTTCTTTTCCGTCTTTTGCAGTTTCAGCTATCCATCCAGAGTCCTTGAGCATCCTTGATAAAAGGTCTCTCACGTCTGCGTCATCGTCTATCACCAAGACGTTTTTTCCTGTTGAGGCGTCGCCCATTAAACGTGTAACGGTCGCTAAGAAGAGATTTTTGTCTATAGGTTTTGTGAGGTAATCATCTGCACCTAAAGATTTAGACAAAATTTCTTGAGACAAATTACTGACCATAATGACTGGCATGTCTGCTAACTCAGGATTGGATTTACATTCCTTTAAGATTGACCAACCGTCCCTGCCGGGCATGAGTACATCCAATAAAAGCATTTTGGGCTTCATTTCCCTTACCATTTGCATGCCCTTCTCGCTGTCAGTTGCGCCTACAAGCCTTAAGCCTATTTTTGATAGCGTTCTTCTTATTAAATCGTGCATAACCACATCATCATCTATAAGAACAACCACCTTTTCGCTTTCTTCAAGTTTATCAATAGCGTTCCCTTCTTCCACTTCATCAAACTCTTGTGCGCATTCGCGCGGGAGGTAAAGTGTAAACACAGACCCTTCTCCTAAGACGCTTGTTACTATGACACCCCCACCCATCAGCTCAGCAAGTTTTTTACTTATTGGTAATCCAAGTCCTGTTCCACCATGCTTTGCTGAAGTGGATCTTTCCGCTTGTTCATATTCTCTGAATATCTTGCTTAGACCCTCTTCTGACATACCTTCCCCAGTATCAGATACAGCAAACCTAATCATCGCAATTTCATCTTGGACAAAAGTATCGACGTTAAGCGTTATTGTTCCATTGGATGTAAATTTAAACGCGTTGCTCAAGAAGTTTGTCAAACATTGCCTTATCTTTGTTTCGTCTTGATTCATTGATCCCAATTGATCTTCTAAGTTAACAACAAAGCCATTATCGTTGGGGGTTGCCAACGGACCTGTTACGTCTTTAATTGTATCTATCATGGATTCTATTTCGAAGCTTGTTAGATAGAGCTCCATTCTTCCAGCCTCAATTTTTGATATGTCCAGGATGTTATTGATCAAGGACAGCAAATGACTTCCGGCTGAAGTTATTCTCTTTAAATCTGGCAAAAGATCGTCGTAACCTAAATCTTCGCAATCTTCAACTAGCATTTCTCCATAGCCCAATATGGCATTTAGTGGCGTTCTTAGTTCGTGACTCATGTTTGAAAAGAAACGGGTTTTTTCTGCATTTGCATCTCTGGCTTCGTCTCTGGAAGTTTCCATTTCACTAGTACGAGCAGTAATCAAAGCCCCTACTTCATCCGACATTCTTGAAAAAGCCAAAGACATTAATTCAACGGAGGCCTCTTCATTGCCTTCCTTATCATCGGAGCGTGCAAGTTCAGACATTTTCGTGATGTCATTTAAAATAAGCTTCTGCGCCTCTCCTTCAAGCTGATCGGCTAAGAAGGACATTTTTTCAATAATCACTCTGTCTCTTCCTCTTCTTCTCTTCGCTTGTTCTTTTCGAATATCTTCCATCTCAAGAAGATGCCCTCTGTAACTATGCAACGCTGTAGACAACTGACCCACTTCGTCATTTTCTGAAGCTAAAATACCTGATCTTTTTGGCATTTGTTGAGTGTGATCACCCTTGGTTAGACCCTCCAAAACCTTAATAGCGCTAGTTATGCCTCCAAAAGTTATATAGGTAACGTAGGATGTTAAAGAAATAATAAGCAACATCATGATGGCTGCCAAGATATAAGTTCTATTCATTACTGTTGAAGATTCTTCCATAGATGCGCGTTCATCTTTAAAAATATATAACTGAGCCAGGTCTGCAGACAAGTATGAACTTAGAGGCAATAAAGTAATCGATGTTCCAAGATCAAAGTCTTTAGCGCTGTATCTACTTCCTTTTGCTTCTTTGTATTCAATAGCTTTATTTACCACTCCTTGGTAGTCAGAAACCCCATAGCGACTCTCGTCTCCTAAATCATCGGAAGAATAGTCCTCTTCTAAACTAATTAGACCTTCTGGAGTTTGAATACCTGTTCTTACCTCAAACTCATCTTCAAATATCTCTATGGTTTTTCGAATATCCGCGCCTATTATGATTAGCGCAACTGTCTTTTGATCAATTTTTAGAGGGAAGGAATAGGTTTGATTTAAAGTAGATGTTAATTCGTTATTTACATCTAGTATTTTTAACGTTGCCTGGCGAGGCCTTCCGGATATGTCTTCAAGGTAAGAGTCTAGGTAAGAAAAAAATTCCGGTCTGGCTTTGGGGCTACAAGGGTCTATTCCAAAAAGATCAAAAGCACTTCCGCAATAAATTCTTTCTCCCGTAGGAAAATAAGCCATCACAAAGCTTAGCTCGCCTTCGTCTAAATCATCTGAAAAAATAAATTCAATTAAATACTGTAAATCTCCCAAACTTCTGTTTTCAATCGAATTAAAAATAGGATTGCTTGCCGAACCTGCTGATTCAATTTCATCTACAAGCGTTTCATCATCCGGATTCCAATAATTGCCTTTATCTCCCGTTCCTGGGAGCCAACGGCTCATTGATTCATAAGTATTGTTATATATTTGATACCAAGATGACTCGTAGAGTATAACCAACGACTCACTAGCGGCATCGTCGCTGATGTCATCTCTTGTTTCGGTAGAGAAGAAGAAAACAACCGCCATCAGAAGATAGCCAACCACCACAAACGATAAGAGCTGAAGTCTTATAGACATATATTTAAATATTAAGAAGGCAGAAAGAGATTAAGAGGTAATCTCTTCGCTTTAACTTTTATTGTGCTTGAAAGGCAAATGTAAGTTTAACCTGAACATTGTTGGCTTTCACGGACTGGCCATTATGATTTGGGGGATGATATACCCAACTTCTTATAGCTTTAATAGATGCTCTTTCAAATACACCCCGTGGGGTAGATTCTACTACGTAAGGATCTAAAACAGCTCCGTCAGTATCAACATCAAACTCTACTATCACGTAACCTTCGATTCCCTTTCTAAGGGCTTTTCTTGGAAAGGTTGGTTGTTTAGAATAATTACGAGTTAGATTGATCTCAGTCGCATCTTCTCCTACGTATCCCAAATCATCAGCAGACGCAGCTATAGAGAACAGGCCTGACACAAGAGCAGTTATAAATAACTTAGCTACAGATTTATTTAAGTGATCCATTCTCTTCATATCGTTTACTCAGAAGTGGTCCCCAAATTTCGGACAGTGAGTTAAGGTGTAGTCGTCGCGCAATAGGAGCCGATTCGATATGGCAAAAAAAAAGAATATTCCATTGAATATAAAAAAGCAAGGTCGTGCTAGCGGCAATCCGGGGCGATGGCACAATTGCTGAGCTTTCGCAGAAGTATGGTATCCACGCAAATATGATCGTGAAGTGGAAACGTGAAGCGCTTGATGGTGTAAAAGAGACGTTCGGTGAATAGTAATTTTAAACAGTGTTTTCCAAGATTTCAAAAGTACCCTGATTGAGTTTTTTTTCGAAAAGAAGTCCGTGGGGCAGTTTTTCGGTAGT
>Ga0066369_10000469_pt1 | contig 17303 bp, 15 predicted proteins | sample Knorr_S7_td_Bott_FD_70972 | JGI IMG/M metagenome (GOLD analysis project Ga0066369, IMG submission 70972) | Marine microbial communities from Southern Atlantic Ocean transect - Knorr_S7_td_Bottom_ad_4513_LV_A | ecosystem: Environmental > Aquatic > Marine > Oceanic | place: Southern Atlantic... | reverse complement strand
TTGTTCAAAATTTTATAATTCATAAAAGTATAAACATAATTCACTCACCAATATTTATTAAAGATCCTTTTTTTCGTGCTCCGTAAAAAGCTAAATAAAAAACGATAATGGCACTTACAAAATAAAATAAATTTAACACTAGTGCTGTCATAATGTTTTTATAATTTACTACATTATTTACTAAAATAGATCTAGCTTCCTCAAATATATAAACCAATGGTAAACCTTTAGCTATAATTTGTAACCATTCTGGTAAAATTGATAGTGGATAATAAACACAACCTAACGGAGCTAAAAGAAAAAGGGATGACCATGCTATATTTTCAAAGGCAGGACCATATCTCAAAAGTCCAGAGGTAACCAACAACCCCAATGTTGTTCCGAAAAGATATAAACTTAAAAAAAGTATAAACAGTGGTGGTCCCATTTTTAATAAAGAAACTCCAAATAGTGGGCTCATAAGGATTATTGCGGGAACTATTCCAATTAATGTTCTTAGCAAAGCAGTAAATGTTAGTGCAGTTATAATTTCACTCACTTTTAATGGAGCAGCAAATAGGTTGGTAAAATTTCTACTCCAAATTTCTTCTAGAAATAACATATTGAAACTTATGCTTGATCGAAATAAAAAATCATAAAGAATTGCACAACTTAAAATAACACCAACGGTATTATTGTAATAGTCGCTATACATAGTGAAAAATTGTGAAATAAATCCCCAGAGAACTATTTGAATTGTTGGCCAATAAATTAGATCTAGGATTCTTGGAAAAGAACCTTTAATCAAATAAAGGTGGCGAAGAGACAAGGCATATATTCTGTGAAATTTCATATTATTCCCTAACTATTTTTAAAAAAGTTTCCTCCAAATTTTTTCTTCCGTGTTTATTTATTAAACTGCTACATGTGCCCTTATCTATTATTTCACCATTCTTCATCATCATTACTTCATTACAAAGTCTTTCCACTTCATTCATGTTGTGTGAAGCTAATAAAATAGTTGTACCTTTTTTTGATGCAAAATCTTCTATGTAGGTTCTAACAAAATCACCCACATCAGGATCAAGACTTGCCGTTGGTTCGTCTAAAAAAAGTATTTCAGGTTCATTAATTAATGCTTTAGCCAAAGAAACTCTATTTTTTTGTCCAGAAGAAAGTTCACCAGTTTTTCTTTTTTTAAACTCAAATAAATTTAACTCCTTCATTAAATCTGAAATTTTGTCTTGTAAGTTATTTACACCGTATAATTTTCCATAAACTTTAAGATTTTCCTCAACAGTAAGTTTTTTTGGTAGCTCAACATACGGAGAAATAAAATTTACTTTTTCTAGTATTGTTGTTCTATTGTTTTCGTTTTCAATATTTTGACCGTTAATAAAAACCGTACCAGAAGTAGGCTTAATTAATCCCAACATCATGCCTATAGTTGTTGTCTTGCCACAACCATTTGGTCCCAAAAGACCAACTATTGAACCTTTATTAATTTTAAAGTTTATATTTTTAACAGCCAAAATATTATTATAGTGTTTGCTCAAATTTTTTATTTCAATTGTCATTTATTAGATGCTCTTTTTAACCTATCATTTATTGTTATGCCCAAACCTTTATTTGGAATTTTTTCAACAGAAATAGATTTATATTTTTTTCTTTTTATATTTCTTAGTGTTTTATATAAGTTTTTTCCCGCTTCTTTTAAATTTTTATTTTTAGTTATATAAAAAAAATTTTTATCAATTTTTTTTCTTTTTTTTATTAATATTAATGCCTCACCTTTTTTTAGATTTTTTATATTTAATCTAATTGGAATATGCGGTGAATAATGAACTTTTCCTTGTCCAGGATGTGTGTTTTTTTTTACATTATCATTTAATCTTAATTTTAAACCAAGAACTTTACTCAATTTGTTAACTTCTATACCTCCTAGTCTTAGTATTTCTGGTTTAGATACCAAATTAATAATTGTGGACTCCAAACCAATCTTTGATCTTCCACCATTTAAAACAAATTTAATTTTTTTTCCAAATTCATCTTTTACATCTTCTGGACTTACAGAACTTATTTTTGTTGAAATATTTGCACTTGGAGCAGCAAGTGGATAATTTAGTTTTTTTAGAAGTTTCCTTGCCATTTTGTGTTTTGGAAATCTTACTGCCAGGGTTTTTTTATTATTTGTTACATTTTTAGAAATTTTGCTATTTTTTTTTAATTTTAAAACAAATGTTATTGGACCTGGACTAAATTTCCTAAAAAGTTTAAAAAAATTTTTGTTTAGATCACAATCCTTTTCAAGCATTTTTAAGCTTACATAATGAACTATTAAAGGATTTGTTTTGGGTCTTTTTTTAAGTTTGAATATTTTAGATGTGGCTCTATCGGAGTAAGCATTGGCAGCTAATCCATAAACAGTTTCAGTGGGTATCGCTATGCATTCTCCTTTATTCAAAAAGTACTTAGATTTTTTAATATTTGAAAGATTGTTATTCATGTAATATTACCAACTATTATATGAAAGATAAAAATTTACCAGATGATAATAATTCTAAATCTCTTGAAGAATTAACGCAAGAAGTAAATAGCATCATTGAAGAATTGGAAAAACAGAAAGATATAAAAAATTCATTAGATGATTATCAAAAATTAATTAAACTAAATAATATTATTGAAAAAAAATTTCAAAGAAAATCGAAGAGTATAAGTCAAAATATGAAAGAAAAAATAGAGAATATAACAAAGAAAAAAAATGTTAAACGATCTAAATAAAATTGCAAAAGATACAAATTTTTTTTTAAAAAAATATTTAAGAAAACAGAAATACTCAGGTTTAATTTCTCCTATGAATTATGGACTTTTTTCTGGTGGAAAAAAAATAAGATCTAAGATTTTAGTTGATGTTGGTAAAATATTTAACATCAGTTACAAAAAACTCATAACTATTGGTGCAGCAGTAGAATGCATACATGCATACACACTAATTCATGACGATCTTCCTTGCATGGATAATGATTTAACTAGAAGAGGAAAGCCATCTACACATGTAAAGTTTGGTGAAGCCACAGCAGTATTGGCAGGCAATTCATTACTTACTTTGGCTTTTGAAATTTTAAGTGACAAAAAATTAAATATAAAAGAAAAAACAAAAAATATATTAATTGATAAATTGTCTAGGTGTGCAGGACACACAGGAATAGCTGGGGGTCAGTTTTTAGATTTAGATTTTGAAAAAAAAAATATACCTTTTAAAAAAATTATAGATATGCAATTAAAAAAAACAGGAAAATTATTTGGATATTGTAGTTCTGTTCCTGCTATCATCAAAAACGACAATGTTAAAAAGATTAATACTTTTGAAGCTATTGGTTCTGATCTAGGTTTGTTATTTCAAATATCAGATGATTTAATAGATTATAAAGGAGATTCAATAAAAGCAGGCAAGAAAACAAAAAAGGATAATAAACTTGGAAAGGCCACTCTTATCAGTTTACTAGGATATAAAAAAACTGTTATATATAGTGAAAAATTAAGAAAAAAAATTCAAAAAAAAATAATGAAATATGGTCAAAGATCTAAGAATTTAAGTGAAACAATAAACTACATTTTAAAAAGAAGTAAATGAGCAATTATAAATATTTAGATAAAGTAAATTTTCCATCGGACATTAAAAAATTATCTATAGATGAATTAAAAATTCTTTCTGAAGAAATTAGAAAAGAAATGATTGAAGCTGTGTCCGTTACAGGTGGTCATCTTGGTGCAGGACTAGGCGTTGTTGAATTGACCGTAGCGTTACATTATATTTTTGATACGCCCAATGATAAATTAATTTGGGATGTTGGACACCAAAGCTATCCACATAAGATTATAACTGGCAGAAAAGATAAAATACGAACGATTAGACAGGGAAAAGGTTTATCAGGTTTTACAAAGAGATCTGAAAGTGAGTATGATCCGTTTGGAGCAGCACATAGTTCAACCTCAATTTCTTCAGCGCTTGGTATGGCAGTAGCAAATAAATTATCAAATAAATCAAATAATGTAGTTGCTGTTATAGGCGATGGAGCAATTAGCGCTGGAATGGCTTATGAAGCTATGAACAATGCAGGAATTTCAAAGACAAAAATGATTGTAGTTTTAAATGATAACGACATGTCAATTGCAAAGTCAGTTGGAGCGATGAGAGCATATTTAGCAAAGTTACTTTCTGGCAAACTGTACTTTAGTCTTAGAGAAATTTTAAAACTTATAATTTCAGCTTTCTCTAAAAGATTTAGTGCAAAGGCAGGAAAAGCAGAAGATTTTTTAAGATCAGCATTTACAGGAGGAACGTTGTTCAATTCATTAGGTTTTTCCTATGTTGGACCAATTGATGGATATGACTTAGATTCTTTAATATCAGTACTAAAAAATGCAAAGGAATCTAATCACGAAGGTCCAATAATGATTCATATTAAAACTGAAAAAGGAAAAGGCTATTCTTTTGCTGAAAATGCATTGGACAGATATCATGGAGTGTCAAAATTTAATGTTAAAACTGGCATTCAAGAAAAATCTAAATCTAATATTCCTTCTTACACAAAAGTTTTTGCAAATACATTAATTAAACATGCAGAAAAAGACAGCAAAATAATTGGCATCACGGCAGCTATGCCATCTGGTACAGGTATGGATTTTTTTGGTGAAAAATTCCCAAAAAGAATGTTTGACGTTGGGATTGCTGAGCAACATGCAGTTACATTTGCTGCAGGCTTGGCAGCTGAAGGATTTAAACCTTTTGCAGCTATATATTCGACATTTTTACAAAGAGCGTATGATCAAGTCGTTCACGATGTTGCCATTCAAAGTCTTCCAGTCCGATTTGCAATTGATAGAGCTGGGTTAGTTGGAGCAGACGGACCTACTCATGCTGGTTCTTTTGATATAACATACTTATCAACACTTCCAAACTTTGTAGTCATGGCAGCAAGCGATGAGTCAGAATTAGTTAAAATGATAAGTACTTCTGTAGATATAAATGATAGACCTTCAGCTTTTAGATATCCTAGAGGAGTTGGCATTGGCACCGAACTACCGTCTATTGATGTAAAATTAGAAATAGGCAAAGGCAGAGTTATTCAAGAAGGAAAAAAATTAGCAATAATTAATTTTGGTGCAAGACTGAATGAATGCTTAAATGCATCAATGAATTTAAAGAAAAAAGGAATAAATATTACTATAGCAGATGCTAGATTTGCTAAACCACTTGATGAAAATCTAATTTGGCAATTAGCCACAGATCACGAATCTATTATTACAATTGAAGAAGGATCAATAGGAGGTTTTGGTTCACATGTTGCAAAATTTTTATCAGAAAAAAACCTTTTAGATAAAGGACTAAAATTTAGATCTATGATTTTACCAGATAAGTTTATCGATCAAGACAAGCCAGATTTAATGTACAAAATAGCTGGACTTGATAGCCAGGCAATAGAAAATAAAGTTATGGATTTGCTTGATTCAAACATAGTTCTTCAAAAGCAAAAACAATAATTAGTTTCCACACTGAGCTTTATTTAATAGATAATGATCAAGCAAAACGCAATTTAGCATTGCCTCTCCAACGGGAACAGCTCTGATACCGACACAAGGATCATGTCTGCCTTTTACAGAAATAGATGTATTTTTTCCAAATTTATCAATTGTTTTTCTAATTTTTAAAATAGAAGAAGTTGGTTTAACAGCAAAAGAAACTATAATTTCTTGACCTGTAGATATTCCCCCGAGAATACCGCCTGCATTATTTGAATTAAATTTTATATTTTTTCCTTTTTGAAAAATTTCGTCAGAATTTTCTTCGCCAGTTAGAAGAGCAGAGTTCATTCCGGATCCAATATTTACACCTTTAACAGCATTTATACTCATCATTGCAGAAGCAATATCCATATCAAGTTTAGAATATATTGGAGCACCCAAACCAACAGGAATACCTCTCGCTCTTATTTCAATCACTGCCCCACATGAAGAACCAGACTTTCTTATACTTAATAAATATTTTTCCCAAAGTTTAACAATTGATTTATCAGGACAAAAAAATGGATTTTTTCTAATAGTATGATCGTTCCATTTTTTTATATCACAACCAAGGATTCCTAATTGAGTGACAGCACCAATTACTTTAAATCTTTTTCCAATTTTATTTTTTAATACTTTTTTTGCGATTGCACCTGCGGCAACTCTTGAAGCTGTTTCACGGGCCGACTGTCTTCCTCCTCCTCTATAATCTCTAATGCCATATTTTTTGAAATAAGTAAAATCGGCATGCCCAGGTCTAAATTTATTTTTAATTGTTTCATAATCTCTTGATTTCGCATCTTTATTATAAATTATTAAAGAAATAGGAGTTCCAGTTGTTTTGCCTTCAAACACTCCTGATAGAATCTGAACTTTGTCATCTTCTTTACGTTGAGTAGTAAATTTAGATTGACCAGGTTTTCTTTTATCTAGCTCTATTTGAATATCTTGTTCTTTTATATTGATATTTGGTGGGCATCCATCCACTATGCATCCTATGGCAGGACCGTGAGATTCTCCCCATGTTGTAAAACGAAATATCTTTCCAAAAGTATTAAATGACATTAATTTATATTATATAGATTATTTTGTTAAAATTATGAATCAAAAAAACTCAATAGGGCTGGATAATTGCTTTTTAGATACAAAAGATCCAATTGAACTGTTTAAAACATGGATGAATAAAGCAAAAGAAACTGAACCAAATGATCCAAACGCTTTTTCTTTAGCAACTTCAGATAAGAAAGGCTTCCCTTCTGTGAGAATAGTTTTGCTTAAAGATTTTAGCAAAAATGGATTTATTTTTTATACAAATTTGAATAGTCAAAAAAGTTTATCTTTAAAAGAAAATCCAAAAACAGAAATGTGTTTTCATTGGAAAAGTTTATTAAGACAAGTTAGAATTAGTGGACACATTTCCCAAGTTTCAGATAAAAAAGCAGACGAGTATTATAATACTAGACCATACGCAGCTCGTATTGGTGCATGGGCCTCAAAACAGAGTAAAGTTTTGCAGAGTAGAAGTGAATTAATTAATTCAGTAAAAAAGTATAAAGAAAAATATAATGATGAAAAAAATTTGCCGAGACCAGATTATTGGTCGGGTTGGAATTTAGCTCCCAAAGATATTGAATTTTGGCTCTATGGAGAAAATCGAATTCACGAGAGGCTTAAATATTCTAAAGATAAAAATAATAATTGGAATAAGTTTTTATTAAACCCTTAAAAAGACCTTTCAAGACTAAAAGAAGTTAAATTCTCAAAAATTTTTTTTTCCTCAGAGTCTTTAAAAATACTTAAAGAATTTGAAGCAATATTTATAAAGTGTTCTGCCTTTTTGTAGCATTGAGAAATAATTTTATATTTTGATATAAGGCTTAATATAATGGTCAAGTCATCAGCAGATCTTATATCTTGCTTAAAAATATTTTCTAATTGTTTCTTTTCTGAATCACTTGATCGTTGAAATAACAGTATTATTGGTAATGTAATTTTTCCTTCAAAAAAATCATTTCCTACTTTTTTGCCAAATGAATTAATTTGTGAATTATAGTCCAGTGCATCATCGGCAATTTGAAAAGTTAGACCTAAATTTTTACCGTAAAATTCTAAAGCTTCTTTTTCTTTATTATTTTTTTCAGATAAGATAGCTCCTACTTTAGTAGCAGCAGAAAATAAAACAGCTGTTTTAGAAGATATGATCTTTAGATAAGTTTCTTCCAACATATCAACCTCACCTTTATGCTGTAATTGGAGTATCTCTCCTTGGGCAATTTTAGCTGAAGTTGATGAAAGAAGTTTTAAAACTTCTAAATTTCCATCTTCAACCATCATTTCAAAACATCTACTTAATAAATAATCTCCCGCTAAAATTGAAGATTGGTTACCCCAAATTAAATTTGTTGTTTTTTTTCCTCTTCGTATATCACTGTTATCAATGACATCATCATGCAAAAGAGTTGCTCCATGTATCAGCTCAACACAGGCTGCTAAATTAATATCTCTTCCTCCTTTTAAATAACCACAAAGCTTTGACGATCCAAGAGTAAGCAATGCTCTTAATCTTTTTCCACCAGTTGTTAAATGGTAATCACACATTTTTTGAACAAGATCAACTTCACTAGATAATTTATTTTTAATTTTTTCTTCAACTAAAATCAATTTATCTTCAACTGAATTCTTTAGATCGAAATATGAATTATTTATTTGCTTTTTTAGCTGAATTACAGTTCCCATAGGTTAAAGGTAGTACAATTGCATAATTATTATTACATATCAATTGACGCACCTAAATCTTCAACTATAAGTAGACTTTATATTAAGCAAAAAATTCTATAAGTGTATTTAATGTTCTCTTTCTTTAAAAAAAAAAAAGTTGTTCCACATATAAAACTTACTGGAATTATTGGAAATATTGGTAAATTTAAGAAAGGAATTGATTTTGCTGGTCAAGAAGAAATTATAAAAAAAGCTTTTTCCTTAAAAAAAATTAGTGCAGTAGCAATATCGATTAATTCACCAGGAGGATCACCAGTTCAGTCTCATTTATTGTATAAATTTATTCGCCAGCAAGCGAGAAAAAAAAAAGTAAAAGTTATAGTTTTTGCAGAGGATGTAGCAGCTTCAGGTGGTTATTTAATAGCTTGTGCCGGAGATGAAATTTATGCAAATTCAAGTTCAATAGTTGGATCTATAGGAGTTATTTATTCTTCATTTGGTTTTAAAGATTTAATTAAAAAAATTGGTGTTGATAGAAGAGTTTACACTGCAGGAAAAAATAAAAGTACCTTAGACCCATTCCTTGAGGAAAAAAAGGAGGATATTGATAGGTTAAAAAATATTCAACTTGATTTACACAAAGATTTTATCAAAGTTGTAGAAGAAAGCAGAGGTTCAAAGCTTAATAAAAGTTCTGGAGTTGAATTATTCTCTGGGGAATTTTGGTCAGGAAGCAAATCTAAAGAACTTGGGTTAGTCGACGGCATCGGAAATGCTAACGATGTTTTAAGAGAAAAATTTGGTGAGAAAGTAGTTATTAAAAAATTTGAAAAATCAACAAGCTGGTTAAGTAAAAAACTATCTGCTTCAAATAATAACCTGCTCGACCAATTTGTTAATATTTTAGAGGAAAGATCTATTTGGCAGAGATATGGTTTCTAAAAAAAAAAAAATTAAAAAAACTAAGAAAAAAAAAATTGTAAAACCAAAGTTTCAATCTTTTCAAGATACAATTTTAAATCTTCAGAAGTATTGGAGTAAACAAGGATGTGTGATTTTACAACCTTATGATATCGAAGTTGGTGCCGGTACTTTTCATCCTGCCACAACACTAAGGTCACTTGGCCCAAATTCTTGGAAGACAGCTTATGTTCAGCCATCAAGAAGACCTACAGATGGTAGATATGGAAAGAATCCTAATCGTCTTCAACATCACTATCAATTTCAAGTTTTAATAAAACCTTCTCCAAAAAATATTAAGAAGCTTTATTTAAATAGTTTAAGATCTATTGGAATTAATCATTTAGACCATGATATTAGATTTGTTGAAGATGATTGGGAAAGTCCAACATTAGGTGCTGTAGGATTAGGCTGGGAAGTTTGGTGCGATGGAATGGAAATAACTCAATTCACATATTTTCAACAAATGGCAGGAATTGAATGCAAGCCAGTATCAGTTGAACTTACCTATGGTTTAGAAAGAATATGCATGTTTACACAAGGAAAGAAAAATGTATTTGATTTGGATTGGAACAATGAAGGAATAAAATATCGTGAAGTTTTTCACCAAGCAGAAAAAGAATTTTCAGCTTATAACTTTGAGCATGCAAACACTGACAACCTTTTTAAAATTTTTGGAATGTTAGAAAATGAAACAAAATCTTTATTAGATAAAAAACTTTCTTTGCCAGCTTACGACCAATGTTTAAAGGCAAGTCATGTTTTTAATATTTTAGATGCAAGAGGAGTTATAAGTGTAGCTCAAAGATCCGAATATATATCGAAGATACGTGAACTTACCAAAAGTGTAGGATCGGTTTGGCTAAATAGTCAGTCTTAAAATGTCAGAATTTTTTTTAGAGTTATTTAGCGAAGAAATTCCAGCCAACCTACAAAAGAATGCAAGAAAAAATCTTTTGCAAAATTTCAAAGATTTTTTTAGAAAAAAAGATATTAGTTTTAATAAAGAGATCTCTTTTTCTACACCAAATAGACTTTTAATATTATTTGATAGTATAAAGCCAGAAATTAGTCAAAAAGAGGAGGAGATAAGAGGACCGAAAATTGATGCACCTGAAAAAGCATTAAATGGTTTTTTAAGATCAAACAATCTTGAAAATAAAGATCTTTACAAAAAAGAAAATGAAAAAGGAGTTTTCTATTTTGCAAAAAAACCCGCAAAGACAATTAAAGTTTTTGATTTATTAAATGAAAATATCCCATTGATTTTAGATAAAATTTTATGGAAGAAATCAATGAAATGGGGAGATTTTGAACTTTATTGGGCAAGACCTCTAAAATCTATCCTAGCTATTTTTAACAATAAAAACTTAATTTTTAAATATTATCATTTACAAAGTTCAAATTTTACAATTATTGATAAAGATTTTGAAGATAGAACAAAAACATTTAAGAATTTTAAACTATACATTGACTATTTCAAAAAATCTAAAATTATAATTGATCAAAATCAGAGAAAAAAGTTTATTGAAACAAAATTATTAAAAATTTCTAATAAAAAAAATCTTTTAATTGAAATTAATGAAAAACTTTTAGATGAAGTAACTAATTTAGTTAATAAACCAAATATTATTTTATGCAAATTTGACGAAAAATTTCTAAAAATTCCAAAAGAAGTATTAATTACTACAATGCAATTTCACCAAAAATATTTCCATACATTTGATAAAAAAAGAAATATCACAAATAACTTCTTGGTTGTTGCAAATAACAAAGACAATAAGGGCTTTATCAAAATTGGAAATGAAAGAGTTGTAAATGCTAGACTAAGCGATGCCCAGTTTTTCTGGGAAAAAGATAAGTCAAATAATTTAGTCAAACAAGTTTCAAAACTTAAATCAATGAACTATTTCAAGGGACTTGGTACTTACTTTGATAAAGTTCAAAGAATGAGAAGACTTGGTGGAATGATTTCAGATGAGTTGTTAATTAGCAAAGACAAAGTCGAAATATCTAATACAATTTGTAAAGTAGATTTACTATCAGATATTGTTGGAGAATTTCCTGAGTTGCAAGGAATCATGGGAGGATATTTTGCAGAGTTTCAAGGCTTTGACAAAGATATATCTCTTGCAGTAAGAGAACATTATTTGCCAATTGGAACTGATAGCAAGACTCCAAAAAAACCTTTTAGTATAGCTTTGGCTTTAACAGACAAAATAGACACTCTAGTTGGTTTTTTTGGAATAAATCAAAAGCCAACAAGCTCAAAAGATCCTTTTGCATTAAGACGTTCAGCTTTAGGTGTAACAAGGCTTTTGCTTGAAAACAATAAAGAATTTAAATTAAAAGATTTAATTAATTATTCTTATAATCTTTACCTAGAACAAGGTTTTGAGCTAAGCAATAAGGCGATTTACAAAGATTTAAACAATTTTTTTGTAGAAAGATTAAAAAATTATATGAAAGAAAAAGACATTAGACTAGATATCATTGAAGCAGCAATAAGTTCTTACGGAATTGATAATATGATTAAGGTTTATAAAAAAGCTTTAACTTTAAATAAACTGATAAATAAAGATATAGGGCTAGCAGTAATTTCTTGTTACAAGAGAACTTCCAATATTTTAGATCAAGAATTAAAAAATCCAGAATTTGAACTATCTAATAGTACTGATCCAGGATTATTCAAGAACGATTTTGAAAAAAACTTGTATAAAAAAATACATGACTTACGTAAATATTTTACAAGTATAAGCAAAGATGAAAATTATGAGCTATCTTTAAAAAATTTGGCAGAATCAAAAAATACTGTTTTTGATTTTTTTGATAATGTTATGGTTAATGATGAGGACAAAGCTATTAAAGAAAATCGCTTGAAATTGTTGCAGATGCTACGTAAAACTTATGAAAATTATTTAAATTTTTCAAGCATTGAAAGCCTATAGTGAGCAAATTAATTTTAAATTTTAAAACAAAAGATTTTAAAAAAACCAAACATTCAAAAAATTTTTTAGGAGGCAAAGGAGCTAACCTTGTAGAAATGGGAAAATTAGGTTTACCCATTCCTCCTGGATTTACAATTTCCACTAAAATTTGCGATTTTTTTTATAAAAATAATAAAAAACTAACACCAAAAGTAATTAAAGAAATAAAAAAAGAATTAAAAATTGTTGAAAAACAATTCGGAAAAAAATTTGGCGATTTAAAAAATCCCTTATTAGTTTCTGTAAGATCTGGAGCTCGAGTATCAATGCCGGGCATGATGGATACAATTCTTAATTTAGGTTTAAATGAAGAGACTGTTTATGCTTTAGCAAACAAAACTGCAAATATGAGATTTGCAAAAGATAGCTACAGAAGATTTATACAAATGTATAGCAATGTAGTTATGGGAGTAGAAGCCTATAAATTTGAGGAATTAATAGAAAATTATAAATTAACAAAGGGTGTTTTGTTAGATACAGATCTTGATGAAAACGATTGGGATGGGCTCATAAAAGACTTTAAAGAAGTAGTTAAAAACAAAACAAAAAAAGAATTTCCCCAAAATGTTTTTGATCAACTTTTTGGAGCAATTAGTGCAGTATTTTTGTCTTGGGAAAGTAATAGAGCAAAGGTTTATAGAAGATTAAATCAAATACCTTCTGATTGGGGGACTGCTGTAAATGTTCAATCAATGGTTTTTGGAAATATGGGTAATGATTGTGCAACTGGTGTAGTTTTTACTAGAAGCCCATCAGATGGAAATAATGAAATTTATGGTGAATATTTAATTAATGCTCAGGGCGAAGACATTGTTGCGGGGACAAGAACACCTCAATATATTACTAAAAAAGCCAAAAAAAATTCTTCATCAGAAGAAAAATCAATGGAAGAATCAATGCCCAAAGTCTTTGGTCAACTTAAAAAAATATTAAAGATTTTGGAAAAACATTACAGAGATATGCAAGATGTGGAATTTACTGTAGAGAATAATAAACTTTGGATGCTTCAGACAAGATCAGGAAAAAGAACTGCAATGTCTGCAGTTAAAATAGCAGTAGATATGGTCAAAGAAAAATTGATTTCAGAGAAAGAAGCTTTGTTAAGAATTGATCCTAATTCTTTAGACTCTCTTTTACATCCAACGTTAGATGAAAAGAGTGAAATTAATGTAATTGCTAAAGGACTGCCAGCTTCACCAGGAGCTGCTAGTGGAAAAGTAGTTTTTACTTCAGATGAAGCTGAAAGACTGAATAGCATGATGCAAGATACTATTTTGGTTAGAGTTGAAACTTCCCCGGAAGATATTCATGGAATGCACGCAGCTAAAGGTATTTTAACTTCAAGAGGAGGCATGACAAGCCATGCTGCTGTAGTTGCAAGAGGCATGGGAAGGCCATGTATTTCCGGATCAAGTGAAATAGACATTAATTATGAGGAAAAAAATTTTAAAATTTCTAATTTAATAGTTAACGAAGGAGACATAATTACAATCGATGGATCAACAGGAAGAATTATTTTAGGACAAGTATCAACTGTTAAACCTAAAATTTCTAGAGATTTTTCAAAGTTAATGAGTTGGGCAGACAAATATAAAAAATTAAAAATCAGAACTAACTCTGAAACACCTTTAGATACTAAAACAGCAAGAGATTTTGGAGCAGAAGGAATTGGGCTTTGTAGAACAGAACATATGTTTTTTGATGAAGAAAGGATTTTATCAGTTAGAGAAATGATATTGTCAAAAACTAAACAAGACAGAAATAGAGCGCTTGAAAAACTTTTACCTTACCAAAAAAAAGATTTCATTGAAATATTCAAAATTATGAATGGTTTACCAGTAACTGTAAGACTATTAGACCCACCTTTGCATGAATTTTTACCAAAAAATGAAAAAGAAATTAATCATGTTTCAAATGCCTTAGGTCTACCCAATAAAGAAATAGTTTCTAGAATTGAAGAGCTTCATGAACATAATCCCATGCTTGGTCATAGAGGTTGCCGACTTGGAATTTCATTCCCTGAAATATATGAAATGCAATGTAGAGCTATTTTTGAAGCTTTAGTTCAGTGTAAAAAGAATAAATTTAAATCAATCATGCCTGAAATCATGATTCCTTTCGTATCAACTGAAGCAGAAATAAAAATTATGAAAAACTTGGTTGATAGTGTTGCAGAGAAAATTCAAAGTGAAAATAAGGTCAAAATCGATTATTTGGTAGGAACAATGATTGAATTACCTAGAGCAGCAATTAAAGCTGATCAAATAGCTAAACATGCAGACTTTTTTAGTTTTGGAACGAATGATTTAACTCAAACTACTTTTGGAATTAGTAGAGACGATAGTGGAAAGTTTTTAAATGATTACATAGAAAATAAAATTTTTGATATAGATCCATTTATTTCTATTGATGAAGGAGTGGGTGAGCTTATTGAAATTGCATCAAAAAAAGGGAAAAAGCAAAATAAAAAGATTAAACTCGGTATATGTGGAGAACATGGAGGAGATCCAAAAAGTATAAATTTTTGTTCCAAGATTGGTTTAAACTATGTTTCTTGTTCTCCTTATAGAGTGCCGGTTGCTCGCCTAGCAGCTGCGCAAGCTCAATTAAAAAAATAATTATATTTCTAGCTTTAAATCTACAGCAGGAGCGCTATGTGTAATGCTGCCAATGGAGATTCTATCAACGCCGGTAGAAGCAACATTTTTTACATTTTTTAAACTAATATTTCCTGAAGCTTCTGTTTCGTAATATTTTTTTGCAATTTTAACTCCTATTCTTAATTTTTTTAGACTCATATTATCGAAAAGAACTGTATTAAATTTTAATCCCAGTATTTTTTTTAGTTGAGTCAAGCTATCTACTTCAACAGTGATTTTTTTACCTTTTTTATTTTTTATAGCTAAATTTACTAAAGTTTTAATATCAGAACTTGCAATATGATTATCTTTAATTAAATATTCATCACTAAGGTTAAAGCGATGATTTGTTCCACCTCCTAACCTGACAGCATATTTTTGTATTACTCTTAAACTCGGTATTGTTTTTCTAGTGCAACAAATCTTACATTTTTTTCCTATCTTTTTTACAAATTGATTTGTTTTCGTGGCGATGCCAGAAATGTGAGATAAAAAATTTAATGCTACCCTTTCACCTGTAAGAATATTTTTGATATTTCCATCTATTAACGCAATTACATCTCCTTTTTTTATATAAGAACCTTCTTTTTTTCTTATTTTAAAATTTATTTTTTTATCTATTAATTTGAAAGTTTGTATTGCGAATTCTAATCCTCCAATTACGCCATTCTGATTTGAAATTATTTTTACTTTCTTTTTGATATTATTCTTTAGCAAGTTCGATGTAATATCATCTGAAGGATATAGATCCTCATTCAGAGCTAATTTACAGGCAACTCTTGCAAAATTTTTACTTAAAATTATTTTTGACACAGAAATTATCTGCCGATTTCGGCCATTCTCTGAACAGACTTTCTTGCCATCGCAGCTATATTATGACTGATTTTAATTTCATTACTTTCATTTTTTAAGCAGTCAAAAATTTTATTCAGTGAAATTCTTTTCATATGAGGACAAAGATTGCAAGGTCTTATAAATTGGACATTTGGGTTTTCAACTTGGACATTGTCACTCATAGAGCACTCGGTTACTAATAAAACTTTTTTAGGTTGATTTTTTTTTACATATTTCACCATACTTGATGTGGATCCAGCAAAATCTGATGCACTTATAACATCTGGTGGACACTCTGGGTGGGCAATAATTTTAATACCTGGATTTTCTTTTCTAATGTCTTCAACTTCTTTTGCTGAAAATTTTTCATGTACAATGCATGTACCTTGCCAAGAAATAATTTTAACTTTTGTTTTTTTTTGAACGTAATTCGCTAAATAGTAATCTGGGATAAAAATTACTTTATCTACCCCAAGAGACTCAACAATTTTTACTGCATTTACAGATGTGCAGCAGATATCTGATTCTGCTTTAACTTCAGCAGAAGTATTGACATAAGAAACTACAGGCACTCCAGGGTATTTTTCTTTTAGCATTCGGACATCTTCTCCTGTTATAGACGATGCCAACGAACAACCAGCCTTCATATCAGGTAATAAAACTTTTTTTTGAGGATTCATTAATTTTGCAGTTTCTGCCATGAAGTGAACTCCACAAAGAACAATTATATTTGCAGAGGTTTTTGCAGCTTCTAAAGCCAAAGCAAGCGAGTCAGCAGAAACATCAGCAACACCATAATAAATTTCTGGAGTCTGATAATTGTGAGCAAGTATTACTGCATTTTTATCTTTTTTTAATTTGTTAATTTTTTGTATTAGTGGAGCATGAAACTTCCATTCAATTTCTGGAACTACAGACGAAATTTTTTTATAAATTTCATTTAAAGAATTTTTTGTTAAATTTTCTTCGACCATAAAAATAATTTATCAACTTGAAAGATAATTGTCATTCACTTATTCTGTCGCATAACGCGGCCATGCTGAAACTGGTAGACAGGCTTGGTTGAGGGCCAAGTGGGGTTTCCCATGAGAGTTCGAGTCTCTCTGGCCGCACCATAAATCGCCTTTCTTGTTCCATAAACGTAGAATAATCGTATAGGGAGTTCACGTCAAGCTGTGTTATTACTGTGATCAAATTGGACTCAAAAAAGATTCAAAAACCGAGTCCAATTGTGAGTCCAACGGTGTCAAAACTGACTCTCTAAATGTTCGCTCGCTTCGCTCGCTCACGCTCCACCAGTAAGAAGCATCAGAAATTTTGATGAAGTTTAAAAGTTTAAGGGTACCCGTACCCCTTCTGGATCAGAACGTTAACGTTAATAGTTTGATAGTTTAGTTGGGTTTAGACTGTTTTAGACTTCAAAAACATTTTGAAAAAAATTTTAAAAATTTTCCAGCAAAATCAACCTTTATACATGCAAAGACTCAACGTTAATTCTGATGTATCATGAAGCATGAAGAAACTTTTTGGATTCGTTATGGTTGGATCAAACGATCTTAATAAATCTGCTAAATTCTATGATGCTGTTTTTGTTCCTCTAGGTATTAAAAAAGTCAAGACT
>Ga0066369_10000468_pt1 | contig 17340 bp, 17 predicted proteins | sample Knorr_S7_td_Bott_FD_70972 | JGI IMG/M metagenome (GOLD analysis project Ga0066369, IMG submission 70972) | Marine microbial communities from Southern Atlantic Ocean transect - Knorr_S7_td_Bottom_ad_4513_LV_A | ecosystem: Environmental > Aquatic > Marine > Oceanic | place: Southern Atlantic... | reverse complement strand
ATAATGATTCAAAACGAGGTGTTTTATGAAAAACAGAGCAAGAAAAAAGTGCTTAACCGAGTGTCCAGGAAAACGGGGGAGGATCATTAGAGGCTTTGTTCCCTCTGATGGTTGGGTTCATTACGCTGGTGATTGTGCTGGCTAAAATGCATGCCGATATTGAAACCATAAAAGAAAAAATTAAAGCTCTTTTTGAACTATGGAATAGTAAAAAATAATTAACCTTGTTGAGAAACTTTGAAGGGTGAAAGCATGACTTGTTGGAATTGCAACGGCGAGTTAATCTGGGGTGGTGATCACGATCTGGACGAAGAGTATGAAGGCTTCTCGATGGTGACTAATCTGTCGTGTCCGAATTGTGAGTGCTACGTTGAAGTCTATTACCCAAAGCGTGACTGCGTGGCACAATGTGCCACAGAGAAATAAGCTAACGTAACTATTATATATAGAACAACAGGTTACGGGCTTTGCAAAATGACATGCTACTTACTCAAAAACGCTCATAACATATTGAAAACTATGTATTTAATCCCCCTAAAGGGTTCGAATCCCTCCCTCTCCGCCGATTCTATAATTGCGCAAAGCGCAATTATAGAAGGCAGCAGCTAATGCAATTTTGTGATAATAGTCACAAAATTGTTTTAGCGGGAGCCGGTCTTGCCGCAAGTAAGACCCTGGCGCAAAGCGCAATTATAGAAGGCGGCAGCTAATGCCATTTTGTGATATTAATCAGCAGCGGTATGGCGCTCCTGAATTGTCATCCGCGACTCGCCAGAATGGCTTTACCCATGAGTGAAATTCCGAGTGACCTATCGAGAACCGAGTAAGCGGAGGTGAACTTTGGGAGGAGACCCTTTTATGTTTTACGAAGATTACGGGTAGTGATTACATGACGACTCTCGACCAATTTGAAAGTGTTTTCAGATCGGCCATAAAACCAGTTTACCGACACCAGACTGTCTCCATCCGTCGGGCCGTTATCATCACTGATCTCGGCCAGGAGTCAGCGCAGGAATTTGCTGTGCTGGTCCAGCAACTTCTTTCCCCACTGCAGATCACTTCCTGGGAACTCATCACCGGAGACCAATTCAGCGATACCCTCGAGCTACTTGAGCTGCTTGACGAAAAAGACATGGACCTCATCTGCTGCTACCGCAATGTTCATAGCCCTGCCTGGCAGCATCCGCACAGCCTGGGATCACATCTTGATGTGCTCATTCAAAAAACATCAACGCCGGTTCTGGTGCTACCACATCCCCGGGCCGGGTACGCATACGATCATGCTTTTGACGACATGCGGCAAGTACTGGCAGTGACAAATCACATGACTAACGACAATCTCCTGGTGAGCTATGCGGCAGAATTCACAGGATCTGTCGGCCACTTGCACCTCGCCCATATTGAGGATGACATTGTTTTTTCTCGTTACATGGAGGCCATCAGCAAGATTACTACGATTGATACGCAAAGTGCTGAAACAGCACTTAGATACCAGCTGCTCAAATATCCCCGTGAGTATATGGATTCATGCAAGGCGGTACTATCTATGCGTAATCCCGGGATGAGTATCGAGGCCATTATCACCTACGGACACCGCTTGCGAGAATATCTGGTTTATGTAGATGATCTGAAAATCAACCTGCTGGTGATGCGCGGCAAAGACGAAGATCAGTTGGCGATGCATGGATTGTCTTATCCGCTGGCCATTGAACTGCGCCAGATACCCATACTGATTATTTAGCGCGGATACTGCCTTGGAATATGCAACACACGAAGTCACTCAAGGTATTACGCTGGTATTCAGCTTTATATTGTTTCTTATGGTTTTGTCTCTCGCGCTGGAAGAAAAAATCCACGCGCAGAAGTCAATCATTGTCAGTTTTTTTGCCATTATTTGCCTGGTACTAGCCACTGCATTAGGTTTACTGCCGTTTGGTGAAGTGACGTTGCCTAACGGCCATCACGTTTCCATTCCAGTCTATATCCCGGCGGTTGATTGGGGTGTTATCGCCATCATTCTTGGATCCAGCATTTTCGTTGACGTGACCTCGCGCTCCGGCCTATTTACCTGGGTTGCCATCAAGTTAACCAAGGCCTCCGGTGGAGATTCACTGAAACTGCTGTGGTACTACGGGTTCCTGACCATAATATTTTCCGCAGTCCTTAATAATGTTACTGCCATGATTATTATTGGTTCACTGACTTCGGTTTCACTGAATAAACTGGGTAAAGCGGACAAATTATTGGGCTTTCTGCTGATCGAGGGTCTACTGACCAATATTGGCGGCCTGATGACGTTAATCAGTTCCGTACCCAATATTATTATCGGCAGTGCTGCGAATATTTCCTTTGTTCAATTTTTTATTACGGCCAGTCCCTTCGTATTCGTCGCCTCCATCATGACCATAATTCTTGGGGCAAAAATATTTGCCATAAAGGCGCTAACAGACGAGTCAGAAATCGCTGAATCAGCAGTTCTCATTGAAACATTCGACGAAAATGACGGCATCGAAAGCCAGGGATTTTTCTGGTTTGGTGCGGGCATGCTTTTATTATTTATCATTACCATCGCCACCACCTCAATACTCCCGGTCGCACGAGAACTCGGCATGGGATTCGTTGCGCTTTCTTTCGCAGTCATCATGCTCATGCGCTACAAATCAGAGGTAGATCAATTTTATCGCTCTGTTGACTGGGATTTAATTACCTTCTTCATCACATTATTCGTCGTTATTAATGTGATGGAGCATGCCATGGTGCTTGAATTAATCGGAGAAGGAATCTCGCTTGTCATTGGTTCAGAAGAATCCTTGTTTGGCACCGGCGCGCTGCTGGTATTGTCGGCAGCATTTAGTTCCGTCACCGATAACATCCCGTTGGCAGCAATGCTTGCAAAGATTTTGGCAGCGGCAGGCACGGCTTCTGATTCCTCCCTGTGGTGGGCAGTTGTATTTGGCGCAAATCTTGGTGGCAATCTCACCCCAATTGGCAGCGCCTCAACACTGGTCGCTGTAACCATTATCCACAAAAACAATATTAACATGAGTTTCATTAGGTTCGTAAAACTTGCGATCCCATTCGCGTTTGCCCAAATACTTCTTGCCCTGATCTACGTCCTGGTATTCCTGTATTAGATGGTTCTTGTCCGGAAATAACTTGACCACTACAAAGAAGCCTAAGGAACCTCTGATTAATGTCGGTGTGTCGCATCACTTTTTCCGCGATGACCGCGTTGAACCCGTACTCTAATCTCCGTGCGAGTTCGCCTTGTCCTCACGAAAAATCCAATTAATCAGAGCTTCCCTAAGTCATCGTCCATGAAGTTGACGAGCCAAGCTCTTACTATCCTCCGACGAGGTACGTATGAAACTAAGCAACCTTGTATTCCTTAATCAGAACTTCAGCGGGTATACCCAAGCCGCTGTTAAGCTTTCTTATCATGCCTATCGTGAGCGGTGGATGCGCGCCAGGCACCTCAGAAACTCGACCTGATCCCCCAAGAAAAGGCATAAGATCTTTTCAAGCGGTACTTATTACCCGCTATGTTAAATACTGATCCTGGCTAGCAAGCGCAATTTTAGAAGGACCAGCAAATTAAGTTAATGGGCAGGTTTGTGCAGTTCAATGACGTTCCCGTCGGGATCCCGGATAAAAAAGAAGTTTGCACCTTCGAATTCCACTGACTCGGTGATCGTGATCCCGAGTTCATCAAGCTGCCGCTTCACCTCATCCGCATCGGTTATCTCCAGTGCGATATGGGTAAATCCTGTGTGTTTTTGGGGCACATCCATCAGGAGATGCGTCTGTCGAAGCGTTGAGGATGAAATTGATATTCACGCCTGAGGGGTGCTCGACGATGGCGACGGGTTCGGGGCCCATCGGCCCACCCAGAAACTCAAATCCAAATTTCTCGTAGAAGGCACGTGAAACCTCCAGGTCCCTGACGCGCAATCCAACATGATTGATTCCAGTAATTTCTTTCAAGATGTGCTCCCGTTGGGCGGTGTTGCAACCTTACCCGTTTGGTGACGTGACGGTGACATTGGCAGATTAGATTTGCATATGGACTGGCGTGTGAAACAATATCACTTGAAGTATATCGATTCGGATTTCGTCCCGCACCAGGCGGTATGGACGATTGACGTTGAACCCATTCAGGCAACCATACTCATGGATCCATCCCCTTTTAAGCTGAGTCACTATTCAAGCTCGCCCCTATAGTAAACCGGAATATTTATACTGGTCACCACAATGTCAGAAATACAAAGAGTCAATGTCGTTGGCAGTAGCGGCAGTGGCAAGTCAACGGTTGGCCGGCAGATTGCGACCCGACTGGGATTGCCTTTTGTGGAGTTGGATGACATTCATTGGCGACCCAACTGGACTGAATCGACAGACGAAGAACTCTTCTCCAACCTGGGAAAGGCTTTAGCCGGTGAAGGCTGGGTTCTGGACGGTAACTATTCCAGAACAGTGCCGGTCAAATGGAAACGCGTGCAGTTGATCGTGTGGCTGGATCTTCCCTACTGGCTGATTATGTATCAGGTCATCAGTCGAACATTTAGAAGATCTTTTAATAGGGAAATCTTATGGGCGGGAAATCAAGAGAGCCTGACAAAGGCATTTTTTGACAAGGACTCGATCATTTTGTGGTCTTTATCCAACCTTTCTCGTGTTCGGCGCGGCTATAGCCAGGCAATGTCAGACGACAGATATCGCCACATTCAGTTTGTTCGGCTTCGCTCCAGGCGAGAGATTCGGGAATTTTTATCTGCCTTACCCATTGCCCAGGGAGCTTCTGATTAAGTCCTGTTTACGCCACGACCGTATCAGAGATGTCACAAAAAATTGTTAACTTACAGCATGTTAACAAACTTCTTGCGGTCACTATTGCTTGTTCTGACGGAAATATCCTCTCAATCAGAGGTCCGCAATCAGACCCGGCTCGGAAGGTCAATCTTGGCATTGGTCTCATAGCTGTGGTATTTAGTTTGTAACGCCGTCACAAATGGCGAAGTTGAGAGCCCATCAGACTCGAAATGATTTGAAAGCGGGCGGTACAGATAGGCACAAAGCATGAGTGAGAGATCCCCCCTCGGCATCACGGATGTGGTGCTGCGTGATGCCCACCAATCGTTGTTCGCAACCCGAATGCGCATTGACGATATGCTCCCCATCGGTGAGAAACTTGATGAGATCGGGTATTGGTCCATAGAGAGTTGGGGCGGTGCGACGTTTGATGCCTGTATTCGCTTCCTCGGTGAAGATCCCTGGGAGCGTATACGCGAACTCAAAAAAGTAATGCCGAAGACGCCCCAGCAGATGCTGTTCCGGGGTCAGAATATTCTCGGCTATCGACACTACGCCGACGATATTGTTGACAAGTTTGTTGAGCGAGCCACTGCCAACGGCATAGACGTATTCCGTATTTTCGATGCGATGAATGATCCCCGGAATCTGGAAAGAGCTATTGAAGCGGTACGCAAACAAGGTAGGCACGCACAGGCGACACTGTCGTACACGGTAAGTCCCGTTCACGATATCGACACCTGGATCCACCTGGGCAGGCGACTTGCCGATATGGGCGCTGATTCCATAGCCATCAAGGATATGGCCGGGCTGTTAACGCCTTATGTCGCTTATGAGTTGGTAAGTCAGTTAAAGAAAACGACTGACCTGCGCATCCACTTGCACTGCCACGCAACGACCGGGCTCTCCACAGCAACCTACTTAAAAGCCATAGAAGCAGGTATCGATAATGTTGATACCGCGATTTCCTCAATGAGTATGACTTACGGGCATTCACCGACTGAATCCATCGTTGCAATGTTGGCGGGGACTGAACGTGACACCGGTCTTGATATCGTCAAACTCGAGGAGATCGCTGCCTATTTTCGTGAGGTGCGAAAAAAGTACGCACAGTTTGAAGGTTCGTTAAGAGGAACGGATTCCAGAATACTGGTAGCCCAGGTGCCGGGTGGCATGCTGACGAACCTGGAAAATCAGCTTCGAGAACAAAATGCGACGGACAGACTGGATGAAGTCCTGGAAGAGATCCCCCGGGTTCGTGAAGATCTGGGTTTTATCGCGCTAGTTACTCCCACATCGCAGATTGTTGGTACCCAGTCCGTGATGAATGTATTGCTTGGCGAACGCTACAAGAATATCGCGAAAGAAACGGAAGGGGTGTTGAAGGGTGAATATGGCGCGACCCCAGCGCCGGTTAACGCAGAGTTGCAAGCAAGGGTGCTCGATGGCGGTGAGCCCATCACCTGTCGTCCTGCGGACAAACTTGAACCAGAGTTTGAGCGAATGAAGCAGGCACTGATTGATCAGCAAGACGAAGCTGGGTTGCAGTTGAGTCAGCAGATCGATGACGACGTGCTGACTTATGCCTTGTTTCCTCAAGTCGCCTTGAAGTTTTTTGCCAACAGAAATAATCCAGATGCCTTTGAACCGGCCCCGGGTAAAGAACCCGAATTATCGAAACCCTCCTCTAACTCTACATCTGGAAGCGATGGGGTTTACACGGTTGAAGTTCAGGGAGAGCAGTTCATTGTCAGAGTCACGGAGGGCGGTGATATTCAATCTGCAACGCCAGTTGCGGGCGCACCAGTCCCAACGGCCGCGGGCATTGGCATAACGGCGCCGTTAGCAGGGAATATTTTTAAGGTCATCGTTGCAATCGGCGACCGGGTAGAAAGTGGTGACGTTGTGCTGGTACTTGAAGCCATGAAGATGGAAACAGAAATTCGTACGGCCAGTGGCGGTACGGTGAATCAGGTGCTGGTACAAGAAGGTGATGCCGTCAAGACGGGCGACACCTTGATCACGCTCGGATAGCCAGATGGAACAACTCATAGAACTCTTGCAAGGCACCGGTGTGGCCCAGCTGTCACTGAATCAGGGCGTGATGATTCTGGTGGGTATGGGGTTGCTGTATCTTGCGATTGCTCGCGGCTTTGAACCACTTTTACTGGTGCCCATAGGCTTCGGTGGCATTCTGGCGAACATCCCGGGTGTGGATATAGCCGTTGGTAGCGGCATTCTTCACCAGTTTTATGTCATGGGTATCGAAACCGGCGTCTTCCCGCTGGTGATTTTCATGGGGGTCGGCGCGTTGACTGACTTTGGTCCTTTGCTGGCTAATCCGAAAACACTGTTTCTCGGCGCCGCAGCTCAGTTTGGTATTTTTGCGACCCTGATTGGAGCCCTGGCTTTGTCATCTTTCGGTATTTTTGACTTTAATATTGCCGAGGCATCGGCCATTGCCATTATTGGTGGTGCCGATGGACCCACTGCCATCTATGTCGCAGGCAAACTTGCACCACATTTGTTAGGCGCCATCGCCGTGTCAGCATACTCATATATGGCGTTGGTGCCTCTCATTCAGCCGCCGATTATGAAATTGTTGACCACAGAATCCGAGCGCCGGATCGAGATGAAGCAACTTCGAACCGTGTCCCAAAAAGAAAAAATATTCTTTCCGCTGATGCTGCTTGTTCTGGTGGCAATGATGGTCCCGAGTGCAGCGCCGCTGCTGGGTATGTTTTGTTTTGGAAACCTGATGCGGGAATGCGGTGTGGTCGAACGTTTGAGCGACACAACCCAGAACGCGCTGATTAACATCACAACCATATTTCTCGGTCTTGCGGTTGGCTCCAAGCTTCAGGCTGATCAATTCCTGGTGCCCGAGACCCTGGGTATTTTATTACTGGGCATTGTGGCATTTGCTATTGGCACCGCAGCGGGTGTGCTGATGGCCAAGCTGATGAACCTGGTGTCTCGTCAAAAGATTAACCCGCTCATAGGGGCCGCCGGAGTTTCAGCGGTGCCGATGGCGGCGAGAGTTGCCAGCAAAGTAGGTCTCGAGGCGAATCCGCACAATTTCCTGTTAATGCACGCTATGGGTCCCAACGTGGCAGGTGTCATCGGTTCGGCAGTAGCCGCCGGCATTCTGATTCAGTTTGCGTCTTGAAGTCTTAGCATCTTGATACCTTAATATCTTGGTACAAGGGAACATTGATTGCGCCATAGGCTTAACAGGTAAACCAGAAAAATAACGGAGAGGGTAATGGAAAAACTAACAGAAGGTTACAGCCTGGTCGAAGGACCTGTCTGGGTGCAGGGCAAGGGCCTGATGTTTAGCGATGTGCTAAACGGTGGTGTTTTCTGTGTTGATCGCGCTGGTAATCTGTCTACGATCTTCGCGCACAGAAAGGGTATAGGTGGCATGTCGTTGCATGAAAATGGCAGCATGATTGTTTCCGGCAGAAACATTTCATGGAAGTCTGTTCCCGAGGGTCAGACTATTACTCTGCTTGATCGTGATGAAGAAGCCGGCCTGGTTGGCTTCAATGACATCACGACCGATGAAGCTGGCCGGATTTATGCCGGGTCCCTGGGTTCAAGCCCGGTGTTCGATGATGGCCGTGAGCCTCAAGCCGGTAATCTGTATGTCATTGACCTGGATGGGTCCTCGCGGTTGGTGGCGAAAGATATTCTGTTGACCAATGGCCTTGGTTTTTCACCCGATGGCAAGACCTTATACCACGCGGACTCCAGCCGTGACCATATCAACGCCTATGAGGTCAATGCTGATGGCAGCCTGGGGGAGAAACGGGTTTTCGTGACAACTGAGCAAGGATCCCCGGACGGCCTGGCGATATCTGAAGATGGCAGAATTTGGGTCGCCCTGGTGGGCGCTGGTTGTGTCGGTGTCTATCAGCCTGATGGAAGTCTCGAGCAAACTATCGACGTACCACAGCCGATGGTGACCAGTGTCTGTTTCGGCGGTGACGATTTGAAAGACCTGTATGTGGTAACCGGGTCCAGAGGTTCGGGCAGTGACCGGGCCGGTGCCGTTTACGTCACTTCGGTTGATGTGGCGGGTCTGCCCGTGCCACTGGCGCGAGTCACGCTCGCCAGCGAATAGAAATATTCGAATAGGCATATTCCGTGAACACCTGCATTGAATGCCAGACCCGGGTGCTAGGATAGTTGCACAATCAACCAGGAGTGTTCTATGACGATTCCAATGTGGTGTATGTTGGCGGGATTATTTTTTCCTTATGTCTGGGCCGGAGCTTCCTTGCCTTTACGGCTCAAACAGTTTGACACGATTGACCTGGGCTCTCCTCGAGAGCAGGGGGCCAATTTACTGGATGCTGGAGCCCGTGTTGTCGGTGCGCAATATAATGCCTGGGAGGCACTGACCGTATTTGCGCTGGCCAATCTCATTGCCTTTATGGCTGGTCTTGATGCGGAAGGTAACTGGACTCTGGCGGCCATTCTCTGGGTGGTATTTCGCTTGTTTCATGGCGTGTTTTACGCAGCCAATTTGCGGGTGCTGCGGATTATTAGTTTTACAGGCGCCTTCGGCATGAGCTTGTGGATAATTGCCATGGCCGCGACTCTCTAAGGAAGCTCTGATTAATCACAGTTCGCTTAAGTTGTTCCAGTCAATCCCCGGCCTCGCCGGGGTCTGTTCGGGTTTCCAGGTCATTAATACGAATCATTGCATTGATTTCTTCGACGTACTGTTCGCGGCGTTCTGAATAAGAAAGCAGACCCTGGCTTAAGCTTGTTCCTGTGATCGGCAAATTCTTCTGTCGAAGCGTATACCTGATTTCCCTGAGCTGTGCATAGGCTGGGTGTGAGTTTAGCATCAGGATATAGTAGTCAATGCTGTTCTGAACCGAACTGAAGCTGGCGACTTCGTGTTTGGCGCCTGCGCTGCGTGCTTCCGGGACAAGTCCACAGTTTTTTGTCCAACACCAGATACCGAAGTAGTTGTTCCCTTGCAGGGCAAACCTGGCCGTGCCCCAGGCCGACTCGTTAGCTGCCTGGGCCAGTGCGAGGGAAGTGGGGATGGTGTCGATGCGTTTATTCAGTGCGTCGATGGTGGCCTGCGGTGTTTGTTGGGCATGGCTTCGATACTTCACTGCAAGTTCGTCAAGTCTCGCAGTGTAAGCTTCTGTGAGATCGTCGCCCTGCCTCACGGTGATGGCGATTCGATTTAATTCGTTCCGTTCTTGCATGACCATGTCGTTCGAACGTTCAACCATCGGCAGGACAAAACTGAAAAATGCTTTCTTCTTCTCTTTAACATTGGAGATTGCACCAAAGTCAGGGGGCGCTATTTGCTTTGGTTTAGTCAATTGATGCAGACCCAGCCAGATGACGGCGATCAGACCGGCAAAAACGAACGCAGCCATAAAAAATAGTATTAGCCTGGGTTTTCTTTTGGCGGCCGATGTATTAGTTTCCACTGGATTGCTTCCTCATCAAAAACCTACCACCACCTCGTGGGGAATCGGATTCATAGAAATTTTCTTCCATAGTAACTATTTACCAGGTGTCGATGAAGTGTTTTTTCTTGCCTTCGCGGGGCAGGGGTTTGGGCGCTGATTTTAATGCAGTCATAATCCAGCGGCGAGTGTCTTTGGGGTCAATAACCTCATCAATCTCGAATGCTGTCGCAAAGTTTACAGCCTTGCCTCTGTCGTACATGGCGGCGACGCGCTTCTCGTATTCAGCGAGACGTTCTTCTGGATCCTCAATGGCTTCAAGTTCCTTTCTATATCCAAGTTTTACCGCGCCCTCGAGGCCCATACCGCCAAATTCGCCTGTTGGCCAGGTAACGGTAAAGGTTGAAGCCTTGAATCCGCCGCCGGTCATTGCCTGGGCACCTAAGCCATAGCCTTTGCGAATCACGATAGCGAGCATTGGCACAGTAATGCTGGTTGAAATTACAAACAGGCGTGATGCATGTCGAACCAGTGCGGTCTTTTCAATTTCTGGCCCGACCATAATACCCGGACAGTCCACCAGTGAGATAATGGGAATGTCGAAGGCATCACACAGTTGGATAAATCGAGCAGCCTTGTCGGCTGCGTCGCTGTCAATGGCACCCGACAAGTGCATCGGGTTGTTGGCAAATATGCCAACGGGTCTGCCTTCTATCCGGGCAAAAACGGTAATGATGCCAATGCCAAATTCCGGCCTGAGCTCCAGTATTGAATCGTCATCGGCAAGGGTTTCAATCAGCTCCCTGATGTCATACACCCTCAAGCGGTTTTCGGGAATGGAAAATCTAAGCTTGCGTTGGTCCTGACAAGTCCACCCGGTGGTCGCTCCCTGGAAATAGGACAACATTTTTTTGGCGGCAGCCATCGCCTCGGCCTCGTCCTTGACCGCAATATCCACAACTCCATTGGGAACCTGAACACTCATCGGGCCAACTTCTTCGGGTTTGAATATCCCCAGACCGCCACCCTCTATCATAGCCGGGCCGCCAATACCGATATTTGAATCTTCTGTCGCGATAACAATATCGCTTGTCCCCAGCAGCACAGCGTTACCTGCAAAACAGCGGCCTGTCGTGATCCCAATTCTGGGTACAAGACCGCTTAAGGAACCATATAGCTGAAACGCCAGGCAATCGAGGCCGGCGATGCCAGCGCCGTCAGTGTCGCCGGGGCGTCCACCGCCACCCTCGGCGATCAGGATAATAGGCAGTTTGAGTTGCGCCGCAAGCTCAAACATGCGGTCTTTCTTGCGATGGTTTTGCAGGCCCTGGGTGCCGGCAAGCACCATGTAATCGTACGACATGACGATGCACTGGGTGTCCTGATCGGGAAACATGGCCTGATTCACGCTGCCAATGCCCGTCACCATGCCATCGCCGGGGGTGTTTTCCATCAGGTCCTGCACGGTTCGGCGTCGTCTTTGCGCGGCAATCGCAAGAGATCCGTATTCCACAAAGGTGTCCGGGTCACAAATGTCCTCGATGTTTTCCCGCACAGTTCGGTGATTGGTTTTTCGGCGTCTGGCGACCGCCGCTTCCCGGTTCTCATCCAGCTTGTAGCCATGTCGGGTCATGGCTTCTGCCAGATCAGGCCGTATGTAATCCAGATCGAGTTCAGTTTCCTGACTTCGTTCTCCCTCAGATACTTCTTGCTCACTGATAAACAATATCGGATGGTCTTCTACAATCGCGTCACCCACATCCGCCGTCACCATCACGATCTCGCCGGACACCGGTGCCTGGATCACATGTTCCATTTTCATGGCATCCATCACGATCATTTCCTGGCCTTTGTGGACCAGGTCGCCTTCTGCCACTGACATTTCGATAATGGTGCCCTGCATCGGCGCGGGCACCGGTACGCTCCCTTCCGGGCCTTCGATGAGCGACGACAGTGTGTCTACCTGGTTGCGGTCTGCAATTGGCTCATCGGACTTTCCCAGTGCCAGCACCGCGAGCGGATCGTTTGATTTCAGTTTGGTGCCGGCCAGTCCCTGCTTGACGCCGTCACCGGTCTCTTGTGGCTCGCTGGCACTGGCCAGTCGATCGAGATGCTGGTCGATATAGCGCGTGGTAACACTTCCCTGATTGAAATCGTCTTCGCCGACCAGGGTGATCAGGAAGGGAATATTGACTTTGAAACCCTCGATGCGAAATTGTTTCAGTGCTCGTTCGGTTTTCCGGGCGCAAACTTCGAATGAATCTGAAGTTGAATGAACAATGAGTTTGGCCAGTAGTGAATCGTAACGTGTCGAGGTTTTGTATCCTGTGTAACCAAAAGTGTCGACACGAATGCCAGGTCCTGACGGTGGCTCGAACACGCTAATGGTGCCGCCAGTTGGCTTGAATAGGCCTTTTTTGCCCGGGGTCTCCATGTTGATCCGCGATTGAATCGCAAAGCCCTGATACTGTGGCGCAGTGGTTAGCCCAAGTTCGGGAAGCGTTTTACCCGCCGCAATATTGAGTTGCAGCGCCACCAGGTCAAGACCGGTGATCGCTTCGGACACGGTGTGTTCAACCTGTAAGCGGGCGTTGGTTTCGATGAAATAAAATTCGTCGAGATTGTCAGCATTAACCAGATATTCAAAAGTGCCGACGCCTCGGTAGCTGGCATCTTGTGCCATTTCCAGCGAGGCAGCGAGTAGGGCGTCCCGGGTTGTGACGGGTAAATTGGGACTGGGCGCGATTTCGATAATCTTTTGATTTTGTCGCTGCGCGCTGCAGTCTCGTTCCCATAAATGAATGACATTGCCAGTACCATCTCCGACTACCTGGACTTCAATGTGCCTGGCTTTGGGAACCAGTAACTCTACGTAGACCTGGTCATTGCCAAAGGCGAGCCTGGCTTCTGAGCGACAACGCTCGTAACTTTTTTCAATCTGGTCACGGGACTCGATGATTCGCATGCCGCGACCACCACCACCGGAAATAGCTTTAACGACGATGCCCATGTCCGGGTGCTGGTCCCAGAATTTCAGTACCTGTTCGAGACTGGTATCGTCGTTGGTGCCTGGCACCAGGGGTACTTTGAGTTTCTTTGCCAGTGCCCGGGCACCTGCCTTGTTGCCAAAAGTAGAAAGCTGGTCTGGGGTTGGGCCGACAAAAACGATGTCTGCATCTTCGCAGGCCTGAGAAAAATCAGGATTCTCGCTGAGAAAGCCGTAACCCGGATGGATCGCGGTGGCACCGATCGACTTTGCCGCGGCAATGATCTCATCAATGGCCAGATAGGCTTGTGCGCCCGACCCAGGCAATAGCACGGCTTCGTCTGATTGTCGGACGTGCAACGAAGCACTGTCATCTTCCGGGTAGACCGCGACGGTGGTGTAACCCAGTTCATTCGCCGTTTGCCCAATTCGGATTGCAATTTCGCCTCGGTTGGCGATTAGTAACTTCATCATACTTCTGACCGGAATCATTGAACCGTCGAATCTACTGGAATGCGAGGCAATTTTCATCTCCCACGCAAAAACAAAGTCGCTATGCTACTGTCAACTTTGTCTGATCGAAAACTGGAGAGAACATCATGGCATCAATTGATACCGGCACAGAAGATCTGCTGGCGAGCCTGGAGAAGGGAGTTGGCTTGCTCACGCTAAACCGGCCCCAGGCACGTAACGCCATGTCGGGAGATATGAATGCGGCGTTGCAGGCAATGCTGGCCCAATTCGAACTGGACCCGGCTGTGAAAGTGATCGTGCTGACCGGCGCTGGTAAAGGCTTCTGCGCTGGCGGTGATGTGAAAGGTATGGCGGCCTCGGCTGGCGGGACCGTCGGCGACAACACCATCGATGGCGCTATTCACCGGCAGCGCCTGAATCAGCGGGCAACCGCAGGTAAATTATTCAAGATTCCCAAGCCCACAATAGCGGCCTTGCCAGGCGCTGCTGCCGGTGCAGGACTCTCCCTGGCCCTGGCCTGTGATATGCGGATCATGTCCAGCAATGCCATTTTAACCACGGCCTTCGCCAGGGTCGGTTTTTCCGGTGACTATGGCGGCACTTATTTTATGACCCAGCTTGTCGGTTCGGCAAAAGCGCGAGAACTGTATTACCTGTCTGATCGAGTCAGTGCTGATGAAGCATTAAGGCTGGGATTGACCAACTGGGTCTGTGAACCTGAAGTCTTGATGGATAAAACGATGGAAATCGCGAATAGGCTGGCCACTGGTCCCACCGTTGCCTATCGCTATATGAAAGAGAACCTTAATCGTGCCATGACAGGTGATGTGGACGACTGTATGGACCTGGAAGCAACCCACCACGTTCACTGCGGCCAGACAGCAGACCATCGTGAAGCTGCCAAGGCGTTTGTTGAGAAACGCGAGCCCGTCTTCATCGGCAGATAGACCAAGGGAAGATAACTGGCGCTATTTTCGAACGCATTATATTCGGACGCATTGCCTGATGACTCAGTCCGACGACTTTGTCTGAATCGCATGGGTCATCACAAATGGCAGCCTTGAATCTTCGAATATTGTGATGGTCGGTGTAAAAGCCTCTGGCTTATCCAGGCTTCCCAGCGTGACATCCACAATGTCTGGATGGGATTTGTTGACACAGACAACCGGCGTCCCGCAACTGTCACAAAAGTAGCGGGTACCATCATCGGAGGATTGGAGCTCCCTGGGGTTGCCTGCTGTGTAGCCGAACGCAGAGGCCGGCACAACCAGCCAGCTCACATAAGGTGCGCCGCTGGTGCGACGGCACATGGTGCAGTGGCAGTCGGCAACCGGAATGTCGTCGACGTCGAATTTATATCTGATCTTGCCGCAGAAGCAGCCGCCTTCGTGTTTCATCGTTTGAATAACCCCCGTGTAAAAGTCGAGCCAGAACCAGGGAACCTCTGGTCGGTGTGCCGCATCACTTTTTCCGTGATGACCGCGTTGAACCCGTACTCTGATCTCCGTGCGAGTTCGCCTTGTCCTCAAGAAAAAAGTGATGCGTCACTCCGACATTAATCAGAGCTTCCCCAGAACTACAAGATAATTAATGGCCGCAATATTCGCAATTCCAACCTATCGTGTTCCGTATTGGTTGAAGTAGTTTATCATGCAGCCTCGATTGGCAATGTGAGTTGATTGGGTATGGCAGTAGCCTATCTAAACGGTGAATGGATGGCGCCGGAGGATGCCAAAGTATCGGTATTCGATCGTGGTTTTATGTTCGGCGATGGCATTTATGAAGTCATGGCGGTCTATAACGGCGAGGTTTTTACCCTTGACCAGCATCTGGTTCGACTGCAAAGGAGTCTGGATGCCATTCGGGTAAAGTCCCCCTATGACGAAGCGCAGTGGTTGTCGATTATTACCGAAGCCGTAGAGCGAGGCAATGAGAACCCGGCCTACCTGTATCTTCAGGTGACTCGTGGCGTCGAATCGCCGAGGTCCCATGTCTATCCGGCCAGCGTTCAACCGACTGTTTTAATCACCGTGATGGCGGCGCCCATTCTGGCGCGCAACGAGGTAGTTCCTTATAAGGTTGTCACTAAAGAGGATATCCGCTGGAGCAGGGGCGATATCAAGGTGGTTAGCCTGATCGCCAACGGTCTGCTGAAAAATGAAGCGTTAAATGAAGGCTTTGACGATGCTGTGTTGATTCGTGATGGTGCTGTGACGGAAGCCACCGCGGCCAACGTGTTTATTGTTAAAAACGGTGTGGTCATTACTCCGCCAATCAGCAATTACCTGCTGCACGGAATAACGCGGGCGCATGTCATCAGTTTGTTGCGGGCCAGTGAGATTACGATAGAGGAGCGATCGATCAGTGAGGATGAGCTGCTGGCCGCCGACGAAGTCTGGATTACTTCAACCGGCCATGAGGTCTGGCCCGTCGGCCAGGTCAATGATCAGGTGATTGGCAACGGCTCTGCGGGCGTGATATGGCAGGCTGTAGACGAATTGTTTCAGGCATCGAAGGCTGGCGCAGCGTGAACGACGATTGGACCAATGATGGTTGTGTTTCTATTCTGGTCATTCGAAACAGGGTACGAAATATTGGAAGGACAAAAAGTTGAATTAACTAGTAGTTATGCGGACTTCTGGCCTATGGTCGACACACACCAAATCTGCCTCACACATCAGTGAACGGTCTGCCAGATATTTGAGACTCCTCTTACCCCCATTGGGGTGAATGACTCGGGATCGTTAAGCTTCGTTGCAGCTACCATGGTGGCATCAGGCCTGCCACCGTCAATTGTGCTTCTGCAAAGTAATCACAGCCAAACCAAAGTTGTTGCGTTCGATACCAACCATTCAATATAAGTATAACGTGTGTATAATGTCCAGTTATTTCCCAGGCTCTTGTGAAGAGCGCTGAGCTTATCAAGGAACTAGAGCAGGGCGGCTGGCGTCTCCAACGGATAAAGGGCAGTCATCATCAATTTGTGCATGCGGTTCATCGTCACACCATCACGGTCCCTCATCCTAAAAAGGATCTCGGGCGAGGGTTAGTACATGCCATTAGAAAATCAGCAGGTCTGGAATAATGCGCTATTTTGTATTGATTGAATTACCAAAACGTAAAAACCAATCTTTTGGTGTTGTGGTGCCGGATATCCCTGGGTGTTTTTCTGCTGGAGATAGCTTTGAAGAAGCACTGGTGAACGCAGAACAAGCGATTGTTCTACAACTGGAAGCGATTTTGGAAGCCGGCGGGAAAATACCTGAACCCTCAAAGCCAGAACACATTGTAAAAGACAGGCAAGACGGCTGGGTCTGTGCTGGTGTAGCCATTAACCGGGAACATATCTCCATTCGTGCCAAGCGAATCAACATCACGGTGCCAGAAGGCGCGCTGGCGATGATTGATGATGCCGCCCAGAAGAGGCACCAAAACCGATCTGCCTTTATGACAGAGGCTGCCCTGGACAGAGCGAGAAATTCTCACTGAACCTGGCGCCCTGAACAGGAGTCGAACCTGTGACCCTCCGCTTAGGAGGCGGATGCTCTATCCAACTGAGCTACCAGGGCGTGGGACGCGATATTAACAGAATCAGACGATGAAACATCCAGAGACGTTGATACAGGTGTT
>Ga0066369_10000465_pt1 | contig 17369 bp, 12 predicted proteins | sample Knorr_S7_td_Bott_FD_70972 | JGI IMG/M metagenome (GOLD analysis project Ga0066369, IMG submission 70972) | Marine microbial communities from Southern Atlantic Ocean transect - Knorr_S7_td_Bottom_ad_4513_LV_A | ecosystem: Environmental > Aquatic > Marine > Oceanic | place: Southern Atlantic... | reverse complement strand
CCTCGTTGTACGACTGCGCCCGAGTAGGTGCGGGAGCGAGCGTAAGCATGAGAGCCAGCGAGAGCGCGGTCTGTACGAGGGTTCGAAGGGCTATCCGCATCGGAGTACGTGCCTCTATGGGCTTTGGGGGAAAGGAATCTCTAACCTACTCTTCTACACGCGCGACGCACTCGATCTCGACGTCACAGAACTTGGGGAGCGCCGCCGCCTGCACCGCGGCACGAGCGGGCCGGTGGTCGCCGAAGTGCCGCGCGTAGACCTCGTTCATCTCTGCGAACGTGTTCATGTCGGAGAGGAACACTGTGGTCTTCACCACGCTTTGCAGCGACGATCCGGCGGCCTGGAGCACGTGCGTGAGGTTCTGGAGGCAGAGATCGGTCTGAGCGGCGACGTCACCCGTGATGAGTTCGCCCGACGCAGCATCCATCGGAATCTGACCGGAGCAGAACACCCATCCGTCGCTGACGATCGCCTGGGAATACGGACCGATCGCAGCCGGAGCCTGGTCGGTGTGGACGCGCTTGAGCTCGCTCATGTGGGGGTGCTCCCTGGTGTTGGTATGTGGCTCTATCGGGCGCCGTGGTGAGCGACGTGTGCACGCAACTCATCGGGTGACACCGTCGCCACGCCGGCCTTTCCGACTTCGATCGCGGCGGCGTGGTTGGCGAGGATCGCGGCTTCCGTGGGGGTGCCGCCAGCCGCGAGCACGACCGCGGCGACCCCCGTGACAGTATCCCCGGCGCCCGACACGTCGTACACGCCGCGCGCCGCGGTCGGAATCCTCACGGCCGTGCCCTGCTCGGTCTGCAATGCCATGCCCTGCTCACCCAGAGTGAGCAGCAGGTTCTGGCACCCAAGTCTCTGGCGCGTAGCCTCCATCCACTCGGCGTCGTCCGCGTGGATAAAGTCTCCGAGTGCGTCGCTGAGTTCCTTGGCGTTGGGCTTGAAGACGGTCACGCTCCCATAGGCCGAAAAATTGCGCTGCTTGGGATCGACCACCGTGGGTAGCCCGAGTCGCGCGCCGGCGTCGACCACCGACGAGATGACCGACGGCGTGAGCACGCCCTTGTTGTAGTCCTGCATGACCAGCACATCGCTCTCGGAGGCGAGCTGCTCGACCTTTTCGGCAAGCGATCGAGCGAGGCCAACGCTCACGTCGCGGTCGTCCTCCACGTCGAAGCGCACAATCTGCTGGCGCAGCGCCAGCACGCGTGTCTTCTCGGTGGTTGGGCGCTCATCGGTCCTGACGAGGCCGTCGGTACGCACGCCGAGCCGCGAGAGCTCGGCCTCGAGTAGCTCGCCTGCCATGTCGGCTCCGAGGCAAGCCACCACGCGGCACGTGGCTCCAAGGGCGACGACGTTGGCGGCGACGTTGCCGGCACCCCCGACTGCGGCAGTAGTAGCGGCCACCCGCACCACCGGCACGGGGGCCTCGGGTGATACACGGTCGACAGGACCTGAGATGTAACGGTCGAGCATCAAGTCGCCGACTACGAGCACGCGCATGCCGGCCGCGGTCTCGAGGATCTCGTCGAGGCGAGCGGGGCTCAACCGGTCCACGGACCGCGCCCCCTTCCCTCTAGGGTGAGCATTGAATGCGCGTCTCGGTCTTTGGCGAGCAGCGCCTCCTGGAGGTTGACCGACACGCATACGTGGTTGGGGACGATTCGAACCCGCTCGCCGATGACGGGCCGCCAGTCCGTTCGGGACAGGTCGAGCACGCCGTGCTCCTCCGAAAGGGACTCGAGCAGGACTCCCGGGTGATCGAACAGGACACCGAAGCCCCCGTCACCTCTGCTCTCCTTCGCGAGCGCTTTCGACCCCGAGTCGACGACAGCGTGTCCTGGCACGGCGGTGCTTACGACAGTCGCTAGCACCGTGTACGCGAGGTCGTCGTGTGAGGCCACCCCCAGCGCGAGTCCCTCGCGATCGAAGAAGATGCAGGAGCCGGAGCGGATCTCGGTCAGGCCAGGAAACGCGTGACTTTGCCAGAGCGTTGGGGTCGAGCCCCCGCTGACGATGCCGGCGGTGAAGCCGGCGGACTCTAGCGCGGCATATGTATCCGTGAGCTGCTCGAACACGAGCGCCAGAGCTTCAGTTTGCTCGTCCTTTTGCACGCGGATGTGGCCCGGGTAGAACATGAGGCCCGCAAACTCGACTCCGTCGAGAGAAGACGCGAGCGACGCAAGACGCACGACCTCGGCAGAGCTCTGGACGCCGACCCTCCCCAGACCCACGTCCTGCTCGACGAGAATGCCGATCACGCGGTCTGCGGCGGCTGATGCGGCCGCTACGGATTCGAGCACATCGGACGAATCGAGCGCGACCTTGAGGTCGAGCGACATCGGCAGGCGCACCAGTCGTTCGAGCTTCGCGTCCCCGACGGGCGGGTACGCCAGCAGAAGATCGTTCGTGAGGGTGGCCATCACCTCCGCCTCCCGCAGCGTGGCAACGGTGAGCCCTCGCGCTCCCGCCTCCAGCTGGATGCGCGCGACCTCTAGCGACTTGTGGGTCTTGATGTGCGGACGCCAAGCGATGCCGTGCTGCGCAGTGTAGTCGGCCACGCGCTGAGCGTTGGCGCGCACGCGCTCCAAGTCGACGTACCCGATCGGAGTATCGATTCCGGCCGGGTCGACTGGGTTCAATGTAGCGCGTCCTCCAGAGCGTCTTGGAACTCCTGGTCCGTCTCGTTCAGCGGCCCGTACTTCATCCACGTCATGATCCCCTCCCGGTCGATCAGGAATGTCGCGGGGAGACCGAGAACGTTATAGCTGTCCATGCCGCGCATCTGCGGATCGAGCAGGACCGTGTAGGTAACACCGTACTCCTCGGTGAACATCTCGACTTGATCCGCCGCGTTCCCGGTGTCCATGGAGGCTCCCACGATCCGGAATCCCTCGGCTTCGTGCTCTTCGAAGAGTTCTTGCAGGTACGGTGTTTCCTGGCGGCACGGGCCACACCAGGTGGCCCATATGTTCAGGAGCACGACCTCTCCGCGCATCGACTCGAGTGAGACCGTGTTCCCTTGCAGGTCCACCGCCTCGTACGCGGGCGCCGGGAATCCCGGCCTGGGCGGCGGTGTCGCGTCGGACTGCGTGCATGCCACGGTCGCGGCGGCCAGCACCGTCGCGGTCATCGTTCTGATGCTCATTGGTCTTCCAAGAGCAGTCGAGTCACGCGTACCTGCGACGATTCACCAGATTCGTCGGTCCACGCCATGACTAGTGAGCCGTCCGGAGCCTGGACCATCTGGGGGAAGCCACTCGCCCGAGCTGACGATGTCGAGGTCAGAGCCACGCTTTCCGAGATCGTCCCATCCTCCCTTATGCGTCGCATGCGAACCTCCGCGTCTTCCCCTCCGGTGCGTTCGAGCCACGCCACGAGCGCAGAACCGTCTCGCAACCCCACAACCGCGACGCGGCCCGCGGGGTTCCCACCATCGATCACAACCGCGTCGCCGAAGGTGGCACCATCGTCGGCCGAGAACGCGACCTTCACGCGGGGCTCGTCTCCGGCACCGGTGAACCACGCCACAGCTAGGTTGTCGCCTGCTACGCTCACCGAAGGACCGTTCACCGGGCATCCCCAGATGAACCAATTGTCGTCGTGCACTGCCGTACCCTCGGTCCAGGCACCATCCACGAGCCGCGTGATGTAGATGTCCCTGACCTCGGGTTCTTCGGTCCGGTTCCGATAGACGAGTACAGGACCCGACGGTGTGACGGTCGCATCGGTCTGGCAGCAGTCACACACCAGCCCATCGACGAGTGCCTCGGGGCCCGGAGTGCCGTCCGCGGAGACATCGCGGGCTCGCAGCGTCATTCCTCCCCCGTGACCGCCGTTGGTCTCGCGCCCGTCCAGCCAAGCGAACCCAACTGATGCATCCCGCGAAAACACGCTGACGAATCCGTGTTCGGTGGGCGTTCCGTCCTCATGCGGCGTCCAGGGTTCGGACCATGTGCGGCCCTGGTCCGCGGAGCGAGCCACACGCACGCCATAGTCGTAGCCCCCCTCTTCTCCTCGTTGTAGCCAGTGCGCCCAGAGCGTACCCTCAGGCCCGGGCGATACCGATGGGAAGTCGGCCCAGTTGACGAAGAAATCGTCACCTCCGGCAACCAGTGACGCATCGTTCCAACCGTGGCCAGCGAGCGTGGAGAAGCGAAGCTCATGATACGATCCTTCGGTCCGCTGCAGCCAGCTCAAATACACGGCATCCTCAGACGCGGACAGGAACGGCTCGGCGCTGTCCCCTCCGGCAGGCGACGCCATAACTTCGGACGACACAGTCAACACTTCGGACGGCACGGCCAACGCCGGTGGGTCGGCTTCTTGGCACGCGGCCAGGACCGTCACAAAGGCTAGCAGAGAAAGCGGTTTCATAATCGTGACGTAGTTTGGGGCACGAAGTCGATACTATAGCTAGGACACGGGAGGCAAGGATCTTGCTTGCCTGCGGGTCCTGTAGTCGAGAGAATTTCAGTATGGTTCCCCCCAGCGGTCAATACTGGGGGGCAGCGGGGCAATAACGAAACCCCTGAGGCGAGACTCGGTATGTGTGGATTCGCCGACGACGATCGTCGTAGGGGATGGCTCGGGTGGCAATTCAATTCAGGGGTGATGCACATGCAATCCTCGAAGCTCTCGTCGATCGGACGACGGACCGTGTTTGGTGCGGCTCTCGTCGCGGCCGCGCTGGCGTCGGTTCCACAGCCCGGATCAGCGCAGTACTTCGGACGCAACAAGGTCCAGTTCGACGATTTCGACTTCCAGGTCCTACGGACCGACCACTTCGACATCCACTACTATCCGGAAGAGCAAGAGGCGGTCGAAGACGCCGCGCGCATGAGTGAGCGCTGGTACGAGCGCTTCGCACGCGCCTTCCAGCACGAGTTCGAGCAGACCAAGCCGATCGTTCTGTACGCGGATCATCCGGACTTCGAGCAGACCAACACGCTCTCCGGGTTCATCGGTGAGGGCACCGGTGGTGTAACGGAGTCGCTCAAGAACCGGGTGATCATGCCGCTCGCGGGCTCGTACTGGGATACCGACCACGTAATGGGCCACGAGCTCGTGCACGCGTTCCAGTACAACATCGCCCAGTCGAGACGGGGCGGCGGCCTGCAGGGTCTCTACACCCTGCCTCTCTGGCTCATCGAGGGCATGGCCGAATACCTCTCCGTGGGTCGGGACGACCCACTCACCGCAATGTGGATTCGCGACGCCGTCCGCAGAGACGAGCTGCCGACGATCCATCAATTGACCACTGACCGGAAATTCTTCCCGTATCGGTTCGGCCAGGCACTGTGGGCCTATATCGGCGGCACCTACGGCGACGACGCGGTCGTGCAAGTCTATCGGCGCGCCCTACGTGTCGGCTTCGAGGAGGCAATCAACCAGGTGCTGGGGCTGTCGACGGACACCTTGTCGGTGCGCTGGAAGGACAAGACCGTGGAAGAGTACGGCCCCCTCATGGTGGGGCGGAGCGCGCCGGAGGATCAGGGAACCTTGATCCTGGCACCGAGCACGGGTTCGGGAAGCACCAACATCTCTCCGTCGATCAGCCCGGACGGCCGCTATGTGGCCTTCCTCTCCGAGAAGGACCTCTTCTCGATCGATCTGTTCATGGCGGAGGTAGCCACCGGACGCATCATCCGAAAACTCTCCAGCGCAAACTCCGATCCGCACATCCAAGCGCTGCGCTACATCGACTCGTCGGGGACGTGGTCGCCGGACTCCCAGCGGTTCGCCTACGTGGTGACCGCCGACGGGGACCAGGAGATCGTCATCGTCGGCACGGGAAACGGACAAATCCAGAGGAGGATCGTCTTCGATGAGATCGGTGCGGTGAGCAATCCCGCATGGTCACCCGATGGACAGTATCTGGCCTTCTCCGGTTCGGTGGGAGGCATCACAGACCTCTACCTGTTCGACCTGGACACCGGAGAGACGATCCAGCTGACGAACGACAAGTACGCGGACCTCCAGCCCTCTTGGGCGCCCGACGGACGCACGATCGCGTTCACGAGTGACCGCGGCCCGGAGACCAACTTCGAGCGGCTCACCTACAGCAAGTTCCAGCTCGCCACGGTCGATATTTCGACCAACCAGGTGCGCGTCATCCCGGTGTTCGGCAACGTCAAGCACATCAATCCGCATTACAGCGCGGACAACGACAAGCTCTACTTCCTGTCCGACCAGGACGGGTTCACCGACGTGTACGAGCTCAACTTCCAGAACGGAGACGTACGCAGGATCACCAACCTGGCAACCGCGGTGAGCGGACACACCTATCTGTCGCCCGCTATGACGGTGGCCCAGGACGGAACGATCGCCTACACGGTCTTCGACGAGCTCGAGTTCCACATTTATACGACGCAGGTCACCGCCGAAGCCCCATTGGTCGAGGTCGTGGACAACGCCGAAGATCAGCGGGGTCGCAAGCTCCCGCCGGCCAATCCCGACCGCTTCAGCCGAATCGCCACCTACCTCGCGGACCCGGAGACCGGGCTGCTGCCGTCCAACACCTGGACCGACGAGGACCGCGAGGAATACAAGTCGGAGCTGTCGCTGGACTTCGTGGGACAACCCTCCATTGGCGTGGGCACGGACAACTTCGGCAACTACATCGGTGGCGGCGCTTCGGCCTTCTTCAGTGACATGCTGGGTGACCACGTGCTCGGTGTCTCAGCACAAGCCAACGGAACCTTCAAGGATATCGGCGGACAAGCGTTCTACAGCGATCTGTCGAACCGATGGAACTGGGGCGTGGGCGCGGGCCGCATTCCCTATCTGCTGGGCTACTACGCGTACGGTGCGGACGAGCGGGGCCAGTACATCGGGCAGACTCGCTACCGGATCAACATCACCTCGGCGAGCGGACAGGTGGCCTATCCGTTCTCGTCCACACAGCGCTTTGAAGTCTCGATGGGCATGACGCGCTACAGCTACGACATCGAGCTCGACAAGTACTATACCGACGCATTCGGGCGGGTCTTCGACTTCGAGCGCGTGCAGCAGGATGAGTTCGAGCCAGATCCCCTGAACATGGCAACCGTGTCAGCGGCGCTAGTCGGTGACAACGCGTTCTTCGGCTTCGTCTCGCCAATCCGAGGCGGCCGATATCGGTTCGGGGTCGAGCAGACCACCGGTACCCTGGCCTTCACCACCGTGACCGCCGACTGGCGCCGATACTTCTCGCCGACGAGGAACCTCACGGTCGGAGTGCGCGCGCTCCACTACGGCCGTTACGGCCTGGACATAGCACCAGAGCAACAGTCCGGCTTCAGCCCTCTTCGCGAGCTCTTCCTCGGCTTCGAGACGTTCATCCGCGGTTACAGCTTCGAGAGCTTCGAGACGTCGGAGTGCGGGAACCCGATTCAGGGTGCACCGACAGGTAGCTCCTGCCCGACGTTCGATCGCCTGTTCGGACATCGGCTCGCGGTCGGTAGCCTCGAGTTAAGGGTTCCGTTCATCGGCGTCGAACAGTTCGGCATCATCAACTTCCCGTTCCTGCCGACCGAGCTGGTGCTCTTCGCGGACGGTGGTTTGGCCTGGGATCCGGACAATCCGCCGACGCTCGAGTGGAGCCGCTCGTCGAGGGAGCGTGTGCCGGTCTTCTCGACGGGAGTGTCCGCACGGTTCAACGTGCTCGGGTTCATGATTCTCGAGGCGTACTATGCGTACCCTTGGCAGCGGCCGGATAAGGGATGGCACTGGGGGTTCAACCTCTCGCCGGGCTGGTAGGCTCTACTGGGCAGGGGCAGGTCCTTTCCGCGGGGGCTCCGGGCTAACGCTCGGGGCCCTCGCTCGCTTGTCCGGGCGCTCCCCCACCGAAGCGAAGGCGGCGCTCGCCGCCCTCCCTAAGACCCAACCCTAGAAAATCGAAAGATTGATGTACTTCTTCGGGTTCGCGCGCAGATCCTCGAGCAGCGCCAGGAACTGATCGCTCGCATCCGTGAGGCTCACGTAGAGCGCGTCGTCGTTCAACAACTTGGCGAACGTGCCGTCACCCCCGTCGATCTTGTCGAGAATCGACCGGACCGTGGCGAGCGCGCCGTCGAGGTTGGCGCTCGTCTCGCTCAGGGCCAGCATTACGGAGTCGGCGCGAGCGATGGCGCTCGCGAGCTCGGGACCGGCCTCGGCCGCGCCCTGGATGCCCTCGGCGGAGGCCTGAAGCGTCTCGATGAGCGTGCTCATCGCCGCGCGCTGCTCGCTCACGACGCTGGACACCTCCAGCAGGAGTGCCTCGAACTCGCGAGCACCCCCCTGCACCGACTCGATGGTCTCGTTGTTGAGAAGCGACTCCATCTGCGTCATGACCGAGCCGGCCTGTTCGCTCAGATCGTCTATGGAGCCGAGCATGCCCCCTGCGCGTCCGCCCACTCCGGGGATGGTATCGCCACTTTCGTGCATCGCCGGCTGCATCGTGGGAATCACTTCGACCGTACGACCACCAAACATGCCCGCCACACCGAACTCCATCGCCGAGCCCAGCGGGACCCGCCACCCCTTCTCAATCTCGAGCTCCATCGTAACGGCGCTATCGTTCGTCATCTCGAAGTCAGAGATGCGCCCAATGTTCACGCCGCGCATCTGAATGGGATCACCGACTCGCACGCCGCCGGCGTCATTGACGACGGAATACAAGAGGTGGCGCTGTCGAAACCACGCGGGGTCGGTAAGCTGGAACAGCACGACAACGAAGGAGAGCAAGCCGATGATCACGAAGCCTCCCACGCGCGCCTCGCGTCCCGTCGTGCTGTGAGGCAGGTAGGTCTTTATCTCTTCATCGGACGGCGCCCGCCGCCCTGAGCCTTGAGTCGGTTCAGTCATAGGACTCCGATACCATGTCGAGCGCGGCCTCCGCGGCCGCGCGGTCAACGAACGCCTGGACCACCGGGTCCGGGCAGGCCCGGAACTCGTCCGGGGTCCCACAGAAACGAATGGTGCCGCTGTCAAGCATGGCCACACGGTCACAAATCATGAGTCCACCCTCGACGTCGTGGGTGACGAGCAGAGATGTCACCTGGAGCTCAGTCGACAACTGCTCGATGAGACGCTCGACTGCCGCGGTGTTGATCGGGTCGAGCCCGGTGGTGGGCTCGTCCCAGAGCAGAACCTCGGGACGCCCGATGATCGCGCGCGCAATGCCCACGCGCTTCTTCATGCCGCCCGAGAGTTCGGAAGGGATCTTCGAGAGAATCTCGCGCGGCTCCAGGTTCACGAGCTCGAGCGCCTCCCAGACCTTCACCGCGGTCTCATTGCGCGGCATGCGCGCAAGCACGTCCTCCGGAATACCCATGGCTACGTTGTCGAAAACGTGGAGCGAATCGAACAGCGCAGAGTGCTGGAAGACGTAGCCGACCTTTTGGCGTACCGCCTCCACGGCCCCCCGGCCTCCGCGATACACCGAAATCCCGTCGACCTCGACCTCGCCCATGTCTGGGAGCACGAGACCGATGGTCGTCTTGAGCAAGACACTCTTCCCGGTGCCGGAAGGACCGAAGAGCGCGAACATCTCGCCCGTCTCCACGCGCATGTCGACCCCGGTGAGCACCGGCAGGTCGAAGGCCTTGTGGATGTTGCGATATTCGATCACGTCGCGCCCATCGTCAGTTCAGCAGGAGCGGTGGGAACATCGCGTCGAGAATCAGGATCGTGAGCGTCATGAACATGACCGCCTGGGTGGTGGTCAGTCCGACACCCTCGGCCCCACCCTTGGTCTTCAGGCCCATGTGTACCGAGATGAGAGGGATCGAGAGGCCGAAGACGATCGCCTTGGTCGCCGAGTACGTGAGGTCCCAGCTGTGCCAGAAGAGCCTGGCGCCAAAGTAAAACGACTCCTGCCCGAGGCCGACGGTGATATTTGCCGCCTGAACGCCCGCGAGGATCCCGATGAGGTCTGCGATGCCGACCAGCAGTGGCAGCACCAGGATTCCCGCTATCACACGAGGCGCAGCCAGGATCGCCACAGGGTCCCGACCCAACGACTTGAACGCGTCGATCTGCTCGGAAACGACCATCGTCCCGAGCTCGGCCGTGATACGGGCGCCGATCCGGCCCACGAGCACCAGCGCCGTGAGTACTGGACCCATCTCGAGCACGACCGTTTCCACGACCAAACTGCCCAACACATAATCGGGCACTGCGCTGGTCATCTGATAGCCGCCCTGCTGACTGGTCACGATCCCGGCCAGGGACCCCGTAACCAGCACGATGGGGAGAGACTGAATCCCCATGATGTACATCTGATTCAGCACCGAGCGGATGGATACCTTCAGGCTCACGATCGCAACCACGATCTGCCCGAACAGTATGCCTAGGCCACCCGCATGTTCGAGCGTGATGTACGTGGTGCGCCCCACCCCCGCGAACCACTCGGTGATCGCGTTATGCCGTGGGAGAGCCCCAGGAGATTGGTGGTTCACCGTAGATGGTGCTCCGGCGTGAACGAGCGCATCGAGACGACGGCCGTTCGCTTGCAATAAGTGGGCCGAATCTTCGGTGAAGCAGTACGCTAATCAACCGCGTTCGGTTCCGTTCTGGCCCGATTCCTGCAGTTTCTTCGACGCGCCAAGCATCGAAATGCCTGACCGGCTTTCGGTGGCTCTCTTCCCCACGGCCGGTTTTTTGGCCACACTGGCTACTCACACGACAGTTCATGGAGCACCCGCCCGATGACGGTATTCGGACAAACGAGCCTTGTTGTGCTTGCTGGAGCCCTGCTGGGTGCTCCATCCATAGGAAGCGCGCAGGAGGCAGACTACCAGCTGGAAGCAGGCTACCAGGCGGAGCTAGCCGCGTTAGCCGCGAGTCCTGCCGTGGTACGCGCCCTGGAGCTGGTCGACGAACGCGACGCACGTGTGATGTCGGATCTTCTCCAGCTCACGGAGATCCCTGCACCGCCCTTCAAGGAAGAGACCCGCGCACTTCGCTTTTTCGAGATGTTGATCGATCTGGGCGTCGACTCGGCTTGGATAGATGAAGAAGGCAATGTGCTTGGCATGCGGCGCGGCACCGGGTCGGACGAGGTCATCGCGGTTTCAGGGCATCTCGACACCGTCTTCCCGGAAGGGACCGACGTCACGGTGCGTCAGCGAGGCGATACGCTGTTCGCTCCCGGCATCGTGGATGACACGCGTGGTCTCGTCGCCGTGCTCGCGCTTCTTAGAGTTCTCAACGAGTCCGACCTGCGTACCAGTGCCAACCTGCTCTTCATCGCCACAGTCGGCGAGGAAGGCCTCGGCGACCTTCGCGGTATGAAGTACCTGTTCCGTGACGGCGGCCCGCGTATCGATGCATTCATCTCGATCGACGGGGCAGGACACGAGAGCATCACGCACAAGGGGCTCGGGTCCCACCGATACCGCGTCACCATTCGTGGCCCAGGCGGACACTCTTGGGGCGATTTCGGAGCTCCGAACCCGGCGCACGCACTCGGACGCGCGATCGACTACCTCGACCTGTCGGCCGACGCGATCACCAGGTCTGGTCCGGTCACGAGCTACAACGTTGGGCGTATTGGCGGTGGCACCTCCGTGAACTCCATTCCGTTCGAGGCGTGGATGGAAGTCGACATGAGGTCGGAAAGCCCCGAGAGCCTCACCAGAATCGATGAGGTCTTCCAGCGGGCCATGACGCGGGCGGTCATCGAAGCAAACGCCCAGCGGCGAGAAGGTGACGAGCTCACGCTCGACATGGAGTTGATCGGAGACCGACCCTCCGGTGAGATCGTCGAGTCCGATCCGTTCGTGCAACGGGCGATCGCCGCAAGCCTTCTTCTGGGTATCGAGCCGACACTCAACCGTAGCTCGACCGACGCGAACATCCCGATCTCACTCGGCATCCCCGCGATCACGATCGGTGGTGGTGGTGAGGCCAGCGCGGTGCACGCACCCGGAGAGTGGTTCATCAACCGGAACGGGACCCTGGGCATCAAGCGCGCGCTGCTGATCGTACTCGCCCAGGCGCGTACGCCGATCGCGAGCTGACCATGGCCGAAGGACCGTTGAACGGCCGCGTCGCGATCGTGACCGGCGCGTCGGCCGGTATCGGTGCGGCCATCGCCGAGACGCTCGCCCATGCCGGCGCCAAGGTCGTGCTCGCCGCTCGCCGCTTGGATCGCATTGAAGCCATCGGGCAGGCGCTGGAGGAATCGGGTTGTGAAGCGCTCGCCGTGCGGAGTGACGTCACGAGTATGGAGGACATGAAGGCACTGGCGGCTGCCACGGTCGCCCGGTTCGGCGGCATCGACATCCTGGTCAACAACGCCGGCGTGATGCCCGTGTCGCCCATCGCCGAGGGCCGGGTCGACGAGTGGAAGCTCATGGTCGACGTGAACGTGAACGGTGTGCTGCACGGCATCGCGGCGGTGCTACCCACCATGATCGAGCGGCGCTCTGGGCACATCGTCAACATCGGCTCGGTAGCCGGCCGCCGACCCTTCCCGGGCGGCACTGTCTACTCCGCGACCAAATTTGCGGTGCGCGCCATATCGTGGGGCCTGCACTTGGAGCTCGGCGCGGAGCACGGAATCCGGATCACGGATATCCAGCCCGGCATCGTTTCCACCGAGCTGTTCGACTCAGACGCCCACCAGGACTTTCGCGAGCGGCTGGAAAAGGCGTGGGCGGGCAAGCGTACGCTGCAGCCGGAGGACGTGGCACAGAGCGTGCTCTACGCGCTGAGCGCGCCGGAGCATGTGTCGGTGAGCGAGGTGCTTGTGCGGCCGGTGGATCAGGCTACCTGAGGGCTTTATCGACTACGAAATCGGCCGATCATCCGCCGCCCCGTAGTAAATCCCATTAAACAGGAACCCGAACGTGCCGTGCGGCTGCGCGCGGAACGTGATTCTGGGCCCGAAAATGAAGAGCTTGCCCTGACCGTAGTCGGCCTCGATGGCGCCGACGCCGTTCTGCAGATAACGCTCACCCCAGGCCCACCCGCTCTTGAGCGGGCTCTCGGTGTCGTACCACCCGATGCGGCGCACGCCCTGCGCCTCGGCACCCGCGTCCAGCGAGAACGTGGGGCTGTGGCTGAAGAGCACATTCACGCGCTCGCCGAAGCCGTGAGTGAGCGGGCTGCCATGCTCGATCTTCATGTCTAGGACCGAGCCGGGCGTGAAGTACTGCTCGCGCGCGAGGTGGCTGCCGTTCTCCAGCAGGTGGTTGCTCACGGGCAAGCCAGCGTAGTGCGCTAGGCTGGCCGAGGTGCCGATCGTGATCGCGGCGCCGCCGTTGCGCACGTAGTCCAGAATCTTCGGCACTGTGCCGTCGCGGGAGACGTAGCCCATGCGAACGCGGTACTCATCGGGAACGGTGCTCGGATCCGGTCCACCCCGTCCGCCGCGACCACGAGGAGGGCTGAAGCCGCCCTCTTCCGGCTCTGGAATCGCTCCGTCCTCGAACACCAGCACGTCGTACTGGGAGAGGTCCACGCTATCCAAGTCCGGCGGATACAGCACGTCGAAGTCGAACTCGAAGTCCTCCAGGATCATGCGCGTCCATCCCGATGGCATCGAGCCGCCGTACCGATCCCAGAGTCCGATCTTCACGGGCTCGAGCTCCATGGTGTTGCCCGCGGGGCGGCTCGCCACGCCGACGAAGCTGAGTCCCTTCTCCGCGGCCAGTGCCTCGACCGTGGCGCGATCGGTCTCGAGGTAGAACGCGCCTGCGCCGAAGCTCTGCCCGCCCACATCAAGTGCGTCGGTATACCAGAACGCGTTGCCGCCCGCCGCAAGCACACGGTTCACCGCGGTGAAGGCGTCGTTGATGTGGTCCACCACGTAGCCGCGAGCGTTGGAGGCTCCAGCCACGAGGCCAGCCGCTGGAGCGGAGATGATGTCGTCGATGAGCTCGAAGGGACCGTCGAAGCCGTCCATGATGCGATCGAACTCGATGCCCATCTGCCAGGCCAGAGTCCAGCCGGTGTTGTCGTACGGCGACGTCGGCGGCGCGCCCGGGTAGGCGAAATCGTTCGGGTGCTCCTGCTTCTCGAACATGTCGAGCACGTGCGGCCGAAACGCCTGAGCGCCCTTCACCACGTAGGATCCCTGCTCGTAACGAGTGCCGGCGACGGTGAAGCCGGCGGTCGCTCGGTGCACATCAACTCCGTTGTAGAGCAGCGTGTTCACGAACTTCGTCGCGGTCAGAAAGTCACGCTGATCCGACGGAATGATGAATCCGCGCGCGTCGCGGTCCGCGGGATCGCGCAGGACTCGCTGCCAATCTTCTCGAGTCCCCCGAGTACCTCGCGGCATCGCCTCGGCGGCCGCGTCGATCTCGAACGGCATCGTGGTCCAGGAATCGGTGTTTCCACGCGCGATCGCATTGGTGCCCATCTGCCAAATGTTGAACAGCAGGTGGTCCGAGTTGCGCGACGCGAAATCCAGCACGGCCCAATTTGCGGTCTGCGAGTACTCGATCGACTGACGGAAATGCCATGGCCCGGGCTCGACCGGAAGAGGTAGGTCGCCCCTGGGCATCTGTTGCCTGGGCAGGAATTCGATCTCAACCGGGGTCGGGTTGCCGATCGTCTCAGTGAGCAGCCCGATCATGTTCTTGAAGTACGGCGTGGTGCGCAGACCACCGTTCCACCAAGTGGAGTACGACGAACCGGAACGCATGGTCGTACCGCCCTTGCCCTCGCGCACGAAGCGCTGGTGCATCGCCGAGCCGACCTGATCGAGCCCGGTAATGATGAGCGGGTCGAAGTAGTGGTTGGGAGGATCCCTGAAGGGTGGCGCGAACATCACGGTGCCGCGCGGGCCCGTCTGGTGATGGTTGTACACGATCTGCGGATACCAGACGCGATAGATCGACGTGTTGATGTTCTGCGACTCGGCAAGCGCGGCCATGTAGAAATCGCGGTTGTTGTCGTGCCCGGCGTACTTGTTGTAGAGGACGGGCACCCCGCTCGTGCTGCGTGCCATGGGGTCGTCCTGCCGCATGTACCAGTTCGCGACCAGTGCGTGGCCGTCGGGGTTCGCGTGCGTCGCGAGGATGATGACCTTGCCGAGGATGCGCATGGTCTCCGCATCGGTGTAGTCGTTCAGCCGATAGACGAGCTCCATGAGCTGCTGGGCGCCCAGCACCTCGGTGGCGTGCAGACCGCCGTCGATCCAGACCGTCGCTTTGCCCTCCAAGGCCATGGCACGCGCCTGAGCCTCACTGACTCCTTCGGCCTTGGCCATCGAGCGAGAGATCTCGCGATAGCGGTCGATGCGCGCGTGGTTCTCGGGAGACGTGATGACCGCCTGCAGATGCGGACGACCTTCCTCGGTATAACCGATGGTGTCCAGGATCATGCGGTCGGACTCGCCGGCCAGCTTGATCCAATACGCGTGCAGAGCCTCATAGTTGGGCAGCACGTAGTCGGCACCGATCTCGTGCCCAAATTGCTCTTCAGGCGTGGTCACCCGGTTCTGGGCCCAGACGGGCATCGCGAAGAGAAAACCCGCTGCTGTGAGCAGCGCAGGCCGGATCAAGTGCTTCGTCATGCTAGTGTCCTGTCCCATCTGCATACCTCTCCCATCTTGTTCATCGACTCGAGGGGTTTGATTCTCTTGTTGCGCTCGATGCCCGTCAACAGGCTGCAAAGAATCCAATCATGATAAAGAGACACGCTTGCTTCGTGCTGATGTTGAGCTTGGCCACCGCGTGGGCCAGCCCGGACCTCCATGCGCAGGAATCAGGCATCACCTTGGTGGCGGAGCCGGCTGAAGTCTCGCTCGTCGTTGGAACCGAAATTGCCCTAGTGGTCAAAGCGGTCGACGCGTCTGGCGACTCCGTCGAAATGGACCTCCGTTTCGCGGCCCCGCGCTCGGTGCTGCGATACCGCGACGGTGTTCTGCAGTCGTACAGCGCCGGAGACTTCGAGATCGTAGCTACGGGCGTGCTACCGGACGGAGCTACGGGAACGCCGCCGATGCTACGCATTCCTGTCCACGTCGCCTGGCCGGCGATCGACCGGGTGGAGCTGAACGCATCGGGCGCTGGGCTCTACGTGGGAACGACGCTCACGCATGACCCTGTAGCGCTTCACGCCGATGGCACACGCCGGCCAGAGGCTTCCTTCGCTTGGCGTAGCTCCAATCCCGCGGTCGCCTCCGTGGACGTGTATGGGACGGTCACGGCCATGTCCACCGGCGCCGTCACGATTACGGTCGAGATCGACTCAGAGGCAGAAGGACAAGCTTCCTACGACGTACAGGCGTTTCCGGCGACCGAGTTGATGATCGACGGCGGCGCGGACCAGGCCCGCACCGGCGACGTACTCCACTTCTCAGCGCGGGCTCGCGGCCCCGAAGGCTCGCTACCGAACCTGCCCATGACGTGGGCCTACACGTTCGTTCCGCACGACTCCATTCGCTCGCCAGGAGCGTCGGCCATCGTGGAGGACGGCGCTTTTGTGGCGGAGGTGCCCGGTCGCTACACGCTGCTGGCCATGTCGGGCCCGCTCATGGCGCGCCGGACCGTCCTCATCCACGGGCGTGACGCGGTTCAGGAAATCGAGCTCCAGGGGCGGGGTGCCGTGAGCAACACGCATACTTCGGATCTCTGGATCTTCGAGGGAGTCGACGGGCGCGACTACGCGATCACAGGCACGTGGTCGGCGGCCGGTTGGGCGTACTTCTGGGACGTCACCGATCCGTCGGGGATCTTCAAGACCGACTCGCTGCAGCTCGACGCGAGAACCGTAAACGACGTGAAGGTCGCACCGAGCGGTCGTTATGCGGCGCTCTCCCGCGAAGGGGCTTCGAATCGTCGGAACGGCGTGGTGATCCTGGATATGACCGACCCGGCCCACCCGCGCGTGGCTTCGACCTTCGAGAGCCACGGGGTCACCGGCGGCGTGCACAACATGTTCGCCACCGAGGACTACCTGTTCGCGCTCGCCAACGGTGACAAGTACGTCATCATCGACGTGCGCGATCCGTACGATCCGAAGTTCGTCAGCGAATACAACCACCCCAACAGCCGCGTGCACGACGTGTGGGTCCACGACGGCATCGCCTATTCATCGGAGTGGCAGAACGGGGTGGTGGTCGTCGACGTCGGGAACGGACGCTGGGGCGGATCAATCGAGAATCCGGTCTTCGTGACTAGAGTGCCCTACCCCGTCGGAGCCACGCACGCGGCCTTCCCGTACTTCCAGGAGTCGACGGGGAAATTCTACCTCTTCCTCGGCGATGAAATCGGGGGCGGTAGAGGCAGGGCATGGGCGGGACCGGGTAGAGACAACCGGCCCTACGATCCCGAAACCGGTGAGGGTGGCATCCAGGGACGCATGGACGGCTACCTGCACGTCATCGACTTCACCGACCCGGAAAACCCGAAGGACGTGGCGCGCTACGAGGTGCCGGAAGCCGG
>Ga0066369_10000459_pt1 | contig 17564 bp, 12 predicted proteins | sample Knorr_S7_td_Bott_FD_70972 | JGI IMG/M metagenome (GOLD analysis project Ga0066369, IMG submission 70972) | Marine microbial communities from Southern Atlantic Ocean transect - Knorr_S7_td_Bottom_ad_4513_LV_A | ecosystem: Environmental > Aquatic > Marine > Oceanic | place: Southern Atlantic... | reverse complement strand
TTCCTTTTTTAGTGTTGGTTTTTTATAGGTAAGTTGTACTTCGCCTAAAGATTCAGCAGCTTCTTTTAATACAATATCAAAGTTTTCATTTTTAAAAAGTTGAACTGTTTTACTTTCAGTTTTATAACCAATAAAACTTACGTTTAATGAATAGCCCCATTCTTTTAACTCATTGAATTCAAAAAACCCTTTTTCATCAGTAATAGTTCCAATTGGTTCAACAAAGCCCGAACTAGTATCTAAACTTTTAACCACAGACTTTAGAAGCAAAACTGTAGCATAAGAAATTGGCTCTCCTTGTTCGTCTATAACTTCTCCGCTAATTGAGTACTGTTGTCCAAATACGGATGAAGAAAACAACACGAATAAAATTGTAAAAATAAATTTGATAATTAGCTTCAAATCAAAAAATATTATGGCGTTGTAGACTACTTGTTTTCCACTTTTAATTACGGGAAAACCGTAATCTTTATTAAAAATAAAAGTGTTATCGGCGCAATAAATGACCTATATTTGCAAAATATTTTGTAGGTAAATTGACCCTTATGAAGCACATTAGAAATTTCTGCATTATCGCACATATCGACCATGGGAAAAGTACACTTGCCGATCGCTTGTTAGAGGTAACAGGGTCTGTTACAGATCGCGAAAAGAAAAATCAGGTTCTCGATAATATGGATTTGGAAAGAGAGCGTGGTATAACTATTAAGTCTCATGCCATACAAATGGAGTACGCCTATAAAGGCGAAGATTATATTTTAAATTTAATTGATACTCCTGGTCATGTCGATTTTTCTTATGAAGTTTCCAGATCTATTGCCGCTTGCGAAGGTGCTTTGTTAATTGTTGATGCAGCACAGAGTATTCAGGCGCAAACAATTTCTAATTTATATTTAGCATTAGAAAATGATTTAGAAATTATTCCTGTGCTTAATAAAGTAGATTTGCCAAGCGCAAGTCCCGAAGAAGTAACCGACGATATTGTTGATTTATTAGGTTGTGATCCTTCGGAAGTGATTCCGGCAAGTGCAAAAACAGGACTTGGAATAGAAGAAATTTTGTCAGCAATTATTGAGCGTATTCCAGCACCACAAGGAAATGTTGATGAGCCTTTACAGGCTTTAATTTTTGATTCTGTTTACAATTCGTATCGTGGTGTAGAGACATATTTTAGGGTTTTCAACGGTTCTATTAAAAAAGGGCAGCATATTAAATTTATAGCAACAGGTGAAACATACTTTGCTGATGAAGTAGGCACCCTTAAACTTAAACAAATCCCTAAAAATATAATCAAAGCAGGAGATGTAGGTTATTTAATTACTGGAATTAAAGAAGCTAGTGAAGTAAAAGTTGGAGATACAATTACAGATGCTAAAACACCAACAACAAATGCCGTTAGAGGGTTTGAAGATGTAAAACCAATGGTTTTTGCTGGAATTTATCCTGTAGACACCGAAGATTATGAAGAGCTTCGTAACTCAATGGAAAAATTACAACTTAACGATGCTTCTTTAGTGTTTCAACCCGAAAGTTCGGCAGCTTTAGGTTTTGGATTCCGTTGTGGCTTTTTAGGAATGTTGCATCTTGAAATTATTCAAGAACGTCTAGAGCGCGAGTTTAATATGACTGTAATAACCACAGTACCAAACGTGTCATACCATGCGTTTACCAGAAAACATCCTGATACAGCAATTATAGTAAATAATCCAAGTGATTTGCCAGACCCTTCTGGATTAGACCACGTTGAAGAGCCTTATATTAAGGCGTCCATAATTACCAAAGCAGAATTTGTTGGTAATGTAATGAAGTTGTGTATCGATAAACGTGGTGTTATTACCAACCAAACCTATTTAACTACAGATCGTGTTGAGTTAACTTTCGATATGCCATTAGCCGAAATTGTATTCGATTTTTACGACCGATTAAAAACGGTGTCTAAAGGATATGCCTCTTTTGATTATCATCCTATTGGTATGCGAACCTCTAAATTGGTTCGTGTAGATATTTTATTAAATTCTCAACCTGTTGATGCGCTTTCGGCTTTAATACATGCGGATAATGCGCATAACATCGGTAAAAAAATGTGTTCGAAACTTAGACAGTTAATTCCACGCCATCAGTTTGATGTTCCAATACAAGCGGCAATTGGAGCAAAAATTATTTCAAGAGAAACTATTAAGGCTTTACGTAAAGATGTAACTGCAAAATGTTACGGTGGCGATATCTCACGAAAACGTAAACTCCTAGAAAAACAGAAAAAGGGGAAAAAGCGAATGCGCCAAGTTGGTAATGTTCAAATACCTCAGCAAGCGTTTATGGCTGTTTTAAAACTTAATGATTGATAACTTTGAGTTGTTTATTTCTTGTAATAAAACAAGTATGCAATAATAAAGAACCCAACTCCTGTTAATGCTGGTGCGGGAATTTTTGCTATGACTCCAAAGGTAATCATTACAATTGCAACAATTTAGGAGTAAGGCTATTAAGATTTTCTGTGATTAAATAAATGTTTAATTTATACTGTTTCCATAGGTTTCCCCAAATAAACCAGTAGATATCCTTCAGCTATATCAGGGTTTTCCAAACTGTAAGACGATATTATTTCTAACTCGCCATTGGTATCTTTTACAAATAACGGAATACTGTCCTTATCATTAATGGTAATCTCTACGAGCTTCTTAAAATGGGCTTTGTCATTAATTTCTATTTCATGAATAACCGGGTATTTTTTTACTATTCTTGTTAATCGGGAAAAATTAACGGTATGTGAAAACAGGGCTTCTTTTGGGTTGTTTGTCGGGTCAAGCATTTCTTCTTCAGTTACCAATCTATATGCTCCATTCTCACCAAATTGGTTTTGATATTTATTAATAGCATATTTATTAATGTCTGAACTTCCTGTTAATGCCATTAAATATCCCATATCATTCAATTCAATATTATCGGTTAATGCGTCTGAATAAATATTGGTGTTAAAAGCTTCCAGTCCTTCTTCTTTTGCTTTTGCAATGTTGGTATGGTTACTATCTATCAATACAACGTGCCTGTCGTTTTTTTCTAAATAATTTGCTATTAGTCGTGAAACATTTGAAGCTCCTATAATTAATATTCCATTGGTTTTTTTAAGGAAAACGCCAACAATTCTTGCAAAAAGTCTTGCTGTGGTTGCATTTAGTAAAACGGTTCCGAGTACAATCATAAATACTAAAGGCGTGATGTATTCTGCTCCTTCAATACCATCATTTACTAATTTCAGCCCAAATAATGATGCAATTCCTGCGGCAACAATTCCTCTTGGTCCAACCCAACTAATAAACAGTTTTTCATTTAATCTTAAGTTTGATTTATGAGTACTTAAAAACACTCCAATAGGTCGTAACACAAAAACAACAATCGCAAAAAGAATAGCGGTTTGCCAGTTATAAATGAGCAATAAATCTTCCATGTTGATGTTTGCGGAAAGCAATATAAATAAGATGGAAATAAGCAATATGCTTAAGGATTCTTTAAAGTAGAGAAGTTCTTTTAGGTATTCAGATTTTGAATTCCCTAAAACCATTCCCATTACAACAACAGCAAGTAATCCGGATTCGTGTGCAAAACTGTCTGATAAAACAAAAACTCCTATAACTGAAGCTAATGCAAAAACATTTAACAAATAATGAGGAATCCACTTTCGATTTATAAAAAAATTAAGAGCGTGAGCGAAGGTAAACCCAAATGTAGAGCCAAACAGGACTATTTTTCCAAAATCGATTAAAGCCGTTTTGGTAAATTCTGCTCCTGCTCCAACGCTTATAAATTCAAAAACAAGTACAGCAACCAATGCGCCAATTGGGTCTATTAATATGCCTTCCCATTTTAATATCGCCGATACGTTTTTTTTAAGAGGAATGTTTCGTAAAATCGGTGTAATAACTGTAGGCCCTGTAACTATGATTAATGCCGAAAATAAAAATGAGATTTCCCAACTCAAGCTAAAAGCATAATGAGCGGTAATCGCAGCTCCAATAAAAGTAACTAAAGAGCCTAATGTTATAAGTTTGGTAATAACAACGTGCCCAACATTTCTTATTTCTTTTAACTTTAATGTTAATCCTCCTTCAAAAAGAATAATGCTAATTGAAAGAGACACAAAGTAAAAAAGTGTTTCTCCTGCAAAAAGTCCTTCTTTCCCGTTCCAAACAGGTTCTATCCATTTGGTTCCATCTTCAGATAAAAATTCAGCAGCAATGGGCCCAACAAATAGACCTATTAATAATAAAGGCAATATAGCGGGGATTTTTAATTTCCAGGCAAACCACTGTGCCAATATTCCTAAAACAATGATTCCTCCTAACTCTAACATCGATTAAATTTTGTGTTAAAATACTCATTTATACAATAGCATTAGTGCAGATATTTCTTCTTTATCTCGGATTAATGTTGTGCCTCCAAAAATGGTTTTATATATTTAAAGCATAAAAACAATTTCCTTTTATGGATATAGAGTTTGTTATTCTTTTAGTTGGTTTTGCTATTGTGGCTATTGCAGGTCACGAAATAGCGAAGGTTTTTCAAAAAATAAAGTTTCCGTTAATAACTGGATTAATAATAACAGGAATCATTGCAGGTTCTTCTGTTCTAGAATTTATTCCTTCAGAATCCCTTCCAAGACTAAACTTTTTAAACGATATCGCTTTAGCGATTATTGCTTTTTCAGCGGGAGCTGAACTATACCTTAATGAACTCCGCAGTCGTATCAACAGTATTAAATGGATGACTGTTGCTCAGCTCGTTATTACCTTGTTGTTAAGCTCTTGTGTTATTTACTACGCTACATCTTATATACCATTTATGGCAGAAATGCCTGCAAATGTAAAGGTTATTATATCTGTTTTATTTGGAATTATATTCGTTGCACGTTCTCCTTCTTCGGCTATTGCAGTAATAAACGAATTACGCGCCAATGGTCCTTTTACTAAAACTGCCTTGGGAGTTACTGTAGTAATAGATGTTTTAGTGATTATTCTATTTGCTATTTGTTTTGCTATTGCCAAAGCAATAATTAAAGGAGAAGCGTTAGGGTTTTCTTTTTTATTCTTTTTGATTATTGAATTAGTGCTTTCGTTTGGGTTTGGAATTTTACTCGGTAAGATTCTTCAAATTCCTTTGTCATTTAAAATTAATAATCACTTAAAAGCTGTCTTTATTACATTATTAGGATATGCAGTATATTTATTTGCTGCTTTTGTAAAAGGAAATACCGAGAGTATTTTACAACATGAGATTATATTAGAACCCCTTTTAATATGTATAATTGGAAGTTTTTACATAACCAATTACAGCAAAAACAGAATAGAATTTGTTGAACTTCTTGAGGAAATAAGTCCAATAATCTATATTGTTTTCTTTATACTTACAGGAGCTTCTGTTTCTCTACAAACTTTAGTTCAAGTATTTGGAATTGCTATTGCTCTTTTTGCTCTTCGCCTTTTAACAATAGTTCTTGGAGGTGTTTTAGGTGTTGGTTTGGCAAAAGATAATAAAAAATATACGTTTATTTCGTGGATGCCCTATATAACTCAAGCTGGAGTTGCGTTGGGTTTAACAACATTAATTGCTGCTGAGTTTCCTGGTTGGGGTTACGAATTTCAAACGATTATTATTGCTATTATTGTAATTAACCAATTGGTAGGACCTCCATTGTTTAAAATGGCAATTAATTTTGTTGGGGAAAGCCATTTAAAACACAAAACTCTGGATTTTGACGGTATAAAAGATGCTGTAATCTTTGGCTTAGAAAGCCAATCTATTGCACTCGCCATGTCTTTAAAACAACATGGATGGAACCCAAAAGTTGTATCTGTATCTGAAAATGTAGTAGAAAACAATAACGAATTTAAAGTAGTTTCAATAGGTGATATTTCGTTAAACTCTTTTAAAAATTTGCACTTAGAAAATGCAGATGCTATAGTATGTTTAATGTCTGATAAAGAAAATCTGGAAATTTCTGAACTCGTTTACGAACATATAGGAACAAAGAATATTATAGTTCGTTACAATGGGTCGCGCTTTTTTTTGAAAAAATTTAACGCTCTTGGTGTTCGTGTTATGGACCCTTCATCTGCAATGATTAATCTATTAGATCATTTTGTAAGGTCTCCTAACGTAACTTCTATTTTACTGGGTCTTGATACTTCACAAGATTCTATTGATGTTGAAATTAGAAATAAAGATATTCATGGTATGACTTTGCGCGATTTGAGATTTCCAACGGATGTAATTGTACTCTCTGTGGTTCGTAAGGGTCAGGTTATTATTTCACATGGATATACCAGATTACGGCTTGGAGATATTGTGACTTTGGTAGGAACAAAAGAAAGTGTAGAAAATGTTAGGTTTAAGCTAGAGTCTTAATAAACTCCCAATGCTATTACGTAATTACTCCCTTTTTATTACTTTGCAAAACTTATGAAACTATATCCTATAAATGCAGGAAATTTTAAATTAGATGGAGGGGCAATGTTTGGTGTAATCCCCAAACCGTTATGGAATAAAACTAATCCTGCAGATGGCAATAACATGATAGATATTGCAGCGCGTTGTTTGTTAATTGAAAACGGGAATCGTTTGATTTTAATAGATACCGGAATGGGAAACAAGCAAAGCGATAAATTTTTTGGCTATTATTCCCTTTGGGGAAATGATACTATAGATAATTCTCTAAAAAAATATGGTTTTCATCAGGACGATATTACAGATGTGTTTTTAACACACCTTCATTTTGATCATTGTGGCGGAAGTGTCGAATGGAATAAAGACAGAACAGGATACGAAACCGCTTTTAAAAATGCACATTTTTGGAGCAATCAAGAGCATTGGAATTGGGCAACCAAACCAAACAATCGTGAAAAAGCATCATTCTTAAAGGAAAATATTTTACCGATGGAAGAAAGTGGGCGACTTAAATTTATTTCCATCCCAAATGGAAATACATTAAAAGAATCGGAATTAGGTTTTAGTATTTTCTTTGCTAATGGACATACCGATAAGCAAATGATTCCTATGATTAATTATAAAGAGAAAACAATCTGTTTTATGGCAGATTTACTCCCAACCGTAGGGCATTTACCAATTCCATTTATAATGGGTTATGACACCAGACCTTTATTAACACTTGATGAAAAGAAAAAATTTCTAAATTTGGCTGCTGATAACAATTTTTATTTGTTTTTAGAACACGACGCACACAATGAAATTATAACCGTTCAACATACCGAAAAAGGGGTTCGGCTTAAAGAAATATATCGTTGTAACGAACTTTTTTAATCTACAATAACTATACAAATAAATTATGAAACAATTGCTAATTATAAGCCTTACAGTTTTCTTTTCTTATGGACAATCAAACAAAGGAGGTGTCAATAAAACTCCTGATAAACCTATTTCAACATATTGGCAACAACACGTTAATTATCAAATGGAAATAGATATGAATGTTGAAACATATCAATACAAAGGAAAACAAGTTCTTGTATATACCAATAATTCTCCTGATGCTCTAAACAGGGTTTTTTATCATTTATACTTTAATGCGTTTCAGCCAGGAAGCGAAATGGATATACGATCTCGCACAATTTTAGATCCGGACAGACGTGTTAAAGACAGAATAAGCAACCTAAAACCTAACGAAATTGGCTATATAAAAGTGAATTCTTTATTGCAAGATGGAAAAGTGATTAGTTACGAAACTGTTGGAACTATTCTGGAAGTTACTTTAAACAAACCTATACAACCCGGAACTTCTGTAACATTTACCATGGATTTTGAGGCTCAAGTTCCTGTGCAAATTCGTCGTTCTGGCAGAAACAATAAAGAAGGTATTGCGCTCTCTATGACGCAATGGTATCCTAAAATGGCTGAGTATGATTTTGAAGGTTGGCATGCCGACCCTTACATTGCACGCGAATTTTATGGTGTTTGGGGAGATTTTGATGTGAAAATCACTATCGATAAAGATTACACTATAGGTGGTACTGGTTACTTACAGAACCCAAATAAAATTGGTCATGGTTATGAAGCCAAAAAAGTAAAACAAACAAAAGTAGATAAATTAATCTGGCATTTTTTTGCACCTAATGTTCATGATTTTACTTGGGCTGCTGATACTGATTATATACATGACAAGCTACAAGTTCCCAATGGTCCTATGCTTCATTTTTTCTATAAAACCAATCTGGAAATAAAAGAAAACTGGAAAGATCTACAGTCTAAAACCGTAGAGCTGATGCAATATTACAGTAAACATATTGGCAAGTATCCTTATAAGCAATATTCTGTAATTCAAGGAGGTGATGGTGGTATGGAATATGCTATGTGTACACTTATTACTGGTAATCGTAGTTTGGGGAGTCTTATTGGTGTTACTGCACACGAAATGGCGCATACATGGTTTCAGTTTTTGTTGGCTACCAATGAGGCAAAACACGAGTGGATGGATGAGGGATTTACAAGTTATATCAGTGCTTTGGCTATGAATGATATTATGAGTCGAAACAACTCACATCCAACTGAAAGAGCATATAAAAGCTATATTAAAATGGCGTTGTCAGGAAAAGAACAGCCGATGATAACTCATGCTGATCGTTATGAATTTAATAGCTCTTATGGCACTTCAGCATATAGTAAGGGTTCCGTGTTTTTGACACAATTAGGTTATGTAATTAGTGAAGACAATTTAAAACAAACACTGAAAAAGTATTATGATGACTTTCATTTTAAGCATCCAACACCAAATGATTTTATTCGTTCTGCCGAAAAAGTGTCTGGTTTAGAATTGGATTGGTATTTAATGGATTTTACACAAACTACAAATACAATAGACTATGGAGTTCGGAGAATTATAGAAAAAGACGGGGAATCCATCGTGTATTTAGAGCGTATTGGGCTTATGCCAATGCCTATCGACATTGAAGTTGAATATACTGATGGAACAAAAGAACAATTTTATATTCCTTTGCAAATGATGCGTGGCGAAAAACCTAGCACTACTCCAAGAACAGTTTTAAAAGATTGGGCTTGGGCGCATTCTTTTTACGAATTTACAATTAACAGATCTAAAAGCGATATTAAATTAATTACTATAGATCCTGAAAATAAAATGGCTGATGTTAATAAATATAATAATTCTGGTTATTAGTTTTAAACAAAAAATATGCTTAATATGTTGTTGTTTGGTAATAACATCTAAATACATTCAGCAATCTTATGGATTATACCTTTAAAAAGTTGGAAAAACTAAAAAGCAAAAAAAAAATTGAACAACTGTTTTTAGAAGGTAGTTCGGTTACTGCTTTTCCGTTGCGTCTAATGTATCTTCAAACATCTTTTAAATATGGCGCAAATATAAAAATAAGCGTGTCTGTAAGCAAGCGTAATTTTAAAAAAGCGGTTGACAGAAACAGAATAAAAAGGTTGATGAGAGAGACTTACAGGCTTAACAAAAACTCATATTTTAACAACATTACAACACAATATGCGTTAATGATTTTGTATATTGGAACTGATAAACCCAAATTTAAAACCCTTGAAACCAAAATGAAACTGTTGTTTGAGCAGTTTTTGAACAAGGTGTCTTAAAATAGAAAAAACATTGCAATGAAAAATACGCTAAAAAAGAAAATTCTCATTCCTGTTTTAATCATTTCAATTCTACTTACAGGAACAGCTTTTAAAAGTGATTTCTTTGAAATTGCCAAACAAATAGAAATCTTCACAACGTTGTTTAAAGAACTCAATATGAATTATGTTGATGAAACAAATCCGGGAGATTTAATGGATACCGCAATTAAAAGTATGCTTAAAGATCTAGATCCTTACACGCGTTTTTTAAACGAACAAGATGTAGAAGCAGCAAGAATAAATAATACCGGTGATTATATAGGCATTGGGGCGAAAGTGCGAACTCTGAAAGATAAACTATTAATAATTGAGCCTTATAAAGATTATCCTGCCGATAAAGCAGGTTTAAAAGCTGGTGATGAGATTATTAAAATTGAAGATATAGTCATTAAAGATTTTAAAGAAAATGTTGGCGATTTATTAAGAGGTTCGCCTGGATCTAAAGTAAATGTTACTTTTTTACGACAAGGAAATGTAAAAACCGCGACCATCACGCGACAAGAAGTTGAAATTAATGCGGTTCCTCTCTTTTCTATGGTAGATGATAAAACTGGGTATATTGCTTTAACAAAATTTAATAACAAAGCTTCTTTTGAAATCGCAAATGCTTTAAGGGAATTAAAAATAGATGGAGCCGAACGGATAATTTTAGACTTAAGAGGTAATCCTGGTGGCTTATTAGGAGAAGCAATAAAAATAGTAAACCTGTTTGTTCCTAAAGGTCAATTGGTTGTAACTACAAAATCTAGAATAGAGAAATACAACAAAACCTATATAACAAGAAATAATCCATTAGATGAAAAAATACCTTTGGTTGTTTTGATAGATGGCGGAAGTGCTTCTGCAAGCGAAATCGTTTCCGGTTCTTTACAAGACCTCGATCGTGCCGTGATTATTGGTTCCCGAAGTTTTGGCAAAGGCTTGGTACAGCAACCAAAACCATTAACTTATGGAACACAAATTCGTATAACTATTTCAAGATATTATACGCCCTCGGGAAGATGTATTCAGGCTTTAGATTATTGGAATCGTGACGCCGACGGAAAATCTGTTCGTGTGAAAAAAGAAAATTACAATGAGTTTAAAACAAAAAATGGTCGTTCTGTTTTTGACGGAGGTGGTATAAAGCCTGATTTAGAAATATCCTTGACAAAACCCACATCAATTACAAAAGCTATAATCAGCAATAATTTTATTTTTAATTATGCTACTAATTATTATTACAATAATACAGTAACAGATTTAATGTCATTTAAATTTAATGATTCTGATTTTAATGATTTTAAAGCCTATTTAAAATCTAATAATTTTGACTTCGAAACCAAAACCGAAAAAGCTTTAGATAATGTATCAAAAATGGCTTTGGAAGAAGGTTTTATGACTGATATGTCCAAGAACTATAATTCCCTTGTCACTAACTTAAAATCGATTAAAGATAAGGCTGTCGACGATAGCCGACAGCAGTTGAAAACACTATTAGAAAACGAAATTATTACACGTTATTTCTATAGGCAAGGTTTATATGAATACTATCTTGTTAACAATCTTGAAATTAAGAAAGCTGTGGAAATTTTAGAAAATCCAAAAATGTACTACGGGTTTTTAAATTAAATTCTTTGATTTCGATACATTTTAAATGAAAACAATTTTATTTCTTTTTTTATTAATAAGTAATGTTGTATTCGCTCAAAACGAATTAAAGCACGAGGTTTATTTTGACACGTCTGAATACAAAATACCGACCATAGAAGAAAACAGACTTCTTTTATTTATAAAAAAAATTGATAGTGTAGAAGTTTAAAAAATATCAATTTATGGGTTCTGTGATGATATAGGAGGTAATACTTATAATCTTAATTTATCTCAACATAGAGCTGATATTATTAAAGATTTGTTTTCAAACAATAATATATATAAAACCTTAATTCGTAATGTAGATGGTAAAGGAAAAATTTTACTTAAAATTGTAAACGCCAAAGACATAAATATTATTAGAAGCTTAAACAGAAGAGTAGAAATTATAGTGCAAATAAAGTCTTCTAAAAAAGAGGTAATTATAGAAAAAAAAGAAACTAAGAAGAAACTAAGCGACAACCTTAAAGTTGGCGATAAAATTGTATTGAAAAATATCTTATTCGAAATAGGATACAGAACAGTCCTTGAAGAATCTAAAGAAGCTCTGGATAATTTAGCCGAAATTCTGATTGAAAAGGAGAATATCTATTTTAGTATTCAAGGTCATGTGTGTTGCACTCAAAATAGTAGAGATGCTGTTGATGTTGAAACAAAAAAGCAAAACCTATCTCTGGTTAGAGCAAAATATATTTACGATTATTTGGCAAAAAAAGGTGTTGCTAAAAAACGAATGAAATATGTCAGAATGCGCAGAAAATTTCCACTTGGTGGCGACCCAAAATTTGATAGGCGTGTAGAAATTGTTATTACTTATATTTCCGATAAAAAGAAATAATATTATTTAATAACCATTGCAACATGAGGAATTCCATCTTCTAGATACTCTTCTCCTACTTCTTTAAATCCAAGATTGTTATAGAATGTTATTAAATAGGTTTGTGCAGATATTATAATTATTGTTTCATTAAAAACATCTTTTACAGTTTTTATTGAAACATTCATAATATCATAACCGTATTTGTGATTCCTTTCGTTTTTCGATACAGCAACACGACCAATATTTGCTTGTTTAAAATAATCGCCTGGTTTAAAAAGACGAGTATAAGCAACTAAAGTTTTATTTTTAAACCCTAAAACATGTAGTGCTTTTTGGTCTTTACCATCAACATCTTGATAAACGCAATCTTGCTCTACAACAAAAATTTCGTTTCGAAGCTGTAGAATATCATAAAGCTCTTGTGTTGTAAGTTGGTCGAATGTTTTAGTTATTATTTTTAACATATCTATTTTTCATAAAAGTGTAATCTTTTTAAATTGGATTCTTACCTTCGCAGGAATGACAATATTAATCTTGTACAATGACATCTTTACTATCGCATTTACCAAATTCTGGTTGGATGTTTACATGATTAATTTCAAATTTATGATGTAATATTTCTTCAATATTATGTAAAATATAATCAAACTTAGATAAATAAATATCTTCATTAAAATCTATGTGTGCTTCTAAATGAACTTCATTTTCGTTTAGTTGCCAGATATGTACATGATGCACGTTTTTTATCTCTTTTAATTGCTGAAGTTCGTTTACAATGTCTTTTACATGAATATCTTCCGGAGTGAACAACATTAATACTTTAAATGACTCTTTTAACAAAGTGTAACCAACCCAAATTAAATATAAAGCAATAGCTAAAGTTAATACGCTATCTACCCAAAACATTTGGTAAAATTTCATAAGTAAGCCACCAATAAGCACGGAAACACTTGCTAACATATCTGTCAATAAATGTAAATAAGCACTTCGCATATTCATATTAACTTCTGCATTTTTCTTCAGTAATAAAACACTAATACCATTTGCTATAATTCCTAATAGAGACAACCAAATAACAAGATTGGATTCAATTTCTTGAGGATTCTGAAAACGTTTTACCGCTTCAATAATTAATATAACAGCTATAATAATTAAGGTAGATGCATTTATAAATGTTGCTAAAATTTCGGCACGTTTATAGCCAAAAGTGCGATTTATAGATGCTTTTTTTTTTGATAAAACGTTTGCAATGTAACTTACAATTAGCGAAAGGACATCTGTAAAATTATGAAGGGCATCGCTTAATAGTGCTAAACTACCAGATAATAATCCACCAACTACTTGAGCAACTGTTATAAGAATATTTAAAAATATAGATATAACAAGCGGTCGCCCTTTTAAATCACCATGATTATGATGCGAATGATTATGGCTGTATGAATGACTCATTTACCAAAATTATGTATTAGAACTTTGTAATGAAGATTGAAATTACAATAAAATATGACTTTTATAAGATTTAGCATACTATTGTTATGGTTAATTTTATAAAAGTAGTGAAGCGTTATATTTTGCAGAAATTTCAAAATGTAATAAATTTTATAATATATAATTTTGGTTTAACAAGAAGTAGGAATTTTAATTACTCTTTTTTTATGTCTTCCGCCTTCGAAATCTGTATTTAAAAACGTATCTACTATTTCAATAGCCTGAGGTAAGGATGTGAAACGAGCTGGAATACTTAAAACATTAGCATCATTATGTTGCCTCGCTAAAGCAGTAATCTCTTTTGTCCAACATAATGCAGAGCGTACATTTTGATGTTTGTTAGCTGTCATATTTGCACCATTCCCACTTCCGCAAATAATAATACCTAAATCCGTTTTTTTAGTTTCTACATCCTCTGCTACAGGATGAACAAAATCTGGATAATCTACACTTTCATTAGTATCTGTTCCATGATTTATTAATGTAATTCCTTTAGCTTTTAAATGTTTTATAATAGCAAATTTATAATCTGTTCCTGCGTGATCGTTACCTATTGATATATTCATTATTTTAAGATATTAAAATAGTTTCAGTGAATCCCGATAATTATCGGGAGGAAATCTTTATATTTATAAAAGTATAAAGTTAACGTATTAGTAGTTAAAACAAAAAGTTGATAAGTTAACTTCTAACTATTCATAAGTAGTTAATATCTATTTGCTATATTCTGAAAGAAAAATTTTTATATTTCAATTATTTTTACAATCAAAATATTAAATGAATTAACCAAAAAAATAAGCTTCTTTTTAAGACAAACTTATGAAACATAAAACCTATTATATAAACACTAAATTCAGAAAAACTTATTAATAATAAGCGGTTAATTCAGGTTATAAACAGCTGTTGATACATAAAATAATATGCTTAAAAATAAGTAGTTAAATAAAAAAATAGTGTTGATTACTACATGATAACATGTTAATTAAAGTAATTCAAAATAAAAGTAAAAAAAGTTATAGCAACAATTAACAACCCATCATCATCATCATTTTTATTAAATTTTTAAAAATAAAATATTATTATATTATTAATTGTTAATAAAAAATTTAATAAAAATTAAAGTAAACTTTTTAGTAATGAAAAGAGAATCAATATTTAAAGTGTAAATTTGCACCAATCTTAAAGATTGATTTAAAAGATTTATCTTATTTTAAATCCACTTTCCATGTATTTAAGTTCGTCCGAGCAATAAAAAAATCAATATATTTAAGAAGAATTAATTAATAAGATTTCCACTATTATGGAAACAAGATGAAATAAATGACAAGAAAGAAAAAAAGGAGATCATCAAACAAGATTTCCAATCTTACAAATACAATCTTAAGTATTTTAAAAAAAGAAACAAACAAAACTTTTAATTATAAACAAATAGCTTCGATACTTGGTTTAAATGATGCAAGTAGTCGTAATCAAATTATTAAAAAACTTCAGCAACTAAAAGCTAACAACGATATTGAAGAAATAGATAGAGGTAAATTCAAAGTAATTTTAAATACAGAATACCATACTGGGATTTTAGATTTAACATCTAAAGGCTCTGGTTATGTGTTGTGTGAAGATTTTGAAGATGATATTTTTATAGCTTCAAATAACATTAATAAAGCGCTACATAATGATGAAGTAGAACTGTATGTTTATAAAAGGAGAAAAAGAGGAAAACTTGAAGGGGAAATCACTCAAATTATAAAAAGAGAAAGAACAGAGTATGTTGGAGTTATTCAAATTCATAAAAGTTATGCTTTTGTAATAGCAGATGATACAAAAATGTATAAAGATATTTTTGTTCCAATTAACAAAACGTTTAAAGCTGAAGATGGTGATAAGGTTATAGTTAAACTCGAAGATTGGCCAGAAAATGCAGATTCCCCTTACGGAAAAGTTACTAAAATACTTGGAAGACCTGGAGAACATGACACCGAAATCCACTCTATTTTAGCCGAATATGGTTTACCTTATGAGTTTCCATACAAGGTAGAAGAGTTTGCTAATAAGTTAGATACTTCTATTACTTCTTCCGAAATTAAAAAACGTCGCGATATGCGTAACGTTTTAACCTTTACAATAGACCCAAAAGATGCGAAAGATTTTGATGATGCTTTATCATTTAGAATGCTTGATAATGGAAATTATGAAATAGGAATTCATATAGCAGATGTTTCTCATTATTTACAAGAAGGCACTGTTTTGGATGATGAGGCGTATGAACGTGCAACATCAGTTTATTTGGTAGATAGAGTTGTACCAATGCTACCTGAAGTATTATCTAACAATGCTTGCTCTCTTCGTCCGCACGAAGAAAAATATACCTTTTCTGCAGTATTTCAACTTAATGAAAAAGCAGAAATAAAAGATAAATGGTTTGGCAGAACAGTAACTTATAGTGATGCTCGTTTTTCTTATGAAGAAGCACAGGTAATTATTGAGCAGAATGTCATTCCTGCGAAGGCAGGAATCTCATCAATAAACACGAGAATTCCAAAAGAAGTTTCATTATCAGGAAAAGCTTACACTATTAAAAGTGATTTAGCTTTTTCAATTTTAAAATTAAACGAACTCGCTAAAATTTTACGCAGAAAACGTATGAATTCTGGAGCAATTTCATTTGACAAAGTTGAAGTGAAATTTAATCTTGATAAAGAATCCAATCCCACTGGAGTATATTTTAAAACCTCTAAAGAAGCAAATAAACTTATTGAAGAATTTATGCTGCTTGCAAATAGAAAAGTAGCAGAGTTTATAGGAAAACGAAAACCAGAAAAAACATTTGTTTACAGAGTTCATGATGAGCCAAACGATTCTAAACTCGCAGTACTGAAGGGTATTGTATCGCGTTTTGGTTACAAACTAAATTTTAGTGATAGAAAGAGTACAACAAGGTCGTTAAATAATTTATTAAAGGGAGTAAATGGTAAAAAAGAACAAAATTTGGTCGATACTCTAACTATTCGTTGCATGAGTAAAGCCGAATACACCACAAAAAACATAGGACATTACGGTTTAGCTTTCGATTATTACAGTCATTTCACATCTCCAATTCGTCGTTATACCGATGTGATGACACATCGTTTATTACAGCAATATCTTGATGGAAAAAAATCTGCAAACCAAGATATTTATGAAGATAAATGTAAACACTCTAGCAATATGGAATATCTTGCAACAAAAGCTGAACGAGATTCTATAAAATATATGCAGATAAAATATATGCAGAATTATAAAGACCAAGAGTTTTTAGGAGTAATTTCAGGTGTAACCGATTGGGGAATTTATGTAGAAATAATAGAAAATAAATGTGAAGGAATGGTTAGAATACGCAACATAAAAGATGATCATTATATTTTTGATGAAAGCCAGTATGCGCTCATCGGAAACAAAAATAAAAACAAATATCAGTTAGGCGACGAAGTAATTGTAAAAGTTAAACAGACCGATTTGGTTAAGAGACATTTAGATTTTCATTTAATTGGTAAAAATGAGGCATAGTTATTGATTTAAATAACAGAAAAAACCATAGGAGAATTTACCGAACTAAAAGTATATGATCTAATTGAAGTTAAACTCGTTATATCGGACGAAAATAAAATTGTAATAACTAAAAAAATACTGAAGATGTTGTTGTGATAAACAAAAACGGAAAATTAAAAATCAGAATGATTCTTGAAGAACGGTTTGATGGTAAAGATACTTCAATAACTTTATTTTATACAACTGTAGATATTTTGGATGTTAAAGAAGGTGCTACAATTTCATCCGTAGATACGATTAAACAATACGAAATTGATCTTAAAGCACACGGAAGTGCCACCAAACAAAAAGTGTCATTAAAGACAGGAGGAATTTACGAAGGAAAAAATTTGCAAACCGAAACCACAACTGTTATTATAAAAGCAGCAGGTAATGC
>Ga0066369_10000450_pt1 | contig 17724 bp, 20 predicted proteins | sample Knorr_S7_td_Bott_FD_70972 | JGI IMG/M metagenome (GOLD analysis project Ga0066369, IMG submission 70972) | Marine microbial communities from Southern Atlantic Ocean transect - Knorr_S7_td_Bottom_ad_4513_LV_A | ecosystem: Environmental > Aquatic > Marine > Oceanic | place: Southern Atlantic... | reverse complement strand
CTTTTTTCTTTTCTTAATTTTTTACCTTGGTTAGTATATTCAGTTGGGATTTCTATTTTAGTGCCATCCTGTTTTATGATTTCTCTAAATTTGATGGCTTCCTTTGAAATCTTTTCTTGATAGTTACTTAATAATTTATTGTAAAAGCAATTCTTAGAAATAAATTCATTACCACTAATAATAATACTTTGTGTATCTTCATCATTAACAAATATTGAAGCTAAATTCAATACACCAATATCTAATCCCGCTTGTTTAATATTTCTTAATTTACGTTTATTATTTTGTTTAATTAATTTTTTATCTACTTCATAAGTAAAATGATAATAAATATCACCATTTGAATAACTTACATTTAAAGATTTTATTGTTTTTGAATTAACATATTGATTAGATAAAAAACGAGTTTGAATTTGTTTCTTAAAAAATGTTAAACCTAAAATATTTTTTCTTTTTAAAGAAAATTTATCACAAGAAAGTTGCATTGAATATTGGTTTACATTTTTTAATTTTTTAGGCTTCGGATATTGAGGACAGCCAGTTAATCCAGAAGCCTCTTTTTCTGTAAACCATTTCTTTTTATTTGTAAAATAATTTTCCCAATTTGTTTTTATTCTTTTAAGTAATTCGGAAATATTTTTATCATTTAGATATTCGTAAAGTGATTTAGCACTTTGCATTAATTGATTATTTTTGTAATAATCATTAATAGTTTTAATATCATTTTTAGTAGCTAATCCACCCGTATTATTAGATAAAACGCCTTTCATACATTTAGGATTAAGTAATAAATTAAAGATATGCCAAATATTATTATTTTCATCAAAAATAACATCTTCACTAAGTTTTGATTTAACATATAAATATTCTTCGGCAATAATAATATTGATCATATTATCAAGATGTTTCATAGTGAAAATGGCTTTTTTGGCGTGACGAATTATTTTCGGATTACGTTCTCTAACCGAAAATGTTTTTAATTCTAATTTATCTTCATCTACAATATTCATAATCTTATTATAATTAAAAATTATAGTAAAGTCAAGTATTTAATATTTTTATAACATTTTGAAGTCTAATTTAAAGATTTCTTATTTTTATGACTTCTTTTACCATAAAGTTTAGCACAAAAGACGGTCATAATTTCAATCACACTTTCAGTTAAGTCAGTATTAAAGTCTTTGACTTCTTCATTAAGTATGATGACTTCAATATTATAGAAGTCACACAATTTAAATAATATTTCACTTCCAAAGCGTAATAAACGTTCCTTATGATTCAAAATTAAGGTTGATATTTCATTGTTTAATATCATATTGATTAATTGATTTAAACCTTTCTTTTTAAAATTTAATCCACTTCCTAAATCTTTAATAGACAAAACATTATTTATCTTTTTTTTTACAATAATTCAATAATTTAACTTCTTGTGTAACTAAGTCTTTTTTTTGATCGTGACTTGATACTCTTGAGTAGCAGATGGTTTTCTTATTATGATTAAGTAATCTAAAAATATCCGCTTTCAAATAACGTCTATGATTACCAAAAGTACGAAAACCGACTTTTAACTTACCTAATTTATACCAACGTCTTAACGTAACTACCGCTACACCTAAAATAGTTACAGCTTCACCTATTGAAATGTAAGATTGAGTTGAATTTTTCATAAAGATACCTTATTTTTAGTTGACTACTAAAAAGGTATCATAACTAAAAAATAAGAAAATGATCAGGTTTAATTAAATATATTGGGTACTGTTAAATACCCTTTACCTTAAAATATTAATTTTATCATATTTTTTTTATTTTTGTATTCTTAAAATAAAATTATTAATTTATTTATTCAATATATTTAATTTGAATTATATTATTATATAGATTTAAGGTATGCATTTGTATACTAAAAAACTATATTATAATATAGAAAAAACTTGTCTTTTTTTTAAAAAAAAGATTGACTCAAACCCCTCTTTTTGTTATACTATAAGGGCTTTAAAGGAAGGAGTAAACTATTATGAATGTAATGATTAAAGCAATGTTATCAAGTGTTCTAATTATAATGTCATTAGTAAGTTTCACCAATATTATTGCTGGTGAATCAGAGGGATTTGGATCTATTGAAGGTGATAATAATCGTATTCAATTGATTACTTACATTAAGGAAATGCAAAGTCAAGATTTTAAGGAAGTATATGCGAGTCATAATATTTTTTTAGAAAATTGTGCAGAAGTAATTTCTAACACTCTACCCTTTCAAAGTGATTATAAACAATGCGAAATCAAAGTAAAAGAAGTATACAGTGAGTTTGCAAATTTATAATTAATTTGAATAAAAAAAGAAATCCCGTTATGCGGGATTTTTTTTATTTTAAGCTTTAATTTATATAATAATATAATTAATTTAACTTTGAATTTTCTTTTTTTATTTTTTTATTGTATGCAAATTTTACTAAACCACCACCAATAACAGTTATTAATGGAGTTAATAGCAAACCATCTAATATTCCGCCACCACCAATAGAATATGAAAACCAATGTTGATTAAATTCTGTATAAGCATAAAGACCATCTGACAACCATATTGTTAAAAATGAATATGACCATAATATAGAAAAATTAAAATTCATTATCTTTTCAAATGGTAAAGTGAAATATAATAAATATAAAATACCAAAAACATTTACATTATGAAATTGGTGATATGTGAAACTTACTTGTTCACCATTTATATATATAACTTGATTTATTGCTTGATCATAACTAAAAATATAACTTCCAATAGCACCTATTATTAATAAAATTATATTTTCTTTTTTTAATAATTCTTTTCTTGCTTTAAACAATAATACTAATGTTATTAACAATGGTAGATATAAACCAAAAACATTACTATTTAAAATACTCATTCCATTTGAGTTAAAGTAATCCATTAAATTAACCATTTTATTCCCTATATTATTATAATTAACTATATTTTATTATCATATAATTAATATAAGTCAAATTTTTATATTATATTATATTTTTTTCAATAAAGAACCTTTTAAAATATGATTTTTATATAAAAATATAATTATAAAAAAATAGTTGATTTATTTATTAAAATTTTGTATAATATGTATTAAGATAGGAGAAATATGTGATCAATAATATAAAGCAAAACATTAACAACTATACAAAAAATGAAATATTAGCCATAATTCCTTATGGTTCTCAGGTTTATAAGAATAAACAGAGTGAAGATTATGATTTTATGGTTATTGTTGATTCACCTTTTTCTGAAAAAACTATTCATAATAGAAGTGATATAGATATTACCGTTGTTGATAAAAAAACTTTTTTAGAGCAATGTAAGCAAAACCATGTAAGAGCACTTGAATTATTGTTTACACCTGATTCTGTTGATAATTATTATGCCAAACCTGAATTTAAAAGTGAAATGTTTTGTTTAAGAAAAAGCACTTTAAATCCGAGTTTTATGAGAACACAATTTTCACAAAAAACTTCAAATAGTTATGTTAAAGCAAAGAAAAAAATAATTTTAAATGATGATTATGATTATATGGTTTCATTAAAATCTTTATGGCATAGTATTAGAATATTAGATTTTGGAAAACAGTTATTAGAAAAAGGAAATATTGATTTTTCTTCTATGAATGTTCTTTACAAAGAAATAGAAAATGATTATCAAAAATTACACCATGAAGATAAGAATGAAATGTGGAATAAAATTCATGGAAAATACAAACCTATATTCAATGAAAAACATTCAGAATTAAAGAAGTTATGTCCTAAAGAAAAAAAGTCTTTAAAGTGTAAGTAAATATAAAAGATATGATAAAATAAAATTATAATAACAAAGAAGAAAAAATATCATGAGTATAGAAGATTTTATAAATAAAAAACAATTAGAAGTTACAGAAAACGAAAATTTTTTAAAATGGAATGAAACTAATAAATTAAGAGATGAAGATGGTTATCCTATAATTGCCTTTCATGGTAGCACTAATGATGATTTTAATATTATTGATTTAGAATACTCAAAAGAAGCTTGGTGGTGTGGTAAAGGTTTTTATACGTCAACTTCCATTGATGATGTCAATGCTAATTATGCTACTGCGTTAAAAGAAAATAAACCTTATATTTCTGGTGAAGATTATATTGCAGGTGATTTAAGAAATAGAATTTCACAAGATAAAGAAGAAATGGATAGAGCTTTTGAAAATGAAGAAGATTGTAGTTTTTTTGATTATGATGAAATTTCGGATTATATTTTAGAAGATGAAGATAGCAAAAAAATAGATTTATCTGTTTTAGAAGATAATCCTGATGTTTTTAATGGTTATAATTTTGATAAAACATTAATTTCTGAAGATAATACTATTGATACTGATGCATTATTTAGGTCTTTATCAGTTAATAGATATATAAAAAATAACGGTTGGGTTAAACCAGTTTTTGTTAAAATGGAAAATCCTGTATATCTCACTGTTGATTCAAGTGCAACAAAAATTAGCATAGTAGACGAACAATTACAAGATTTTATATATCAGTATGATACAGAACATCAGAATGTAATGGATATGATACATGAATTATCTGTTGAATTATCAAAACATGTTGACGATAGTATAGAAGATATTGAAGAAGAAATTAAAAGAGAAGTTTCTTCATATGTAAGTAGTTATTGCGAAGATGTTGGTGAAGAGTTATATGACTGTATTAAAGATTATATTGATGTTAATTTTGAATTTGAAGAAGAAGAAATAATTGAAAAAATAAGTACAGCTTTTAATGACAATGATCTTGGTGAATATAATGAAGAAACAGAAGAAATGGAATTTGAACACGTTGTTATTTTTGATGTAAATGCTGAAGAAGAAAGTGAAGAATCTGAAAATTTATATAAAGAAATAAAAAATTCAATATTAAATGAAACAGAAGATGATTGGGAATATAGAGCAGTAGAAGAGACATTTCAAAATTTTGAAATGAAGTGTCTTGAAGAAGGTTATAGAGATACAACATTATATAAATTATTTAAAGCATTTAGACAGCATGAAAATGAACCTGATTTAGTTAATTGCTTTAATAGAGCGTTAAAAGAACATTTTGATGGAGTTGTATTAGATGCAGAAGAAGAAAACAATCAATGGAGATTTAATACAATAGGTTATGGAACTAAACACTATATTGTATTTAATAACAAAAATATAAAGTCAGCATTAGGGAATAATGGAGAATACTCTTTATCAAATCCTGATATCGCTGCTCGTAAAAGTGTTTCACAAAGAATTAATTCTGATAAAAATTCATATAATAATATTTTAAACAAATTACAAGAATATAATAACACCTATGGTAGTGTTGTAAGTTTCGAACTTTACACTTCTTCTAAATTTCAAGATAAAAATATTGATGCTTTATATAATAGAGAAAAAAAGACTGTTAGTATTAATATTGATAAAGTTCAAACAGAAGAAGAGTTATCTAATATCATTTCTCATGAAGTAATAGGACATTTAGGTTTAGATTTAGTATTAGGTAAAAACAAAGATAAATTTTTAGATAAAGTTTCAAGTAAATATAAAAAAAATGACTACAAAGAAGTTATGAAATTATATCCTGAACTTGATTATGATAAAATAAAAGATAGAAGAAAATTAACAGAAGAAAAAATATGTTTTTATGCTGAAAAGAATTTTAAACATGATAAATATATGAATAAAGTCATTAATCATATAAAAAATGGAATTTCTAAATTTAAATCTTTTATTGGAATTAATAATGCAAATGATGATGTTTTTCAAACATTATATAAATCCAATCAATTATTTAATCAAAATAAAAAGAAAAGAAGATTTTCTTAATTTAATATTCTATTGATTTTTTTTTATTTTACTGTTTAATATAGTAATAAATATCGGAGAATTAAACAGTGAATTTACTTAAAAAAATAGGCATTTTTTCTATATTATCAGTTTTATCAACAACAACATTTGCAAAAGAGTTTACTTTTGAATGCTTAGAAGAAGATAAAATCAATTATAATTTAGATTTTTTAAAAGGAGAATCTGTATTATTAGATACTCAGAATTTTGAAAAAGATTTTAAAGAAGGTATAGCATGTTACAGTCCTGCTACCTTTTCAAAAATGACTTATTTAAAAAGTAACTATACTATAAAAGAACAAAATTTTTCTTATGAAAATATTATCAATTTAGGAGAACAAGCTTACTTTTTAAATGGTAAAATACCAAAAAATTCTTTTTTATATAGTAGTACTTCAATCCCCATTTTATTATATAAATCAAATTACTTAGATGATAGTGATGTCAGTGATTACTATATATCTTTTGAAAAAAATAAATCAGAAGATGGCTCTATTAATGATCCTTTAAGTGTAATTTATCAATCACCTTATAATTTCACAAGAACAATGATAACAACCAGTAATGAAGGTAATACAGAAAATATCTTATTTTATTTTAATACGACTGATAATAGTAATATTAAACCTTTGAAAGAGTCAATTGAAACTTATTTTTTAAATATAATTCAAAAAAACAATTTACCTTTAAAGTTACAAAATACAGATGATATGGAAATTATGCGAGTTTATTTAAATGGTTTTTATAATTCATTAAATTTATTAGAACCCTTTTTACAGGTATTTTTAGATCATATAGATATTAAAAATTTAGGATTTAAAACAGATTTAAAAATGGAAAGCATCGATAAAGTATTCAATAACAAAAATGAAGTAAATCCTTTTACTATTTTTGGTGAACATGTTATTGTAAGTTATACATTTAATAAAAACAATAATACTGGATTAATTGCATTTAGTTTTGTTAGAGATAAAGAAATGATTAATAAAGTAAAAGAAACTTATTCTTCAATAAATTAAAAAAATTTATAAAAAAAACCAAATCAGTTGATTTGGTTTTTTATTTTTTTATTATCTATAAAAAGATACTAATCCTTCTAAATCTTCAGGACATTTTGGTATTTTATTATATTGTTTTTCATTTTTATGCCAGCGATACCATTTTATATTTTCCATTCTTTTTCTGACATCATTTTGATCACCTGATAAACCATATAAACCAGTACCAACTTCTTCAATTACAGCATAAGGATAGTAACCATCTTCTGCTATATCACCTGAATTTGATAATACAACATTTTCGGCTTCTTTTTGTGTTTCAAATACACCTACAATGAGTTTACTTCTTTTAAAGATAGCTTCACCTTTTAAATTAGTAATCAACCCTTTTTTGTTATATATTTTATCTTTTTTAGCTAATAAAGTAACTATATATACTGTTTTCATATCAAACTCCTAGTTCTTGTAATATTATATCCACCCATTCTGGTTTATAGTCATTTAAGCCACGTTTCATTGCCCAAGTAATAGTACCTGTGTTTTTGGCTGCAAAACTGTTTAATTTTTCTGAATTAGGGTATATTCCCCTTCTCATACTATCTAATCTTTCAGCATCCCAACAATCTGCTATAATAGCATTTTCAGGATCTATTTCTAATTCTTGATCTCTACAAGCTATATAAGCTATTTCAAATTCTGATTCACTTAAATTTATTTTATCTTCATAATATTTTAGAAAATTAGCGGAACGTTCACTAAATCCTACATCTTCCTCATTATTTTTTCTTTTTATACTATGAAAAAAAGAAAATACAATAATCACATTTAGATTTGTTCTATTAATTTCACTTAATAATATACCATTTTCAACCACCCTAGCTATATGATTAATACCATCAAAACTATTTTTTAAATCAAGTGGATACTCCATTAAAATTTCTTTTAGTATATTTTTGGGAATAATTTGATATATTCTATTTATATCAAAATCATCTTTAATTTCTGACATAGGTTTTCCTTCTTAGGTATAAGCTAAGTATATATTATCTATATTTTTTTTCAATTATTATTTTTTTATATTTTTTGTACAATTTTTGTTGCTTTTTTGTGCTTTACTTGCTATAATCGCTTCGCTTTAAAGGAAAAAATGGAGAACTAACTATGACTATTGAATTAAAAGATATACACCAAGAACTAACAGATTTAGCAGAAGAATTTGATTTGAATAAACCAAAAGATTTATCATTTTATTTAGAAGAAGATGTAGAAGATTTTGAATTAATGGAAGATTTAATTGATGAGGATTACAAAATGTTATCTATTGATAATTTTGAAGAATCTGAATTTGATAATATTGATTCTTTACTTGAGGAAGAAGAAGAATTATTTTTCTAAAAAAAAAAGCCATTACATTTGTAATGGCTTTCTTTATTCTTTAAATACTATTGTTACTAGTTCATCTATTTTTGGAAGTTTAGGATATAAAACAAAAGTATAATCTAAAACTGAAGCACTACAAATACTACCGCTTCTTCTTGTACAAGAACCAAAGAATCTAAGCTGTGTTGTTTCATTTTCTAATGTAGATTCAAATTGCCTGTATGTTCTGGTACTACTCCAGTTTCCTGTACCTGAATCATATATTGTTCCATCTATTGGATCATCATTAATATCTCTTTGTTGAAAATACATTCTCGATCCATCACTATCACCAGCCCAAGAATATAATTCGGCATAAATTAATATTGGGGAGTTATTATTTATATTTTGAATTCCTTCTGGTAATGGTATTCTTATATCTCTTGAAAAATAACTAGTTCTAAAGGATTCTAAGATTAGATCACCATTCTGAACATCTGAATAATTACCATTTCTATATGCTTTTACAGTATATCTTATCCATTCAGTTAAGTTATTATCTATTAAATATTGTAATTGATTTTTTTCTTCTAATGTTAAAGGTTGATTATTATAAACGTTATTAACAGCATTGCTATGATCAAATATTAAAGGTGAATATATTTCTATTTCTTCATAATCTAAAAGTGAAATTTCAAATGGAATTTGAGTTATTCCTTCTTCTGAAGATTCCATGTTGCAGTATACTGTTCTTAATTCACCTAAAAAATTTATTTCATAATTTCCATTACCTGTCGAAAATCCATTTGACTTTATATCTTGACAACTATTAAATTCATTTTTTACTTTTATAATAACTCTTTCGGCTTGTAAATTAAATACCGTTAATAATAAAAGAGTAATCATAATATATATTTTTTTCATATTTTTATTCCATAGTTTACAACAAAATTATCATAAATTATATTATTTTCAATATTTTTTGTTTTATTTTTATTGACTTTTGTTTTTAAGTTCTATATAATGTTGAAATAAACTAAAATTAACAAAAGGTATATTTATATGTTCTCAACTACTTTTAATAAAAATAATAAGAAAAATGGTAATAAAAATATTGCCACGGCTTCCTATTGTTTTTAAAAAAGTAAATAACAATTTTGGAAGCTAAGTCTTCCAAGATATTGTAACCCCTTGGAAGATATTTTCAAGGGGTTTTTTTTATGCGTAAATATAACGTAGGGTATCGATCATTTTTAATTTAAGTGATTGATTTAATTGAAAAAAATTAAAAAAAAGTGTTGACAATTAAAAATAACTATGACATAATGTAAAACATAAGATAAAGAAACAAACAAAAGGCGGATTAAAAATGAAAAATAGTAAATTAAAAAATAAGATAAATAAAAATATATTCGCGTAGCTGATTTAATATTTAAAAGGCTACGCTATAAAGTGTAGTCTTTGAGTTTTATAAGAGCCGAAGACTTAAATTAAGTTTTCGGTTTTTTTTTGGATAGGTAGCTCAGTTGGTTAGAGCGCCTGACTGTTAATCAGGTTGTCGAGGGTTCGAATCCCTCCCTGTCCTCCAAATTTAAAATATGGTTTGGTAGCTCAATGGTAGAGCAGTTGGCTGTTAACCAACAGGTTGTAGGTTCGAGTCCTACCCAAATCGCCAAATTTTGGATGTATAGCTCAGTGGTAGAGCGGGTGACTGTTAATCACTTGGTCGGAGGTTCAAATCCTTCTACATCCGCCAGTTTTATTGATGTGTAGTTTAATTCGAAAGGTAAAGCTTTAAGAGAACGTAGAATAAAACTTAAAAAGTATATATATTGTAACATCGACTTAGCGGGTTTATCTCATATTTCAAAGTAGCGCTTTGAAAAAGGCAATGTATAGAAATTTAAGATAATAAAACTATTAAGTGTATTGAAGTGTAACGATTAGAGTGGAAAAACAGTGCCGAAAACCGCAAAAGTCGATATTTTAAGGCATATATGCAAGTTCGAACCTTGCCACATCAGCCAGATTAGTGTTGTTTGCATAGCTCGTTTTCGCATTTTAACGAAACTGCTATAAAAATGAGGGTTCATAGCTCAACTGGTAGAGCAAGCGGCTGTTAACCGCTAGGTTGTAGGTTCAAGTCCTACTGTTCCCGCCAAATTTTGGATGTGTAGCTCAGTGGTAGAGCGAGTGACTATTATTCTCACTTGTCGGAGGTTCGAATCCTCCCACATCCACCAGATTTATATTATTTATTGGAGAATTATTATGTTTACATTATTAAAATTAAAGAAATCTAAGAAATTTTTATACGGCTAAGTGTAACTTTTGTTGCAGAAAGCCGTAGGAAGCCTTCTGCACGTTATTTATATAACCCGAAGGTATTCCCATTACTTTCGGGTTTTTTTTTGGATGTATAGCTCAATTAGGTAGAGCAACTGGCTTTTAACCAGTAGGTTGCAGGTTCGATTCCTGCTGCATCCACCAGATTTATAAAAAGGGTTCATAGTTTAATGGTAAAACAGCCGACTTTTAATCGGTCATTCAAGGTTCGAGTCCTTGTGAACCCACCAAAATTTATGGAAGTGTAACTCAATTAGGTAGAGTAGCTGACTTTTAATCAGAAGGTTGGGGGTTCGATTCCCTCCACTTCCACCAACGGTGTATAGCTCAATTGGTAGAGCAACTGGCTTTTAACCAGTAGGTTGTAGGTTCAAGTCCTACTGCACCGACCAATTTTGGGGATGTAGCTCAATTGGATAGAGCATCCGACTTTTAATCGGCAGGTTCTGAGTTCAAATCTCAGCATCCCCACCAAATTAAATAGGTTCATAGTTTAATTGGTAAAACATGCGGCTTTTAACCGTTCGTTCAGGGTTCGAGTCCCTGTGAACCTACCAGATTTAGGAAGTGTAGCTCAATTAGGCAGAGCAACGGACTTTTAATCCGTAGGTTGTGGGTTCGATTCCCACCGCTTCCACCAAATTTATAAAAAGGGTTTGTAGTTCAATTGGTTAGAACAGCCGACTTTTAATCGGTCAATCTGAGTTCGAGTCTCAGTGAACCCACCAAACGGTGCATAGCTCAATTGGTAGAGCAACTGGCTTTTAACCAGTAGGTTGTAGGTTCAAGTCCTACTGCACCGACCATATTTTATAATTTATGTTGAATTTCTGTTAAATATAGAATATATTCTTTATAATTTTCACATTTTAATGGTTTTTCATTTCGAATATCATAAAACATTGTTATATATATAAGATTTTTTTTCATTAAATAAGCCGATTGAGTTATTTATTGATCTACTATATATATGATTTAAATGACAAACGTGTTGATTTTTATTAGGTAATGTTTGAAGTCTTTTTATTTCTAAATTTTTATCAACATTATAATAATCTTTGCATTTAAAAAGTTGACTAGTTTCTGGATTATATAAATTAACATAACTATAATCAGAAGAATATCTTCCTTCTACATGTAATAATCTTGTTTTTAAATTAACAATTCCTAATACACAAACATGTTGATTGTCATTTGTTAATTTTCTTAATACTTTTTCTTCGAATGTTTTTTTTATATCAACAGTCATTTCTGTTGAATTTGCGTACACTGATATAAATAAAATAATTAAAGTTAATATTTTTTTCATTGATTATTCCTAAATTTTAAGTAATTTTAAATTATTTTTAAAAAAAGTCAATTTGTTTTTGATTTTAAGTTCTTTTTTAGTTATAATGAACATATATGATTTAGGAAAATAATAATAAATGCGAGATCTTACAGAAACAAAAATTCCACTAACTATTCGACAACTAACCTACGGAAATTTCGTAGGTTTATTTTCTATATATTTACTAAGCTTAGTAGATACATTTTTTCTTAGCTTAAAAAGTGAAGTAGATTTAGCTGCTTCTGTTTTTGCTAATCCATTTGTTTTTATAATACTTACATTATTTTCTGGTATTGCAGGTGCAAAAGTTATATTTCTTTCAAAAATGTATAAAAAAAATAAAAATAATCTTATTTATTATTCTAATTATATTAATAAAATAATGTTTTCTATTTGTTTAATAACAATGATTATTTTATATTTTTCAATACCCACGTTATTAGACTTATCAGGAGTATCACTAGAATTAAGAGAAAAAGCAATATGGTATTCAAAGTGGCACTATATTGGAATGCCTTTATGTTTTGCTTCTATGTTGATGGTTAATTTTTTACGAGGAAAAGGAAATTCTAAATATGCAGGACATACCATGTTTATTTCTGCTTTTTTTAATATTATTTTAGATCCTATTTTTATTTTTTATTTTAATTTGGGAACAGAAGGGGCAGCTATTGCAACTATGTTTTCTTGGGTTTTTTCTTTTATTTATATATACTATATTGTTTATATTAAATACAATTATACATTTAAAGCTAAAAAGCTTGATATTAGTAAATACATAAAATTATTACCTGCTATAACTATGAATCAACTTGTTACTCCATTAACAACATTAATTACTGTTTTATTTATTAATCAATATTCAACTGAATTTATGGCTGGATATGGGGTGGCTTTTAGACTTGAAAAGTTTATTATTATTTTTGCTTTTGCTATTGGAACAAGTATAATTATGTTTTCAGGACAAAATGTAAATAATTTAAAAAGAAAGAATGAAGCATTATTATATTCTTTTAAGTTAATAAGTGGGTTATTTTTTATTTTTGTTACATTATTAAATATCTTTGTTGAAGATTTAGGTATGTTATTCAAGCTTGAAGGTGAATCTCTTAATACTGCTGTTTTATTCATTAGAATTTTGTCAGGAGCATTAATTATTCAATGTATATATTCTATATACAGTTCTTATTTAACTGTTATGGATAAACATAATTTTGTTTTTTATATTAATTTTATAAAAGGGGTTGTTTTACTTCCTATTTGTTTATTTTTAGGTGATTATTATTATCAAGAAATAGGATTATTCTTTGGATTATTAATTCATTATATTTTATCTTTTATAATGCTTGTTTCTTTTAGTAATAAATATTTTCTTGCAATTTTTAATAAAAAATACTATAATCTTCTAAATTTAAAAGGAAATCAATATGAATGAAGCAGCCAAAATAACATTATGGTTTGATAAATTTTCAAGTGAAAAAGAGCACTTTGATATATTAAAGAAATCATTAGAATTAAATTGTTGGATCAATATTGTAGGAATTAAATACAATACAGAAGTAGGTAAATTAATATCAAAGAATTTTAAACAAATCTCTGATTTAAATTTTGTTAATTTAGATAAAAATAGCTTGGTTTTTTATAATAACAAGAAATATAAATTATCAAGTCTCTCCTTAATGTCTAAAGATAAAAAAATTATATTAATCAAAGAGAATGGAAACAGAGAATACGTTGAACTTGGGGAATTTAAATTAGAAGAAGAAATGAAAAAAGTATTTAAAGACTTTTAAATCTTTAAATACTTATCTATTTTTCCATTATTTTTTAAAAATGTATCTACATATTGATTAAAAACTGATTTTTTATGGCTATTTAATAGATCAATTTTTTTACTTTCATCTAAACTAAATACTTGTACTATTTGCTCAAATTCATACATGAATTTTTCTATTCTATCTTTATTTAGTTCTTCCATATCAATATTATCTATAACTTTTTTTATTATTTCTTTGTTTGATATATCTTTATTCTCAATATTTTTTACAATATTATTTATTTCAAGATACATCTTTAACATATCTATATTTACATCATTTTTTTTGCTTGAATAATGAATTAAATAAAACTGAGATAAATTTAGTTTGTAGTTTTCATTATTTTCTTGTACTTCTGTGTTCATTTTTGTTAATTGAATTATTTCTTTTAATAGTATATTTTTAATAGAATTAACTACTTGTTCTTTTGTTACTGTTAATAAAAGTGGTTGTTCTATTTTCAATGCTTCTTTTATTTTATTTACTATTTCAGCAAACATATTGTCTCCCGTTTTTTTATTGCTCCCTTTTTCAATATATTATTAAAAATATTTTTTGCAAATAAAAAAAAATAAAAAAACAATTATATAATATATTTTTTTAAAACTCTTTTATGTTTAATATACTTAATTTATATTTATTATCTTTTAAAGGTTTAACAACTTCACCTTTTTTATTATAAAAAGGTTCTTTTAAAAATGCACCTGTATCTATGAAGTAACGGTTCGCTATTGATAATATTTTTCCTTGTGTAGAGACTATGTTATGACCTGTAATTAATGCTTTCAGATCTGGAATTCCTACTTTACCTTCATAAAATTTAAATATTTCTTCAAAAAACACATAAGATTTATCATTTAATTCAGGAAAATTTTTATTAATTCTATTTCTTTCTATAAAATCATAAAACTGTTTTTCAGTAATATCATTATTATCAATTCTTTCTTTTAGCATTCTTAATTTTGCTACTGGTCTATCCCAAATTGCTTTTTCAATAGTGTAGTAATCACCTAATGACAGTTTTTTAGTAAACAATTCCCATGAATCATGAATACTTATACCAGCATGAACAACACCTAGTTTTTCACCATTATTTAAATTTATTTGAATGGCAGCAGCTAAATATTTACTAAATATTTCTTTGAACAACCTAACATCTTTTGGTTTTAATTGTTTATCAAAATATTCTTCTGGTGGAAATAAATCAGAGTAACCTTTATTTGGAAGATTCATAAATTTATAGTCATGATTACCAAATACAGATGTAAACCATTTTTCTTGTAGATAATCTATAGCTTCTATACTTGTTTTACCACGGTCAACTAAATCACCTGTTGCTACTAATAAATCAGTATCCTTATTAAAACCTATTTTCTTTAATTTTTTTTCTAATATATGAAACATACCATGTATATCACCTACAACATAAATATTATTATAATCAGATTCATTTATTTGTTTTATTTGGTAATATTCTTTCATATATTATCTCCTAAAAAAATAGACTCCAATATACTTTATTGGAGTCATATCATATATTATTTAATACTATTGTAATATATTAACCACGATTTAGCAAGTCAATTAAATCAATAATTGCAGCATTTGCTCGTGAAATATAGTTTGCCATAATAAATGAATGATTAGGTATGTGACCAAATCCTTCACCGTTTAGGATTATTAAAGAACCTACTGGTTGTTGTGTATCTTCTAATTCTTTAATAATTTGATCTAAACTTGCATGAGCATTTTTCTTCTTTAATACAGAATCAAAATCATATTTAACAGCTTTTAAAATATGAAGCATTGCCCACGATTGTCCTCTTGCTTCATAGAATACATCATCAATTTTATTCCATTTAGTTTTTACAGGAACGTATTTACTTGTTGCTGTTGATTGTTCTGCTGTTGCATCATTTGCAAGATCTGTATTTACTCTTACATTTGGTGAAGCTTCACTAAGACCTTGTGATAAAGAACCTAACTTTTTACTTAATTCTTCAAGAAGATCACGTAAATTATCAGCCCTTGTATAAAATTGAGCTTCACTTTTTGAAGGATCTGCCATGTCTTTTGTAAATGCAATCATAGAATTCATAGACTCATTATATTTAGATTCAGCACTTGGCAACATCCACTTTGCATGATCATTATTATATGCTGTTTGAGCATTAATTAAGTCTTTGTTTTCTTGACTTTGAGATTGTGAGCGACTTAAATCTTTTCTTAATGATAGTGCCATTACACGTTGAATTTCAACAACACCAAATTCCCAACGTGGGATGTTATCCATGAAAACACTTGGGTAAATAACATCATTACTTAGATATCCACCTGTTTTATTTAATAGAACATCACTCATATGGATAGTTGTTGCCATAGTATGAGATCCAGCAACAGTTTCTAAACCGTGTTTTTCATTAAACTCAGTTGTAATTTGTTGCACATTAAATGTATCAGGTTCATCTGACCAAATAAACATTAATATATTAGCCACTACTAACATATAGAAAGCAAAAACAACAAAAAGCATCTTCGCTATACTTTTTATAATTTCATTTTTTGAATCAAATTCATAATTGAATAAAGACTTTATCATATTTATATCCTCTAATATATTTTATGAAGCTATTATATCATAGTATTAAAAAAATACAAGAATTTTTAATATTGCCTTAATCAATTATCATGTTATTTTAAATTTATTATAAGGAAAAAATTATGACCGTCATTAAACATCTCTTTTTATTTTTAATTGAATATGTTTTATTTTTTGTATTAAAACCTATATCTTTAATATTTAAAAATTGCTATGCTCATAAATCAGAATACATTTATATTAAACATGCTGGTTTTGTTAAAGTTGATTTAGCTTTAATAACATATATAAAAAAATTAAACGAATTAGGTTATAAAACCTATGGAGCTTGCCAAGGTGGAGAATACTTTAAATACAAAAATAGGTTTTCTATATTTAAAAATACGGAAATAGAAGCATTTTACAAGGAAAATGCTTATATCATAGCAGAAAACTTTCCAAAAGACTTGGTTAAACTTTTTGAAGAAAAAGGTTTGTATATTGAAGATGTTGAATATAATGAAAAATTAATAAAATCTTTAATAGATAAAAAAGTAGTTTATGCTAGAAATATCACTTCTGGTGAATTTATTTTTATTTTGAGAAAGTGGTATAAATCATTAGAAAAATAAATGGCACTGACAGTAGGACTCGAACCTACAACCCTAGACTTAGAAGGTCTATGCTCTTCCAGTTGAGCTATGCCAGCATAAAATGGTGCTCCTTTCAGGACTCGAACCTGAAACCTACCGATTATGAGTCGGGCGCTCTAACCAATTGAGCTAAAGGAGCATAAAATGGCGGGTACGGTAGGATTCGAACCTACGACCAATAGCTTAGAAGGCTACTGCTCTATCCAACTGAGCTACGCACCCATTTTATTTGGTGCTCCGTCTTGGACTCGAACCAAGGACACAACGATTATGAGTCGCATGCTCTAACCAACTGAGCTAACGGAGCAATTAAAATTTGGCAGATCCACGAGGACTCGAACCTCGAATACAAGCTTAGAAGGCTAGTGTTATATCCTGTTTAACTATAGATCCAATATAATTTGGTGCGACCAGTAGGACTTGAACCTACAACCTACCGATTATGAGTCGGTTGCTCTAACCAATTGAGCTATGGTCGCTTTGTTATCTTATGTCTTAAAGTATATCTATATTTTTAGTCAATGTCAATACTTTTTTTATATTTTTTTTAATTAAATCAATAACTTACATTAATTATGGTTGCAACTACCCCTTCCTAATTATAGAATACTTTTTTTGTTTTTTATTTTATTTAGAGCAAAAAAAAACTCTTGGTTGCAACACCAAGAGTTATTTTTTATGTTTAACTTGGGGTTGCTTTCTTTTAGGCAACACCCAATACATCGTTGGGCTTACCTTCGATGTATTCTTCT
>Ga0066369_10000442_pt1 | contig 17797 bp, 16 predicted proteins | sample Knorr_S7_td_Bott_FD_70972 | JGI IMG/M metagenome (GOLD analysis project Ga0066369, IMG submission 70972) | Marine microbial communities from Southern Atlantic Ocean transect - Knorr_S7_td_Bottom_ad_4513_LV_A | ecosystem: Environmental > Aquatic > Marine > Oceanic | place: Southern Atlantic... | reverse complement strand
CCCCGTAACCCGGCGTTTGAGGAACGGGTGTCGACTTCATCGTCCGGCACAGTTCCCGAACCTGCCTCCGACTCCGGCTGCGGACGAATAATCCAGCCCGCGAGTTCGGCATCGCCGCCCCGGCTGATAAAGCTCACGTCCCGGTAGTCGAGACCGACCGAATCGGGCGTGTCATCGGGGGGTACACGAGTCGTCCTGATCAGACCTGATGCGAGGGCCGATGAGACGCCGATATAACCGCCCGCCGCAATGCCTAACGCCGTAAAAGTTGTCTTCAGGAATCCCACGCCCACATCGTAACGCGAAAACGCCGGTAATTGCGCAGAAGGCGTCCAACCAGCCGACGCACCCCAGGCTATTCGGCTCGCCACAGTGCCTGGACATTCACGGCTGCGGTCGGCCAAACGATCAGGCGATTACCGAATCGACCATCACCAGGACCAGCAGCAGCGCCAGGTAAAGCAGCGAGTACTTGTACAACCTCGCCGCTGCCGGTCTGCCAGGCTCATGCCTGAGGCGATATGCGTACCACAAGAACGCCCCGCCCAGCACCGCTGCCCCGATCATGTACGTCAGGCCCAGTGCATCTGCCACCGCGCCGAACAGGATGGTCAGAGCGGTAAGGACCGCGGTGTAGAGGAGTATCTGGCTACTCGTGTACTCAACGCCGTGAACCACCGGGAGCATCGGGATATCGGCGCGAGCGTAGTCGTCCTTGATCATAATCGCCAGGGCCCAGAAGTGCGGCGGCGTCCAGAAAAATATGATCACGAACAGGTACCACGCCGAAAGGTCAACTGTGCCCGCCGCTGCGGCATAACCAACCAGGGGGGGAACGGCCCCGGCGGCACCGCCCACCACGATGTTCTGCGTCGTCGTCCGCTTCAGAATCACTGTGTAGAGGCCGAAGTAAAGTGCGGTCCCCGCCAGTGCGAGCGATGCCGCCAGCACGTTCGTTAGCAGAACCAGCACGATAAACGCGGCCACGTTCAGCGCGATCCCGAACAGTACGGCGCTGCGTGCAGATATCCGGCCTTCGGCGACTGGACGGTTCTTGGTGCGGCCCATCTGCCGGTCGAGCTCGCTCTCGTACGCCATGTTCAGGGATGCTGCACCGCCAGAGGCCAGCGCCCCGCCAACAAGTACTGCGACTATCACTGTAAAAGTCGGTGTCGAGCCCGCCCCCAAAAAGGCCCCCGCAATGGCAGAAACGAGCAGCAGCGACATCACGCGCGGCTTTGTAAGCGCGATGAAATCGCTCAAAAGGGCCCGTGCCGAACCGCGTTCTACTGCTTCGTTAGTAACCATCCGAGAATTTTAACCGGTATCCGTGAACTCTGCTCCGAATGCGACCTTCCTAGACGAGACTCGCATCTCCCGGTATCTGTTCGTCCCGTGCAAGTGACTCCCCGGTATAAAAATCCCTGCGGGGGACCGGGCGGAGAATCAGCGCCACGATGAACACCATATCGACCCACACCAGGGTCGCCATGCTCAGGTGTCCGGCCCTCGCCCATTCGGCGAATGTGGTCCACGGGTTCGCAGCTCCCATCAGCATTTGCGCGACGATCAGCACGGCCGAGCCGAGTGCGGCCGCGCGGAGAGCCCCCGAAACGTTCGGTAGGCGCCGCGCACGATGCCCCGCGTACAGCACCGCGACGATGGCGACGAGCGAAATGACGCGGTGAGTGACATGGATCCACGCAAGCACCGATTCAGGGACGATCGACCCGCCGCACAGTGGCCAGGATGCGCAGACGGCCCCGGCCTCCCTCCAGACTGCATATGAACCCGACAGCAGGGCCACCAGTGTCAGCACCGCGGCGGCGGCGGCGAGGTTAAGGGCGCTTCGGTGCTCCCTACTTACCCGCCCCCAGATCCACGGCGAGCCTGTGTCCGGTGGGTTGCGAGGCGTGGTGTCCTGCACTCCCTTTATAAAAATGGGCCGTGTGTAGAGCGCAGCGACCAGTGCGAGCGCCGCCAGCAGAACGACGATCTGGGCGAGCATCAGGTGGACGGTGCGAATAGCCGGGTCGAGTTCGTTCAGCACCACCGCCCCGCCCAGACCGCCCACAACGGCGATCAGGGCCAGGCACGCAGTCGCCAGCCATGCCACGATGCGGTCGCCCCGGTGCTTGATCCACACCCTTACGGTCGCCGCGACAATCACCAGCCCGACCAGTGAGCCGACAGAGCGGTGGCTGTATTCGAGAATCGCGTGGTATTCGAACGGCGGGTACCAGCGGCCAAAACACTGGGGCCAGTCCGGGCAGCCGTCGCCGGAACCGGTGACTCGGACGACTCCACCGAGCGTTATCTGCAATACCAGCCCGACCACGGCAACTGCGAGCAGTACCAGTAGCGGCCTGTCCCTCCATATCGGCGGGGTCGAAACTGTCATTATGTTGCCGTCCGGCTTTCCTGGATTAACCGTGCGTGTTTTCGGGCGGGATTATCAGTTCGTGTCGCGGGGTCATGTCTATTCGGGTCGAAATAGAGAAACGGGGGAGTCTCTGCAGCCTGGCATCCGAAGTCTGGGCAGTTGAATCGAATCGGTCGTCATAGCCGCAGAGGACCAGCAACAATGATCGCGCAGAAAACTGAAAACCGGGCATCGATTAAAGGACAAAAAGGCTCGTCATGCCCACGACCCCGCGCGCTTCTTTCCCTCTGGAGGTGGCCGCGTAACAGACCTGCGCAACTTGCTCACGCCAGCCATCTGGCAAGTCGTCCGACGACGCCCGGAGCATAACGCCCCGCCCGGAGTTAACTTCCCTCTCCCCCGGAATGGGGGAGATCGAGAGGGGGAGAACTGCGACGCGCGACCAAGTCGTCCTACGACGCCCGGAGCCCAACGCCCCGCCCAACGCCCCTAAAACGGCCGGTACGCCACCAGCGTCGCATCGACCAGCACTCGCTGGTCGTACACCCGGCTCGGCCAGCAGGTCACGAGAACGATCTGCGCGTCGTCCGCGCTGAACAGCTTCAGGTCGTCTTCGTGCACCTGTCTCGTACCGGTCACCCGGTAAACAAATTCCACATCGTCAGTAGTGATAAAGACGTCCACCGGGTCCTGCTTTATCAGTTCAGTAATTTCCGGAAGACGCCGGAAGATGCTGCCCTCGCCGGCGATATAACTCTCAAGGTGAGCGAAAAACCAGCCGCTTCCCTGCTGCCCGGGCGACGAGGTCTGGGGGATGTGACCCACCGTGTTGTCCGGGGTCTGGTACGCCCGCTGGTTTCCGAGATCGAGTATCGCGAGCTCTACAACGCTCGAATTCACGTTGATCGCGGGAATCCTCATGCCGGTCGCATCCAGCGAAGGGTCGAAATCGCGGAATAAATCTGTCGAGAGCACCGGGATGAAGCCGTCTGGAATTGTCGGTCCCCCGAACGGATCGGAACCCGCCCACTCCGGTTCCGACCAGTATTTCGGGTTCAGCAGGTTTCCCGGGTACAGGCCCGCGAACCCGGCAACGTCGGGCGCCTTTTGTTCCAGTGGTATGGGCCGTTCACCGGTGACCGGCGCTGGCGGAACCGCCACTGCCGCACGGCCGAGGTGACCGCCAAGGTTTTCCTCAGGTACTGAGTAGATAAACTCTGTGGCGTCAGAGCCAGAGCGCGTCCGCGAGTAGATGTATACGCCGGAGACAACGATCAGGGCAGCACCCAGCACCGCGATTGCGTAAGCTGCAATCGTGCTAAACGAGAACCTGCTGGGCGCCGGGGCGCTGGATTTTTGCGTGATAGCCGTCTCAACCTCAGCACTAGTTACGACCCTCAGGGCCGCGGCGGATTGACCGGCTAAATTCTATCGGACTCGGGCACCCTGGATGATCGGCTCGTTCAGGTGAATTTCACCGTTGCGAATCTTCAGGTTGAACTCGCAATCGGGGTTAATGCAAACCCAGGCCTTGTAGTGCACCGCCGCCCCCTGACTCCCGAAATCTGACAGGGGGACCAGCCGTCCCTCACCGCACGACATGCACTCAGGCCAGTTATTCGAATCCAAATCAATCACACCCCGATATTTTGTTATCCAGTAAAAATTTCATTGACACGCGCCGCAAAAGTCGGTCTTTCCCCCGGCCAGCCCGCGAACCGTGGGCCAATTTGAGCGGCTCTCGCTTCGATCATGCATTAAAGTACACCGGGCGCATAGGTAAAATCACCGGTCTGGTGGTTACATTGGACATATAGCAATGAAATTTCTCGGAATTGAAACCAGCTGCGACGAAACGTCGGTGGGCATAGTGGACGACGATGGCCAAGTCCTCGCCAACGTAATCGCGACGCAGGTCGATATCCACGCTCGGTACGGCGGCATCGTCCCCGAAATAGCGTCCAGACAGCACGTCCTCGATATACGCCCGGTCTGTGAGCGCGCAATCATCGACGCCGGTATCGAGTGGCGCGATGTCAGCGTAATCGCGGCCACCCACGGCCCGGGTTTGGCGGGCTCGCTGATCGTCGGCCTGAATTTTGCAAAAGGCCTCTCCGCCTCGCTCGACGTCCCGCTGGTCGGGGTGAACCACATGGACGGTCACGTCTACGCGGCCTGGGCCCTGACCGCCGATCCCAAAGCCGTAACGCCGGGTCAATCGGGACTGAAACCCTTTCAGCAAGCCATCGGCGTAAAACCCATCATGTGCCTTGTCGTTTCGGGGGGGCACACCGAACTCGTGCTGCTCGAGGACCACGGCAGGTTCAGGCTTCTCGGCGAGACCAGGGACGATGCTGCCGGAGAGGCGTTCGACAAGGTGGCGCGCGTACTGGGACTGCGCTATCCGGGGGGGCCGGAAATCCAGCGAGTGGCCGAGGGCGCACCTGAGACCGAGCCATTTCCGCGGGCCTGGATGCAGGGTACCGACGAGTTTTCGTTCAGCGGCCTGAAGACCGCAGTCATAAACCGGGCCCGGAAACTGGGCATCTTCCCACGAAAAAATTCCGACGACGAGGTCGATCCCGTGGTAGTGGCGGGAATGGCCAGGGCCTTTCAGGATTCAGTCGTCGACGTGCTGGTCACCAAGACCATCGCCGCGGCCGTACGGGAGAACTGCGCGGGAATAGTGCTGGTCGGCGGCGTCGCGGCCAACCGGCAACTGCGTGAAACCCTGGTCGCCAGCTCCCCTGTCCCGGTTGCGGTTCCCCCGGTCGAGCTGTGTACAGACAACGGTGCGATGATCGCGATGAGCGGCCGCGTCAACTACCGAAACGGTCGTCGCGACGCCTGGGACCTCGACGTGATACCGAACCTGCGAATTGGGGCCCCGGCCATATCCTGAAGCATTTTTCGGGTTGTCCGAAACCTCCGGACCCCGCCCGTCGTTCACCCCGGTCCCCCAGTCCACACTAACCCGAGGGATATTTCCTGAACGGGGTGCTGACCCGACTGGGACCGAGCCGCCGCTGCTCGTCCTCGACCTGCCTGGCGAAGGCCAGTGCGTTCGATGCCTTGCCGCCCACCTCACCGGCGATCGTCCCGCCACGTGTGCGTAACTCGAGAAAGACGCCCGCAGGCCTGACCCAGTAGTCCGCCATCAAAAACAACGAGATCAACGCCACCGTAACGGCAGCGCCGATGCCGATGGTCGAGTCCGGCGTAACCTGCCAGACACCAATGGCACTGAACAGCCCGACAACACCCCATGCGGCGCTCCGGCGCGCACGTGGACGGCGTGAAATCTGGATCGACGAGATGTCCTTCAAGCGGACTGAAGCGTATGCGGTCGCGCCATCGGTCCCGCCACCGCCGTTGTAAATCACCCTCGCATGGGTCAGTTGGAAATAACCCCCGCCGCGCGGTTCCAGTTCAGAAATTACCCGTTCGCCGGGAAGTAGCACTTCAGACGCTCCCGACGATCCCACCGGGGCGCTTCGCACACCCGGTGCGGAAACGCGACCGGCCGAGTTCTGTCGGGGACTTGATTCAGCTGCCATGCGTCTAATCGTATCGCAGGTGACGGGGTCGCTGGGTCATACTCCCGGCAATCTCCTCTGGTGGGGCCTGATACCACTCCTGAACATTTCCCGGTACAGGATTATCAGGCCCTGCTGGTCGCGTGCCGAGGCGATCTTTGGAACCTCATAATCGACACCGAGAGCAACTTTCGCTTCCCTGGTTACAGAATTCTCGGCAAGCTTCGGGTGTGCGTCGTACAACGCCAGTACGTTGTTCCTCAGGCCCATGCTGCTGTGACCGGATCCTGCCGCAAGGGCGAATACCGTAGGCAAAAGCACGTTGACCACGGTCTCTGAAGCCCTGGCCTATCCTATTACAACGATTGCGGAATCGCCGATCAACTCAGCCGGTCGGAACATACGGAATGCCCGCTTGTTGCGTGGATACCCAAGCGCTCCCATCGCCCCGAGCCAGACCGCCTGGTCAGCCCTGAACGCCTCGATATCGAGTGCGATCCCAGCCGCCTGGGCGTGAAAACGCTCAAGCCCCGCCGCCAGGTCAAGTACGCCCATCGGCCCTGTCGGCCCCACCGGGGCACCGGAAGACTTCCGAACCCCAATAACCGGGCTTCCGGACTCTGATCTGGCTGCCGATGACTCGGGAAAATCCGCCTCGCTGCTATTCGATCGACCTGTCCAGTTGAGTGCCAGCAGCGGTATCGACGCGCCGGTTGCCCTGCCGATTCGGCGGCCACAACATGCAGGACCACGCCGTTGTAGCGCCGGTCGTTTCGATAAACCGTACCTGCAGCCAGCATCCCTGATCGCCATTGGCGGGGTTAATTGAGGACGGGCACGGTCCCATGGGAGTATCGATGTACGACGCGATTCAATTGTCAACCCACCAATTTTTGCCGCCGCAGCTTCCCGGCCCGGCACGCGCAGATAGACCAGAGACAAAAAAAACTACCGATTACCGCGTTAGACCAGTCGTGCCAACGGCAAGACCGGTCCAGCTTACGAAACGCCGGGGGCGAACTCCTAGCCCAGCTTGTCGTTCCTGTGGGCCGCCACGAACGCACGCGCCTCGCCGAGCATCAGTTCTGCAATGCCGGTGCCGGTAGAAAGGTCGCCACCTGCGATCTTACCGGCAGCACGTGCACGCGTCTCCACATCGAGGGTCGCGGCGATGCGGTCCGGGTGATCGGGCTGACCGGGATGACCAAGCGACTGTGCAAAGTCGTGCGGGCCGCCGGTCACACCCGTGAGACCGGGGACCGCAAGGATATCGTCGAGGTTGTCCCAGGCCTTTTTGTCCTCGATCTGGGCCACGACGATCATGTTGTCGTTCGACCACTTTGCAAAGCCGAGCTTGCCGCCGTACTTTTCATCGAGGACAGTCTGGTCGTTGAACTCGGTCCCCCGCCCACCGCCCCAGGAACGCCTTCCCTCAACCGGGAACAGGCAGGCGTCGGCCAGCGCCTGCGCCTCGGCACCGGAGTTGATGTGTGGACCGGTGACACCCTGGATGCCGCGGTCCAGGTACAGGTTCACCTGGTACGGCGCGCTGTCGGGGACACGCGCACTGACCGACATCCCGAGCGCGTTTGAAACGCGGCAGATGTCGTCGATCGCATCTTCTGGGAACGCACCGTGCTCGCCGTCGATCGATATCGCGTCGAAGCCGACGTGAGCGGCCATTTCTACCAGGTACAGCGCCGGAAACGCCAGCGCGAACACCGTTGCCTTCCGGCCCTCCCGGTTCGCCTTCAAAACTGAATTTTCAATCATTATTAGATTTCTCCCCCACGGCCCCCGGTGAGAGCCAATTTCGATTCGATATAACTTGTTCGATCAAGCCAACAACGTTCGTCACGCATCAAAAGTGCCGATGGCACACTAGATCCCCCTCACCGTTCCTCCTGCCGATGTCACCCTTGCCAGCGGCGGGTGCTTCGCTATTTCCGCTTCGTTCAGCTCGAGACCCAGCCCCGGCGCATCGGAAAGCTCAACATAGCCGTCCACCTGTCGCGTAAACCCGTCCAGAACCGTGAAATAGTGCTCCGTGTAGAACTCGGCGTGGTACTCCTGTATCTCGAAGTTGATGATCGAGGCATCGAGGTGCATCTCCGCCATCGCCCCTACTGGGGAGCACACGTTGTGCGGTGCCATCGTGATGTGCTTCGCCTCGGCAATGATCGCGATTTTCTTGAGCTCGGTGATACCGCCGGCGTTCGCGATATCGGGCTGCAACACATCGGCCGCGTGCTGCTCGACGATCTCCGCAAACGGGAACTTTGTGTACAAACGCTCGCCCGTTGCGATCGGGATGTTCACCCTGCTCCGCACTTCGGCAAGTTCGGCCACCCGTTCCTGCGACACCGGCTCCTCGTAGAACAGCGGAAAATACTCCTCCATCCGCCTGCCGATCTGGATGGCGTTCATCACGTTGAACTTCGCATGCGCCTCGACCAGGATGTCGACGTGCGGCCCAACGGCCTTTCGCACCGCTGCCACACGGTCCTCGGCCAGCTGCAGTTCCGCAAGCGAAATCTTGTAGAAATTCGCCTGGCCGAAGGGGTCGAACTTTAGCGCGGTATAGCCCATGCCGATCACGATTTTCGCCTCTTCAGCGTTCTGTTTGGGAGTCCCCGGATTCGTGTACCAGCCGTTGGCATAGACGCGAATGCTCCTGCGGTGGGCACCGCCGAGCAGCTTCCACACGGGCTGATCGAGAATTCGCCCCTTCAGGTCCCACAGGGCGATATCGATGCCCGAAATCGCCGTCGTGGCAAGCCTGCCACCACGGGCCTGCGGGTCCTGATACATCGTCGTCCAGTGAAGCTCCGACTCGAGCGGGTCCTTGCCCCGCAGGTATTTTTCGACGAACCCGGTGATTAAGTCCTTGACCTGCTCGTCGTCCTGCATCGGCGACGCGTCGCCAATACCGTAAACGGCGGGGTCGTCGGTGTTCAGCTTTACCAGCAGCCAGTTGCGCTGCGCATTGTGGTGATTCGCTGAAAACTGCCTGAACTCAACATCGGTTATTGCTGGCAATTGCTGTGGCTACCTCTCAACGTCTTCGCACCCGGATATCTTCCCTGTGAACGCTTCCGCCAAAATTACCAAAGGCTGGCGCGGCGGGAGTATACGCCGCGCGCGATCGATGTATTCAGCCCTATGCACCGACACACAGGGAGTCAGGGCGATTATTATTCGGGCACTGGACCAGAATCCCCCGGCAGTAAATCATTTTTCAGCATCAGGATGTTCCACTTCAGCCGGGAACAACCCGGTTCGTTTAAGGTAAAAATTTGGCTCGAACCGTTCGCCTGTGGGCGCTTTCCGATACGCATGTTGGGACCGAGATCAAATTCGGTCGCCGCTCGCTCGAAGAGGCGATCCGGCAGGCCGAAGCGTGGCCCGCGGAACCCGGTACGGCCGACGACTCTCGCGGTTTCGATATCGCCGTCAACCTGGGCGATTTCTCTGGCTCGCAGCTCCCACCAGACGACGAGGAGGGCGAACTCGTGGTTGCCCAGTACGCCACGGCTAAAAATCACGGCCGTGAACACTTCTACGATGTGATCGGCAACCACGATGCTTCGGGTGCCGACGAACCGACCCAGTGGTGGTTCAAGAAATGGATCGACCCGACCGGCGAAAGCACCGAGTTCTCCGGGATCGACAACACGAAAAGACCGTACCCGACATCAGGCACATGGGAACACTACTCGTTCGAGGTCGGCAACATCCTGTTCCTGATGCTCGCCGACCGCAACGACGGTGGCCCGCCGATCGGGCGCGGCGAGTTTGGCGGCTACCCGGCCGGCGCGATTTCCGAAGAAACGTTCGAGTGGTGGACAGAAAAAGTACGTGGCAACACCCACAAGATAGTCATTACAGCCCACCACCACATGATCAAGGAAACGACGGTGGCGAGCGGTCTCAACGAAGGCTGCGACGGCGGCTACCACGGCCGGATGCCCGACGGCGGTGCTCCCGGTGCATCGCTTATCTACTGGGTGGGCGGCCAGAAAGACTCGGGCCGGATCGAAAATTTCCTTGCCGAGAACACGCCCGCCATCGATCTCTGGCTCGGCGCACATACCCACACCCACCCCGACGATACGACCGGAGGCCGGTCGCATATCGAGCAGAAGTGGGGCGCCAACTTTGTAAACGTCTCGGCGATCACCCGCTACCACGGACAGAAAAACTCGATCCCCATGAGCCGCCTGTTCACATTCGCCGAAGGCTCCGACGAAGTGCGGGTCCAGTGTTATCTGCACACCGACCAGTATGCTCCCGAGGGCTGGTACAAACAGTCGGAGCGAACGCTGAAACTCAGGCACAAGTTCGAAGTGCCAGCGGCACACTCTGATTAGTAAACAACCAACGCGTCCCGAGCGCAGTCGAGAGATCTGGGGCGGGGACGCGTTGCCGGAGCGGAGATCAAAAATGACCAGAACTGTTCGAGAACTTTTCGACCTCACAGGCCGTACTGCGATCGTCACCGGCGGCGGCACCCACCTCGGCACAGCCTTTACCGAAGCCCTCGGCGACCTCGGGGCGAAGGTCTACATCGCCTCCCGTCGTACCGAACTCTGCGAGCGGGTTGCCAGCGAACTCACCCGGCGCGGCTACGATGTCACGGGCCTCGGCTGCGATGTGACCGACGAAACGCAGGTCGATGCACTCGTCGAGCGCGTCATGAACGACACCGGTCGCCTGGATATCGCCATTTGCAACGCCGGTGGGTCGTTCACCACCAGCTATCCACCCGATGCCGATGTCGATGAGTTCAGGCGCACTCTCGAAGTCAATCTCACGGGCACCTACATCACTGCGCAGTCGGCCGGTCGCGCCATGATCCCGGCCCGGTGCGGATCGATCATAACCCTCGGCTCGATCGCAGCCACGCTTTCCATAGACCCGCGCATCTACAACGCGAACTTCAACCGTTCCGGCCCGCCGTACCAGGCCGCCAAAGGCGGCGTGTTGAACCTGACGCGTGCCTTCGCTGGCGAGTTCGGCAAGTACGGAATTACTGCCAACTGCATCAGCCCCGGTCAGATACCCAAAGATACGACCAACCCCGAACAGGTCGAAACTTTCCGGAAGATGAACGCACTTCACCGCACCGGTCTGTCGCAAGACCTGAAAGGCACCGTGGCCCTGCTCGCCTCAGACGCCGGCTCATGGATAACGGGGCAGGAGTTCAGGGTCGACGGCGGCTGGTCAATCTGGTGACGCGAGCGTCGTTTGTTTGAGGCACCGGCCAGTTCCTTCCTCCTTGCATGGGAGGGAGTTAGAGGATGGGTTGGACACTGTCCACCTAAACCAACCCAGCCACCTGCATCGCCGCGCGAATAACCTCGCGCTCCTCATCCGACACCGCCACGTTCGGCAACCGCGGCGCACCGCCTTCGTAGCCAAGAATATCGAGCGCTGCCTTAATCCCTGCCGCACCCCGCGAAAGAATCTGGTAATCCGCTTCAATGCACCGTGATTGGATTTCCTGGGCAGTAGCCAGATCGCCCTTCAGCACACTCGAAATTACTGTCAGACACTCGGTCGGAGCCACGTTGCCGAACATCAGGCAGGCCCCGTTCGCACCGATCACGCTCATCGGCAAAAGCAGCAGGCCGTTGCCCAGCCAGAACGGCTTTTCAGTCGTCATAAAATTGCGGACTCTCGACTCGAACCGCACGTTGCCCGATGCGATATAACCAAACACGTTGTCGATATCGATAAGGTCGCCGATCACCTCGGGCTCGGCACCCACCGGCGCATCACCCCCGGCGAACTGGCCGGGTGCCATCTGGTGGATGACGACGACCGGCGCAGGAACGCGGGGAACCACCTGTTCGAAGTAGCCGGCGACGTCCTTCGTCAGCCTGGGAATCCTGATGCGGATCATCTCGGCCCCAGCCTCGACCAGCGCTTCGGCGGTGCGGACCGAATCGGTGACCGACGAGCTGTCGACGCCGCCGACGATGAACTTTTCACCGTTGCGTGCATCGTTCACCGTGCGCACAATGTCGAGCCGCTCCGTCTCGGAAAGAAGCTGCTCCTCGCCGTTCTCCGAGTTCAACACGAAGCCCGATAGCGGCGTTTGAAGCCACTTTTCCACGTTCCGCTCGATCGCGGCATGATCAACCGAATCATCCGCCGTAAAAGGGGTAGGACTGGGAGCGACAACAATCGGGTTATTTACTGGAATCGGCAAGAATTTGACCTTGTGTGCTTTAGGTTCTGGTGCGTGATACGTACTTGTGGCCTGTGAACCGGCCGCGTCGGCCACGGCCCGATTTCCCGACCGGAGCGGAGGGACCTCAAACGGAATCACCTCCCAAAGATCATCTCCGACAGGCCGCTTTAAGATTCGCCTCGCACCCACTATAGTCCTGCTCGTGAAACCAACCGGATTCTATGTCTACATTGCGGCCAGTCTTAGGCGAACCCTGTACACAGGAATGACGCGCGACATATCGACCAGACTGCAACAGCACAAAGCTGCCTGGGTTGCCGGATTTGGAGCGAAATATCGCACGAATCGCCTGGTCTGGTGTGAAATTGCAGAATCGTTTGAGGCAGCGCGCGAACGAGAAGCACAGATCAAGAGATGGCGTCGCGCGAAAAAACTTAAGCTGATCGAGAATGAAAATCCATTCTGGATGGACCTCTGCGATCGGATTGGGTAACTGTCTTCTTCCGCAAGACGAGTGATGTCTATTGAGGCCCCTCCGCTTCGGTCGGGAAGTTCGATGCCCGGTAGGGATCTGCTCCCACCTTTTACCCACCAACAACGTGTGTCATCCGCTCAACCGCCACCACCTACCGATCCCGCCCAAAAATGTGGCAATGCCACCCCGCAGCCATCATCAGGTTTCTGCGCCCGAACCGGTCGGATATCACCCCGCCGAACAGTGCCAGCAGCATGATGGGTATGGCACGGACGCCGGCGACCAGCCCTATCCACAGCTGCGAGATGGTCAGTTCGAGGATCACCCAGGATTTCGCGGCTCCACGCATGAAGATCCCGAGGTCAAATATCGCCTGACTTAAGATGAGCGCACGGAACTGCCCGTCGGACAGCACGTCAACAATCGGCGACCGGTAGCTCCCGAACCGCCCAACCTTCATGAGGCCGCAACCAGGCGTTCGAGGACAATGGCCACGCCATAATCGTCGTTAGAAGCGGTCAGGTACTTCGCCAGCGACTTGATTTCGGGGACCGCGTTGTCGACGGCGACCGACCAGCCGCAGTCGCGTATTAGGTCGATATCCACGTAGTCGTCGCCAAAGGCAAGCACGTCGGCAAGCGAAATATCCGCGGTCCCAAGCAAACTGGCTATGGCCCCCGATTTCGTTGCCGCGCGGGGAACGACATTCAAAAACTGTGCGCTTGCCGCACGGTGTATCACTGTTTTATTCGAAAGCTGCGTTTCCAATTCGTTTGCCAGTTCTTCCAAATCGGTGCCCAGACCGTTGACCGAAATTTTTGCGGGACCAACATCAATCGCCTCTTCGACAGGTACAACCATCGTGGGGCTCGCGGTGTTGAATGCCCATAGCGAATTAATGCCATCGTCATGGTTGACGGCAAACAGCGTTCCATCGATTTCCATCGTCATGCGGACCTGCGGAATCGTTTCGTTCACCATCCCCCAACAAAGCCGGGCGTCCTCCCGGTCGAAAGGCACGCTGAACGATCCCGTCAATCCCGCACGACCGTTGGCAATCGTCCCGTTCATCTGCACCAGCGAAGTGATCTCCACTATGTCGTCCCCCACCAGCATCGACAAAACCCGTTCAGGACGTGAGGTGGCGATGACGAGCGGAAGCCCCGCGTTGTACACCGCATGCAGTGCCCGCCGCGTGCGGTCTGCCAGCCTCGAGTCGGAACCCAGGGTCGTTTCGTCCAGGTCGAGCGCAACGGCCAGTGGCGTTGTCGCAGTGAAGTCCGGCAGATTCAACTCGGCTGGTCCTCCGACCCCTGCAGCAGGGCAGGCCACATCGCCGCGGCAACCAGCGTGGCGACAAGCCCGATCCCGCCCAGCACCCCTATCATCGCCCGCGCACCCACCTCTTCGGCTATCCACCCGCCCACCAGCAGCCCGATCGGCAGCCCGTAGATGCCGAGCGTCCGGATTCCCATCACGCGACCCCGGTATTCAGCCGGGGCCGCCCTCAGCAACCCGACCACCATCGCCACGAACGTCATACCTCCGCAAAAACCCCATGCGAACAAGACCAGCGAAAATCCCCAGAGTGGAAGTGAAAGCGCGAGAACGAGCATAAGGACGTGCCATATCGCCGAACCCAGCACCATCACGCGAGCTGGCGATCCGATGTTTCGCTTAACTCCCAGTGCCAGCGCACCGGAAAGGGCGCCTCCCGATGCCGCAGCAGCCAGCAGGCCGATGCCCGCTCCTCCCAGTCCGTACAGTTCGTCGCTGATCACCGTCATCAACCCGTTGACTATCGGGAATGCAGAAAATTCGATCAGGAACGAAAAGAAAATCAGGCCTGTCAGCACCTTGCTGCGCAATACGTGACGCAAGCCTTCGGCGAGTCCAGCCCGAATCCTCGGCACTCCCAAACCGCCCGGATGGCCCCCTTCAAGACCCGCCCCGACCGTCACCTCCCGCCGGTCAATCTTCATCGAGGCCAGTGTCGCCAGCAGGTAAAGCACCGTGATCATTGCGTACGCCCAGTCCAACCCGAGCACCTCGAATATCACCCCGCCCGCCAGCGATCCGGCCACGCGGGCGCCATCAAGTGAAAACCGTGACAGCCCGATCGCACCGTGAAGCGAACCGGCCGGCACCGCGTCCGCGGTCAATGCCTGCACCAGCACGATATCGAGCATCCTCACCATGCTCCCCGCCGAAACAATCACGTACGCATGCCACAACACAAGCCTGTCCGCAACTATCAGCGAGGTAAGCACCAGTGCGAGTGACAGCCCGATGACCCGCACCCCGACCTGCAGCCGCTTTCGGTCGAACCGATCGACCATGAGGCCGTAAAACGGCCCCAGTAACGTGCCGCCGAACTTCAAAGCCCCGATCAGGCCGACCAGCAGGGGAGAACCCGTGTCGCGCAGCACGAATATCGCCAACACGATCGTTTCCATCTCGGACGCCCACAGGTTCAGGGTTTCGGACGACCACACAAACCGATAGTCGCCGTACCGGAGCGCACGAAACGGGTTGAAACTTGATTCTGGTGCTTGCGTCATTGAGGGTTCGGCACCGGATGCAGATTCGGACATGGCGAAGATTTTCGCACGACCGGGCGGGGGGTGGTTATCGCTACCGACTTGATTGAAACGTTTCAGTCCACCCGCCGATCCGGAACGGCCCGCCATCTTTATCCCACCGGTCATTCAACACCGTTCGCGTGCCGAACGCCTTCGCTCTCGTAACAACCACCAGCGAACAGTCGCCTTTTCAATAAGTTCTCTTTCGTCCCAATGAAATATGGTTTCTTGATGGGCGCACCTCGTTTCAACCACCCGAACCGCAAATCGCTATTCCTGACCGCGCTTGTGCCGCTCGTATTGCTTCTAGTTGCAGCATGCGACGACAGCGACAGCGGGTTCAGGGACGATCCTCGATCGGCAGCTCAAACTGACGGCCCAACTCGAGACAACGCGCCCGAACCCGAGACTGAAGAAGGAAAACTCCCCGGCCGGATGCACGGTGACCGGACCCACGGGATATGGCCCCAGGTCTGGTCGCAGCACGCCCCGTCTATCCAGAGCTGGGAGTACAAGGTCAACTGCGGCGACGCCAGTTCACACGAGCAGGCATGCTTTCTGTCCGACCTGACCTCGGTTGTCGTAACCACCCCGGCAGGGGAGTTGATCGAACTCGAAAAAGACTTCAATACAAACGACTTCTCAGGTGAAGTCACGTGTCGCTGGGTCCTGTACGGCCCGGAAGGCGGCGATCTCCCACTGAGAGGCGACTACGTCTTCAGCTACCGGCGCGCCTAGGAACTGGTGTACGAGCAGGTCGTGCCGTACGACTCGGATGTAATTTCATACCCGACTGAAGTCACCTGGAAGCGAACGGGCAACGATATCGAGGTCCGCTGGGCCCCACCTGCCGAAGCCGCAACTGGAATGCACCACAAGGCAATCATCTGGCAGGTTGACGACACGCCGGTGTTGTTCCTTTCAGAGGTGTTCGATTGGACGCCGACACGGCGGTCTTGCACGATGTGCCGATGATCGAGGGCGGCAGATATTCGCTCAACCTCGCACTGTTTTTTGACGACGGTTACGCGCACAGCGACTATGTGATCTTAGAGTGGCCCGGACCGAACTCGACCGGCAACTAAATTTTCAACGCTTCCGGACCGAACTTCGAAAACCCCGTAGAGGCGGGGTGTGATCGCAATGTGCATTCACAGCCCAGCTCTACCGCCCTCAATACAGTCCCGTTTCACCGGGTTCTGGCGGAATTATGAACAACCCGGCACCCTTGCGTCTGGACCCCGGCATCCCCGTGCCTTTCGAAACGGGCGGATCTGCCTGTATCTTGGAAATAGCATCCTCGTCGATCGAATAGCCCCAGCCCGGCGATTCACCCATCTCGATATAGCCGTCAACTATCCGGTTATCGATCGTCACTCCCGCAGGCGGCGTCAGGTCCTTGACCTCCTGTGCCAGGTGGTTTGGCGCTGCCGCTGCCGCATGGGCCATCCCACTCCCCGGCGCGCCGATTATCGATACCGGAAGTTCGTACGCCTCGGCCAGGTGCGCGACCTGGAAGAAGCTGGTCACTCCAAGCGTCCCGAACTGGACCACGTCAACGGCTTCGTTGTGCACGAGAGGATAAAACTCGTCGACTCCGTTGATGTTCTCGCCCGTCGCGACGGCCGTCTTGATGCTCTGCGAAATCTTGCGCAGGCCCCGGTAGTCCCAACGCCGCGCCGGCTCCTCGGCCCACGTCAGGTCAAACTTTTCCTCGATCCGTGAGATATAACGGATAGCCTGTTTCGCAGACCAGTACTCGTTCGAATCGATCATCAACAGCGGCTCTTTTGCGTTCTGTTTCAGTACGTCGCGCATTATCTCGAGGCGTCGCATGTCCGAATCGAAGTCCAACCCGACCTTGAGCTTCCCGCCATCGACACCCAGATCGGCATACTCCTGGTAGAACGCGGCCAGCTCGGTGTCGGTCATTCCCATATCGAGGCCCGACGCATAGGCCTTCACTCGGGGCTCGTGCGCACCAAGAAAACGCCACAAAGGCTCGCCCGCGTCCTTCGCCTTGATGTCCCACATTGCACCATCGAGGGCACACATCGCACCGTACATCGAACCCTCGACTCCGCCCTTGAACCCAACGTCGGACATCTCTTTCCAGAGGCCGATTACGCCACGCGGGTCTTTGCCTTCCAGCACCGGAAACAGCTTTTTGATATCGGGCGAAGACGCCGACGCGATGCCGGTAACGCCCTCGTCGGTCTCAAGGAACAGGTAGTTGGCCCGCGAAACGTCGTCGGGCGCAACGCTGTTCGCATCGCCGCTCCGGTGTCCCCTGTGGAATGACCACGAAAGTGTCCGGTAGCCTGTGATTTTCATGTGTCTCTCCGTTCAGTTCCGTAATTTCGCCAGAAGCCCTAACACTCTTAACCCGGCTGGCTGTGTTGACATGATGTGAGTCCACGGGAGGTATAAATTACGGGCAATGGGCTGGCCAACCTGATTTCCCGACCCCCGGTAGAGAGACTCCGGGGCGGGGTCGCGGGCAATCCCTGGTCCGGCTGAATCGTGAAATCATCCTGATGTCGCAGCCAATCCCTCATTCATCTCGCCTTCCGCAACGCAGGGGTCAGGGCGATGGCGGTCCCGGCGAGCGTCAACCCACCCGCG
>Ga0066369_10000437_pt1 | contig 17973 bp, 13 predicted proteins | sample Knorr_S7_td_Bott_FD_70972 | JGI IMG/M metagenome (GOLD analysis project Ga0066369, IMG submission 70972) | Marine microbial communities from Southern Atlantic Ocean transect - Knorr_S7_td_Bottom_ad_4513_LV_A | ecosystem: Environmental > Aquatic > Marine > Oceanic | place: Southern Atlantic... | reverse complement strand
ATTACATCAATAGATTCAAAACCAAAAAAGAGCAAACCGAGATCCTAAAAAAATTGGCTAATGGAGAAATTGACATTTTAATAGGAACACATAGAATTGTTGGAAAAGATGTAAAGTTCAAGGATTTGGGATTAATGATAGTAGATGAAGAACAAAAATTTGGTGTAAATATTAAAGATAAACTCAAAACCCTAAAAACGACTGTCGATACCTTGACCTTAAGCGCTACCCCAATTCCAAGAACTCTACAATTTTCTTTACTAGGTGCAAGAGACATGTCCATTATCAACACTCCTCCACCTAATAGACAAAGTATCGAAACTAGAATTATTGGTCTGAATCAAGATATTATAAGAGATGCCATTAGTTATGAAATGAGCAGGAACGGCCAAATATTTTTTATACATAATCGGATAGAAAACATTAAAGAAATAGCAGGATTTGTACAAAGATTGTGCCCTGATGCAAAAATAAAAACCGGACACGGACAAATGGTAGGTAATCAAATTGAACAGTTGATGGTTGCCTTTATGGAAGGAGAATTTGATGTGCTTATTTCCACCACCATCATTGAAAATGGCGTTGATATTCCAAATGCAAATACCATAATAATAAATAATGCCCAAAACTTTGGACTGAGTGATTTACATCAAATGAGAGGAAGAGTTGGGCGCTCCAACAAAAAAGCTTTTTGCTATTTAATCAGCCCTCCAACACATCAAATTTCAGCAGAAGCAAAAAAGCGACTTACCGCTTTGGAACAATTCTCCTATTTAGGAAGTGGTTTTAATATTGCAATGCGCGATTTGGATATAAGAGGCGCGGGCGATTTGCTGGGTGCTGACCAAAGTGGTTTTATTAATGACATTGGTTTTGAGATGTATAAAAAGATTTTGGATGAAGCAATTGAAGAGTTAAAACAGGAGAAATTTCAGGATTTATTTAAGGATGAAAAGGAGAAGTTTTACATCAAAGATTGCGCTTTGGATACAGATTTAGAAATCTTAATTCCGCAGGATTATGTGAGTAATATTGAAGAGCGATTGAACCTTTATAAACAGTTGAATAGTTTTAAAAAGGAAGAAAAAATCACCTCTTTTGAAAATGAATTGGAAGATCGATTTGGTAAAATACCCAATATTGTTTATCAGCTATTTGACGCCTTGCGTTTAAGATGGCTGGGTAAGGAAATTGGTTTTACAAGAATAATCTTGAAATCAGGAAAAATGAAAGCTTATTTTACAGATGATAAAGATTCTCCTTATTTTGAAAGTCATCAATTTTCAAAAGTATTAGACTTTTTAAAAAACAACTTTCATACTACCCAGATGAAAGAAAAAAATGAAAAATTATCTTTTGTAGTAAAGGGGATTTCAGGGCTTGATAAAGCCATTAGTTTATGTAATAAAATTAATTGGAACGAATCGCCTCAACAGGATCCAACCGTGATGCCGAAAAGGCAGGAATAATACCACTTATCACACCAATTATTGCGGAAACGGAAAGCCCAAGAACAATATTTTGAGTTGTTAAATTCAAATTAAAATCGAGCATTTTTCCTGCAACAGTAGCTAAAGCCCAAACAATGGCTAATCCAAAAACTCCTCCTAACACACACAAAAAGATAGATTCAAAAAGAAATTGAAGAAGAATAAAAATATTTTTTGCGCCCAATGCTTTTTGGATGCCAATAATTTTAGTTCTCTCTTTTACCGAAACAAACATAATATTTGCAATTCCGAAACCCCCAACCAAAATGGAAAAACCACCTATAATCCAACCTGCAATTCCAATAACAGAAAATAATTCGTCCAATCCTTGTTTAATTAAACTCACTTCATTCATGGAAAAATTATCATCTTCCATAGGGCGAACTCTTCTTATGGTGCGCATAATTCCTCTTATTTCATTTTTCAATTCTTCATTGCTTACCCCTTCAAGCGCGCTTACCATAATTATGGGGTTGCTTATTCTTTCGTTTATAAATCTTTTTGCAAACCAGTAGGAACACAAGACTCCATTATCTTGTGAGTTTCCTGTGATACTTTCTCCCTGCTTTTCAATAAGTCCAATTACTTTTGCATTTATGCCAGAAATCTTGATTGTTTCTCCGACAGGATTAAAATCGAAAAGAGCTTCTGCCACATTATGCCCAATTAAAACAAAGTTTTTTCCAGAATTCATTTCGCTTTGGGTGAAAAATCTTCCCTTTTCCATATTTAAAGACATTATTTGAGGAAACTCATAAGTGATTCCGCTAATCTCTACATTTTCCAAAACATTATTTCCGTTTTTTACTGTTCTTCGGCCTTCAAAAAGAAAGGCAATAGAATTAGAATTTGTACATCTTTCTTTTATTTGTTTGAATTCCTTATAAGTAACTTTTGGTCTTTTAAAATATTTCCACCATTGGTATTCGCCCGACCCCCCCCATGGCCATTTTTGAATATACACCACATTTTCGCCTAAGGATTCCACACTATCACGCACATTTTTCTCCAGTGCATCAACAATAGTAAAAACAGAAATAATAGCAACAATCCCTATGGTTACTCCTAATAACGACAGAAAGGTTCTCAATCGATTATTTACAATTGCTTGCCAGGAAAAACGTACTGCTTCCGAAAAAAGTCTAATATACATAGATGGTTTTAAAAAGTTCAAATTTACAAAATTTTTGAGGGAGTTAACAATTGTGTAAAAGTTATTAACACTTCTGATATTTTGCATATTTATACTTGAATATTGAATAGGATTTGGGTAAAATTGCACTTAGAGATGACAGGAGAAATAATCATAAAAAACGCTCTTATTTCTGTATTCCATAAAGATGGATTGGGCGCGATTGCACAAAAATTAAAACAGCTTGGCGTAAATATTTACTCAACAGGAGGAACTCAGAAATTTATTGAAGATAAAGGGGTAAGCGTAAATAAAGTGGAAGATTTAACCTCCTACCCTTCCATATTAAGTGGGCGAGTAAAAACGCTTCACCCAAAAGTTTTTGGCGGCATTTTGGCAAGAAGAGAAGAAGAAAATGACCAGTTACAATTGGCAGAATATGACATTCCAGAATTCGATTTAGTAATAGTGGACCTCTACCCTTTTGAAAAAGCGATTGCATCTACTACTGATAATAAGGAGATTATTGAAAAAATTGATATTGGTGGAATTTCACTAATTCGGGCAGCTGCAAAAAATTATAAGGATGTAGTTATTGTTTCAGAAATGAGTCAGTATGATGAATTGTTGAAAATTTTGGAACAAGGTAAAAGCACAACATTATCACAAAGGAAAGAGTTTGCTACTACTGCTTTTAATATTTCATCACATTATGATACTGCTATTTTCCATTATTTCAGCAATAATGATGATGTTTTCAAGCAAAGTATACGAAAGAAAAAGAAATTGCGTTATGGAGAGAATCCCCATCAGAAAGGAATATTTTTTGGGAAGATTGATGATTTATTTGAGCAAAAAAATGGAAAAGAATTATCCTACAATAATCTTTTAGATGTTGATGCGGCTGTGAACTTGATATCAGAATTTAACGAATGTACTTTTGTAGTTCTGAAACACAATAATGCTTGTGGACTTGCAAGTAGAACAAAGTTGATTGACGCTTGGAAAGACGCACTTGCAGGAGATCCAGTTTCAGCATTTGGCGGAGTAATAATTACAAATCGTGAGGTGGATTTAGAAACGGCAAATGAAATTAGCAAGTTGTTTTTTGAAGTTATTGTCGCTCCCTCATACAATGAGGACGCCCTCAAAATTCTTTGCCAAAAAAAGAATAGAATTGTATTAGTTCAAAAAGAAATTACATTGCCTAATATTCAGTTTCGTACTGCTTTAAATGGGGTTTTGTATCAGGAAAAAGATGTGAAAACTGATAGCGTATCGGAGATGAAAATAGCAACTAAAACTACACCAACTGATAAGCAATTTATCGATCTTGAATTTGCATCAAAGGTTTGCAAACACACTAAATCGAATACTCTTGTTTTTGCTAAGAATAAACAATTATTGGCTAGTGGAGTTGGGCAAACTTCAAGGGTTGACGCCTTAAAACAAGCGGTGGTAAAAGCCAATAACTTTGGATTTGATTTAAATGGAGCGGTTATGGCTTCTGATGCTTTCTTCCCATTCCCCGATTGTGTGGAACTGGCAAATAATGCTGGAATAAAAACAGTTATTCAACCAGGAGGATCAATAAAAGACCAGCTCTCCATTGACTATTGTAATGCAAATAACATGAGTATGGTGATGACAGGGATAAGACATTTTAAACACTAAAAAATAAAACTATGGGCTTTTTTGATTTTATGACAGAAGAAATAGCAATTGACCTTGGCACCGCTAATACTCTAATTATCCACAAGGATAAGATAGTGGTTGATGAGCCATCTATTGTTGCAAGAGATATTCAAACCAATGAGATTGTCGCCATTGGAACAAAAGCACAACAAATGCAAGGAAAAACGCATAAAAATATTGAAACTATTCGTCCTTTAAAGGATGGAGTGATTGCGGATTTTCAATCTTCAGAACAAATGATAAGAGGGTTTATAAAAATGATTCCAAGAAAAAGATCTTTGTTTTCTCCTTCACTTAAAATGGTTATTTGTATTCCATCTGGGGTAACGGAAGTAGAAAAAAGAGCTGTAATTGATTCAGCTGAACATGCCGGAGCGAAAGAGGTTTTTTTGATTCATGAACCAATGGCGGCTGCAATTGGAATAGGCATTGATGTATTGGAACCCAATGGAAATATGGTGATTGATATTGGAGGTGGAACAACTGAAATTGCTGTTATCTCATTAGGAGGAATTGTTACCGAAAAATCAATCAGAATTGCTGGTGATGAATTTACCGACAATATCAAAAATTACATGAAAACAAGGCACAATATTGCAATTGGCGACACTACTGCTGAAAGGGTAAAGATAAATGTGGGTTCAGCACTTACCGAATTGGATGAACCACCCGCTAATTATCCTGTTCATGGTAGAGATTTAATGACAGGAATACCAAAAGAAATTGTGGTTACTTACAAAGAAATAGCTGCAGCAATGAACAATTCTATTGAGCAAATTGAAGAGGCAATAATGAGTGCCCTTTTTAAAACACCGCCTGAACTTTCAGCTGACATCTACAATACAGGACTTTACTTGACCGGTGGCGGTTCAATGCTCAGAGGGCTTGACAAAAGAATCTCTCTGAAAACTAAATTACCTGTTTATGTTGCAGAGGATCCGCTAAGAGCAGTTGCCAGAGGAACGGGAATTGCCTTAAAGAATATTGAGAAATTTCCTTTTTTACTAAAATAAAATTGGTTGATGTATGTACAACCTAATTCGGTTTGTAAAAAAATATCATTTCATACTTTTATTCCTTCTTATAGAAGGTTTTTCTGTTTTTCTTTTAGCTACTAACAACCACTATCAGGGAAATAAAATAAACGCTTTCAGTCAAAAGTATGTTGGAAGTTTACATGCTGGACTGTCTAATATTTCTGATTTTTTCAAGCTTAAACAAACTAACAAATTCTTGGCTGATGAAAATGCAAAATTGCATTCGCTTTTAGAAAAACAAAGTATTTTGAGCAATGATTCTTTAATTTTTGAAGCCCCTTTATTCAAATATCAATCGGCAAGAGTTATAGATAATAGTTCATAAAAGCAATAATTATCTAACGCTCAATAAAGGTACGCGCCATGGCATAAAAGAAGGAATGGGTGTGATTACAGAAAATGGAGTTATAGGCATTATTCATTCTGTCTCCGATAGATTTTCACTAGTAATTTCTGTTCTACATCAAAAATCAAGCATTAGTGTAAGGTTAAAAAATGAAATGTTTTTAGGGAGAATGCTCTGGAGTGGGTTTGATTACAGAAAAACTACTATTGACGATATTCCAAATCATGCAAATTTAAATATTGGAGATACCATTATAAGCAGTGGTAATTCTGCAATTTTTCCGGATGGAATAATAATTGGTAAGGTGATTTCCTTCCAAAAAATTCCAGGGGATAATTTTTATAAAATTCAAATTCAATTCTTTGAGGATTTAAATCGAATCCATTATGTATATGTTGCTGAATCGCTAATTAAAGATGAAAAAGAGTTGTTGGAATTAAACGCAAAAGATGATTAAACAACTTTATAAATATTTTTGGCTAACGCCCATTTTTATCTTTATTCAGGTTTATATACTAAATCAAGTATTGTTTAACGGCTACATCAATCCTTATTTTTATATCATGCTGATTATTTGTTTGCCCCAAATAACACCTAGATGGTTCTTGCTTACTTTTGCATTTTTATTAGGGGTTTTTCTTGATGTTTTTGAAGGGTCTATCGGCTTTCATTCCACCGCTTGTGTAATGATTGCTTTTTTAAAGCCTGCTTTTGAACGGATTATTATTCCTAAAAATACAATAAGCGCAGAGCAGGACTTATTTTTGCAAAAATTAGGTTTTAAAATGTTTTCTGTATTTGCATTTATGTTGATTTTTATTCATCATACAATTTTGTTTTTATTAGCTCATTTTAAACTAGCAACATTTATAGATATTATTGGTAAAATAGCGCTAAGCAGTTTTATAACATTTGTAATTATCCTTGTTTGCCAGTTCTTTTTCTTTAATTCTGATAGGCGAAAATGAAAGTCCACAATAACAGAAAATTTATTGTAAAAGGAATTTTTATTTTTATTGCATTGGTTTTTCTGTGCAAGCTTTTCTACATACAAGTTGTAAATGATAAATATAAATTTTCAGCAAAAAATAATGTATTACGATATGATGTGAAGTATCCTGGAAGAGGATTGTTATATGATAGAAACAATCAGCTTTTGGCTTATAATGAGGCCTCATACGACTTGATGATTGTACCAAGGGAAGTTAAAGAGGATATCGATTCTACTTTGCTAATCAATTTGTTAAAAATTTCATTAGAAGAATATTCTGAAAAAATAAGAACAGCAAAAAAATATTCAAAGTATAAAGAAAGTGTATTTGTAAAAAAGATTGATGCAAAAACCTTTGCTACATTACAAGAGATGCTATATAAGTTCAAAGGCTTTTTTGTTAGAACAAGAAGTACCAGAAAGTATCCTATAAATACAGCCTCAAATGTTATGGGTTATTTAGGAGAGGTGAATAATAAAAATATTTTAGATGATAACTATTATACAAGTGGAGATTTGATTGGAATAAGTGGAGTGGAAGTGGCCTGCGAACAATTATTAAGGGGAGAAAAAGGAATGGAATTGGTTTTGGTGGATGTTCATAACAGAAAAAAAGGAAAATTTAATGAAGGAAGATACGACACAAATGCCGTTTCAGGAGCAAATATCACAACTACTATTGATGCTGATTTACAAAAATATGGCGAGCGTTTAATGCAAAATAAAATTGGGAGTATAGTTGCAATTGAGCCCTCAACTGGTGAAATTCTAACATTGGTGTCTTCTCCTACTTTTAATCCTAACGCTTTAACTGGGCGAAATCGGTCATATAATTTCAATCAATTATTATTAAATGAAAATAAACCCTTATTTAACCGAGCCCTTTTGGGGCAATATGCGCCAGGATCCACTTTCAAACTGATTAACGGGTTAATCGCTTTACAAGAAAAAACACTCAAAATTTATTCTAATTATAGCTGTATTGGCAGTTTTCAGTACGGAAACGATAAGATGGTGGCTTGCCATGAACATGGCTCACCGCTTAGCTTGAAAAAAGCAATTGCAATATCTTGTAATGCATATTTCTGTAATGTGTTTCAAAGCTTTTTTGATAAATATCAAAACACAGAAATTGCTTATAATACTTGGTATAATCATATAGCAAGTTTTGGGGTTGGACAATGGATGAATAATGACTTTACTTCAGGGAAAAAAGGACTTCTTCCTAAAACAGATTTTTACGATAATATTTATGGAAAAACCCATTGGAACGCAAGTACCGTTTTATCGCTTTCCATTGGACAGGGCGAACTTCTACTCACTCCAATTCAGATGGCAAACATTACAGCAATTATTGCAAACAGAGGGTATTATTTCACCCCTCATATTGTAAAACAAATTGGAGAGGAAAATATAAGGGATGAGCAATTCATAAAGAAAAAATACACTACAATTGACCCTATTCATTTTGGAAGTATTATTAATGGGATGCAAATGGTTTTGGAAGATGAAGATGGTACTGCTAAAAATTGTAGCGTAGAAGATTTGGATATTTGCGGAAAAACTGGTACAGCACAAAATACTTCTGGAAATGGAGAGGACCATTCCATTTTTATTGCTTTTGCTCCAAAAGATAATCCAAAAATTGCTATTGCAGTATATGTTGAAAATGGAGGATGGGGCTCAACCTGGGCTGCTCCAATAGCAACACTTATGATTGAAAAATATTTAAGAAATGAAATAAGTAATTTGTATTTAGAAGAGTTTATACTAAAAGGAAACTTAATAGCAACCCAATGAGAAGGGCAAAAAGAATATTTGGAAATGTAGATTGGACAATTGTATCCATGTATTTGTTGCTACTATTTTTTGGATGGATAAATATTTATGCCTCACAATATAATGATGACCAAACTCTTCTTTTAGATTTTTCACAAAGACATGGGAAGCAATTAATTTTTATTACAATTTCCTTATTTGTTGCCTTTATTATTCTAATAATCGATTGGAAATTCATTGAAGCATTTTCCAATATCTTATATGGGGGAATTATCATTCTATTGATTATTTTATTGATTACAGGAGAACAAACAGCCGGTGCCACATCATGGTTTAATATAGGAAATTATAAATTTCAACCATCAGAATTCGCAAAATTCATTACCATATTAGCACTTGCAAAATACTTAAATACACATAACATAAAAATGCAGGCATTCTCCACAAAACTAAAGAGTTTCATTATTATCTTAGTGCCAATGCTACTTATTATTTTACAAAACGATTTAGGAACAGCCCTTGTTTTTCTTTCCTTAATTCTTTTGCTTTACCGTGAAGGACTCTCTGGAAATATCTTGATTTTAGGTCTTGTTGTATGCATACTTTTTATTGTTACTCTTTTAATAACCAAATTTGTATTTAGTGGAATTTTAGTGGCAATTGCACTTCTTTTATTTCTATTTTCAAGACGAAAAAAGAAGGAGTTCATTGTTATTCTTGCAGGGCTCACTATGGCAATTTCATTTGTTTTTTCTGTAAGTTATATTTTTAATAATATGCTTTCGCCTCATCATGTGAAGAGAATTAATATTCTTTTAGGAAGAGAAATTGATCCGCATGGTGCTGGATATAATCTAATACAATCTAAGATAGCTATTGGCTCAGGAGGTTTTTTTGGAAAAGGATTTTTGGATGGAACACAAACAAGATTTGATTTTGTTCCTGAGCAAAGCACTGATTTTATCTTTTGTACTATTGGAGAAGAATGGGGCTTTTTTGGTTCATTGATATTCATTGTAGTTTTTGTAGCGCTTCTTATTAGGGTAATCAATTTGGCAGAAAGACAGAGATCAACATTTTGTAGAATTTATGGCTATGGAGTTGCCTCAGTTTTATTTGTTCATTTTGCAATTAATATAGGGATGACTATTGGACTGGCACCAGTAATTGGCATTCCATTACCTTTTATTAGTTATGGGGGATCTTCCCTAATTGGCTTTACAATTTTGCTGTTTATTTTTCTGAATTTGGACTCTTACAGATTACAAATTTTGAGATAAATAAAAACCTCAGCTGAGGTTTTTATTAATTTTCTTATGAAGAGTACCCTACCTAATAAAAATCGTTTCTGTTATCCACAACCCCTGCATTTTCCTTTACTGCATTATAAGCAGCAACTGAGGCACTTTGTTTTAAGGCTTGTGATATCTGAACTTGTTGCTGGGTAAAATCACCAGTAGTTCGTGCTTCATTCTTACTGAGTACTTTTGCAACAAAAACAGCATTATTACCAACAATTGGCTGACTTATTTTATCTTTTTCAGATGCACAAATAAGTCCTACCAATTCAGGTTCATTTCCTAAATTTTGAATTTGGCTACTTAAAAAACTTGCTTTTGTAGCTTGTTGCACTTGGCTTCTCATTGTACTTGCTAATTCGGCTATTGTATTATAGGTTTCTGAATTTATCTCATCAATAATCATTTTACCTTTTTTCTGTTTTCGGACTTTTGCTTCTATCTCCACCGATACATCTTCCAAAGAAATATCACCTTCCGAATTTACCTTTGTAAGGGTAGCAACCACATAATTATTTCCAAACTCAAATACTTCTGAAACTTCACCAACATTTGCATTTCTCATCCATTTTATCAGTCCTCTCGAATTTTCTAATCCTGATATATTTTGCTTGCTTGGTGATACTTTTTCTTCATTTCTTTTTACTAAATTTTCTGTTGCAACCAAATCATCAAATGTTGTGGTATCAGTATTAAGTAGTACTCCTGCAAATCGTGCAGCTTGTGTATAATATTCGTGATAGGTTTCAGAGCTTGGCTCTACAACCCTATCGATATAAGCAATTTTAACTTTTTTTACATTTCGGCTTTTCTTGGTCACCTGAATAAGATGAACACCAAATTGGGATTGCACAATAGTCAAATCACCTTTAGTAGCTGTAAAGCAAACCTCATTAAATTCGGCAACCATTGCTCCTTCTTTGAACCATCCTAAATCGCCACCTTTTAAGGCAGAAGTTTTGTCAATGGAGTATTTCTGGGCTAAGTCAGCAAAATCTTTTCCAGACTCAATTTCCTCTTTTATAGATTCAACTAATGCGTTTGTAGAATCTAGGTTTTTGTTTTCATCTGGTGCTATTAACATATGCCTTGCCTCAACTGAATCGGGCCTGTATTGTACATCTGCTAATTTTGAAACTCGGTAAACGCCCTCAGAAAATAAATACGGACCAACTACCGTTCCTTTTTCACTAGCAAAAAGAGAAGTTGCATTGGTGTCTAAAATACCCTCTTCTTTTGTAAAGTTGAATATAGCATTTGTATTGTCAGAATTTCTTCTTACAAAAACCTCAAAATCCGTATTGGCAGCAAAAGTTTTTGTTAAATTGGCAAGATTGTTCTTAGTATCCTCTTCATCTTTTGTAGATGGCGTCACAGTAAAAACTACATAATCTACATTTCTAGATTCATCTTGTTGATACTCACTTAAATGGCCTTCATAGTAGTATTCAATTTCTGATTCTGAAACAGTTACCAAACTATCAGCAATATGATTAAAAGAAATAGGTACATATTCGAAACTAATGTTTTCATTCCCTTGATTAAAATATAACTGGGCTTCTACTGAGCTTACATACATTCCTTGCTCAACAAGTAGTCTATATTTGTCGTTTTTTCTGAGATTACTAATATACTCTTCAAAACCCAACCATTGCTCCCTGGCCTCCCCTGTTTGATCGTTATCTAACCCTTTCATGTATTGAATCATTCTTGCTCTATCAAATTGCTTAGTAGCAGGATCTTGGAATATTTCAATTTTACTAATTTCTGGGTATACATTATTTCCTTGAAATAGCTCAAATAATTCCTCTGAATCAACATCAATTCCAAGCTCTTCATATTCCATATTCATCAAAAGTTCCTTAATATACTCATCCCAAATAGAATTCCTGATTTGAGACATTACGCTTTGTGTTAGTGTAGCATTTTGATTGGAGTTTTTCCAGTTTTCTATGCCTTTTTGCATCCTTTCTTCAAATATTTGGATGGAGATTTCCTCTCCGGCAACTTCCCCAACAAAAAATCCACCTCCTCTACCGCTTCTTGTAGATTGCATAAAATCACCTAAAATAAATGCTAACATTGCTACTCCTATTACCAATAATAATAGTGTTGATCGTTTTCTAATATTTCCAAGTGTTGACATACTTTAATTTGTTTTTTTGAGCTGGCGAATATACGATTTATTAGAAATAAAAAAGAGTTTGCAACAGCTGAATTTATTTGCTAAATAGTAAGAATTTGGATTAATTGTATGCTTCTATCATTTACTTCTTTTACTACAAATTTAAATGATTCAACTTCTACCTGAGTTTCTACTTCTGGAATATCTTCATGAAAATGAAGCAATAGGCCTGCTAGAGTTTCGTATTCTTCTGATGTGGGCAGATTCAAATTATACTTTTTGTTGATGGCATCCACTTCCATACGAGCTGAAAAGAGAAAAGTTTTTTCATCTATTTTTTTATCAATAAGTGACTCCTGATCATGTTCATCCTCTATTTCTCCAACAATTTCTTCCGTTACATCTTCCACTGTTACCATTCCTGATGTGCCTCCATATTCATCAACCACTACTGCAACTGCTCGGTGCTGATTGATAAAAAGTTCGAGTAAATCGCTTGCCACCATTGTTTCGGTTACAATAGGTATTGGCATCAAAATTGATTTTATTCGTTTTGGTTTTTTGAATAAATCTCGCGAATGCACATAACCAATTATATTGTCAATATCATTTTTATAAATAAGGATTTTCGAAAGTTTTGACTTTATAAATTTATCCTTGAGTTCCAAAATAGTCGTCTTTAATTCTAAGGCAACAATTTCAGTTCTAGGGACCATGCATTCTCTGGTTTTTATGCTTGGAAGTTCAAGGGCGTTTTGTAACATTTCAACTTCCATATTTTCATCTTCTTGGCCGTTGAACATGCTTAAATAAGCATCTAAATCTACCCTGTCAAATAACCTTTGGTTTTCGTCTATTTCTACTTTGAATAGGGTCCTTAAAATCCATTTCGACAAAGTAATCATCAGCAGAATAAAAGGATAAAGTAATAGGTAAGAAATTATTAAAGGGAGAGAAAAAAACTTTAATACCCTATTTGAATTTATCCTAAAAATAGCTTTTGGAATAAACTCTGCTACCACTAAAATAATAAGGGTGGAAATAATGGTTTGTGCTATAATTAAAAGGAATGCAGAGCCAATAAATTCACTTAAATTATATTCTAAAATTTTTGCCATCATCACTCCATAAACTACTAAGGCAATGTTGTTGCCAATAAGCATGCTAACAATAAAATGAGACTCTTGTTTTGTGAAAACAGAAATAATTTTTGAACTAAAGTTTTTTGATTTTTTATCAAGCTCTAATTTTAATTTGTTGGCAGAAATAAAAGCAATTTCCATGCCTGAAAAAAAAGCCGACAGCAAAAGGGTAATTGTAATTAGGAAAATCTCCATTTTTTGGTAAAGTTAGGTAAAAACCATCTAATTCAAAGTGTCGTTTATATCTTTGATATTAATACTACCTCTCACATTTGTAATTTTATAGGATGAAAAATCGGGAGTGGACTCAAATCCTTCCCCAAAAATGATTTCATCCTTAGTAGTTATTTTCACTAATTTTTCAGTAAAAATAAGGTTTGATTTTTCATCCCAAATCAATTGTTCGGTATTTAATTTTTCTTGTTTTTGGTTTACTAACTCCACATTTACTTGCGCCATCATTTGCTCCTTTTTTTCGTCAATACTTGCCTCTTGAGCCGTTAGTGTGGAAGTAATAATGGCGGAATCATTATAAAAATGAACGACAATACCTTCAGAAAAGTTAATTGTGGAAGTTGCAGTATATCGCTCAATTTTTTTTGCGATTATTTTTACCTTTACCTTTCCTTTTTCAGTATAAATTAATTCTGCTTCCTTTATGGTTTCGGTAGGTAAGTTCTTATTGGTTGCGAAAGTTTCAACAATTTTTGGATCGTTACTACAAGCGGAAAACAGAAAACTACAAAAACATAATATTACGCTTTGTATATAAATTATTCTAAGGAAAACCATCAATCTCTTGTTCTTACTTTTGTCTTTTCATTTATCCAACATTCTACTAAAAAAGTTTGTCCGGATTCTATGCCTTCAAAAAAGCATTGTTCTGTATTTGGAAAAAATTGGGAATAGGTAGCAATGGCTTTGTTTGCTTTATTGGCAACTGAAGCATCCACAGATTTTGCTTTTATAAATTTATCGACAACTACCCAATAAATTGATGAGGATTCAAAGTCGGTTGAGGAACATTTTTTAACAGATGAAGCATAACTATTGGCAATGCTGATAAATGGCTCTCCCCATTCTGGGCGTAATTCTGCTGATTTAAAAGCCATCATTCTCGCTGTACTATAGGAGCCCGAAATACGATAGGCATCTGCCAATTCCAGATAGTATCTTGCTCGTATTTTGTCCTCCCCTTCTAATTTGACAGCTTGCTTAAAATAATCAATTGCTTGAGAATGTTTCTTTTTTGAAACATTTAATTTTCCCATTTTACTTGCTGACAATGCAGATGGAGACAAAGAATATAGCTTGGTTGCTGCATCAAAATAAAGGGAATTATTTGTGCATTCCTTACTCTCTAGAAGCCGAGTGATTCTTTTTAGCAAATCAATATCATCAGTGGAATTATCAAACTTGGAAGAATAAATCCCAATCAAATCATCACAATTGGCATATGGGGCAAAAAGGGATTCAATGATCTCAGAAGATTGGTTATAATACTTTTCCTTTTTTGTATTATTTAACAAATTATAATCTGTTATTTCAGCTACTTTAGCATAACATTCTAAGACAACTTGTTTATCTATTTTTCCGTTTTTTTCCATCAAGGTAGCGGCTTTAAAATAAGCTAACAAAGCACCTGCTTCCGAGCTATTTCCCTGCATTTCTAAGGATTTACCTAAAATAGAATAAGCTTGTTCATAAGAGGAAGGAGAATATTTTATTAAATCGGCTCCTTTTTTGCCCAATACATATCCCTGTTTACCAAAATACTGAATTCTTTTATCGTAAATCATCATAAGGGTGTCGATATAAGCTTGCTTATTTTCTGGATTTTTCTTCATTAAATATTTAATGAGTGTTGGTCCATTTTTGAAAATATTACCATTAGCAGACGGACAATTATTATAAACCCACCTCCATGGGCTTATGGCGTCATCATAATTTTTTTGCTTAAAGTATTCCCTGTACAAAGAGAGATTTATCACACAATTCACGCTATCTTCTCCATATTTTGGTTGTGCTTTTAGCCCCTCACCTAAAATTAAAATGCAAAATAATATTCCAAATATCTTCCTCATTTTTTTCTTTTTTTAATCGTATTTTCTTTTTACGAACCAAATATCACTAAGACTTAGCCCAATTTGAAAACGCAAAAATTGTTCTTTTATTAAGTTATTATTTGTAGTTCCTCTTTCGCCTACCTCAACTGAAAGATTTATTTCTGATTTTGTTTTTCTAAGTGGAAGCCCTAAGCCAAAACTCATACTTTTTTCGTTTAGTTGGGTGTTGTATAATTGCAAATAGGATTGCTGAAACTTACCTCCAAATCGAAATTTGATGAGTTTCCAGTATTTATTTACAGACATATTATCGGCTGTGTATTGCAATCCCCCAGAGAATTTCATACTGTTTGCCAAAGAGTCAGATTCGCCAAACATACTGTATTCTGACCAATCCTGAATAGAAAAATCAGCCATAAGTAACCATTTATTGTCCATATTAAGCGAAACACCCACAGCTAGGTTTTGCGGTAAAATCATATTACAATCCTCACAGCCGCTAATAGAGTAATCTTCAATTGTATCCTTCACCACTTCATAAATAGAAGATAGGATTTCATACGTTTCCGTAAGCACAGATCTTTTGGCTGAAATTTTAGCATTGTTATTGGCGGAAAAGCCAAAAGTAAGATGCATTTTCTCATTAAAATCCTTATTGTACATCAAGCCTAATTGATAGAAGAACCCCTTAGCAGAAATACTGCTGGTATTTCGCGTATTATAGGTTTCCCCATCTGTAAAAATTACTTTTTTATTTCTGTTGAGCCCTCCAAAAAGATAATTAGCATTTGCCCCAACCGATAGGTTTTTGTTTAAACTATAAGCTGCTCCAACATACAAAACATTAAGCCCTCCATTACCATTATACTCATAATTAACCGGTCCAATACCATTTTTTAATGAATCTGTTTCGAAAGCATAACCAATATTGCTAAATGGCAACAGACCAGCGCTTGCCCCTATCTTTTTGGATAAAGGGAATCCTAATAAAATATGAGAAAAAGAGGAGTTGTTGGTTATTTGCTCCAAATTTGTAGTTTGCATTTTAGTAGTTTGGTGCATCCCTCCCGTTGAGAATATAAAAGAGTTTGTCTTAAACGCAGAATAAGAAGCTGGGTTGTAGGGATTTATAATATTGGGATTATAACTTCCAATGGAAGTGCCGCCCATTGCCGCATATTCTGATAAGATATTAGATTGCAAATCTCCAATACCAAAGCGGGAATAAGGAGAATTTGTTTGGTTTTGGGCTATTACACTTCCCCCATAAAAAAATAAAAAAAGAAGGAAAAGATAGATTTTGTTATTTCGCATTGAATTCAAGAATTATATTAAGTCCTTTTAGCACTAAAAAAGGGTCTGCAAATATGCTATTTTTTAAGTGTTTATCAAAGAATTTATAGTCTCCACCGCACAATATAACGACAGAATCCTTATTTTCTTTTCTGAAAGTATCAATTACTGTATCCATTTCGTCTATTGCTCCTTGCTGTACGCCAGAGATAATAGAGGAATTGGTATCCTTTCCTAATGTAAAATGCGCATCAGAAATGCTAATTTGTGGTAACTGATTGGTAAAAGTGTGTAATGCGTCATATCGCATTTGGACTCCTGGGCTTATTCTCCCGCCACAATATGTCCCCTCCATAAAAAAATCAAAAGTAATACAACTTCCAGCATCAATAACTAAAATATTTTTATTTGGATACTCCTTATTTGCCCCCACAATTCCAGCAAGCCTATCCATTCCTATTGTTTTGAGGGTATTGTAATTAGTAGATATAGGAATCTCTGTTTTGTGAGTAAGAAAAAGAGCATTAAAATGGGTGATTAATTCACTGCAAATGATATCCTTTTGTTTTACAGATGAAATTATTGAATTAGAAATATGATGTACCTTACTAAAAAGAACAATAGCAGAAACAGAGGGTTGATTTAAAATTTGATGTTTTATTAATTCCTCTCCATCAAAAATAGCAACCTTAGTTGTAGTATTTCCTATATCAATTATAAGATTCATTAGAATAGTTTGGTGGCAAAATTAAACATTTCAAAAGCTGGGAGTATGAAAACAAAAAAATATTTCTCTAAAAGAAAAAAACGATTAAATTTGCAGCCCCAATTAGCTTGGTGCCTTAGCTCAGTTGGTAGAGCAATGGACTGAAAATCCATGTGTCCCTGGTTCGATTCCTGGAGGCACCACACACTAATTGAAAACCCCGCAATGCGGGGTTTTTTGTTTAGTTTTTCAAAAAGTCAGAGAGTTTATCAATAGCCATTTTTGTGTTGGCGTAAATTTCATCCACTTTTGCATCCATCATATAGCAAGGGGCAGAAATGATTTTCAAATTTTCATCCACACATATTTCTTTTATCGATTTATCGATAGCTGTTGCACCAACTGAAGAAATTGCCTCATGAATTTCTACAATATTATATTCTGATTTTTCGAAAGCTGTACCAAGGGTAAGAAGCGGATGGTATGCTGTTGCTTCTAAAGATTTTGCAATAAGCGTAGGCGATATGCAAAGAGAGACAATTGGTTTTTTATTTTCTATGCAATGTAAAATCAAATCTTTTACTTCAGTCAAAACCTCTCCTTCTGATCCTTTAAATGCCCAATTGCTTAAATTTTTAGCTGCACCAAATCCACCAGGAATTACAAGAGAGGAAATTTCGTTTTTATTTAATTTTGAAAGCGAAATAATATCACCTCTTGCTATTCGAGCTGATTCTACCAATACATTTCTTTCTTCATTTATTTCTTCCCCATTTTTATGGTTTACTACATGATGTTGCTTGATGTTTGGGGCTGTACAAATGTATTCCAGATTGTTTTTAGAAAGCGCTAGTAATGCAAAAACAGATTCGT